>Ga0181612_169654_pt1 | contig 11601 bp, 5 predicted proteins | sample HoacroProtozoa21_FD_119630 | JGI IMG/M metagenome (GOLD analysis project Ga0181612, IMG submission 119630) | Hoatzin crop microbial communities from Cojedes, Venezuel. Combined Assembly of Gp0051906, Gp0051904, Gp0051908 | reverse complement strand
CGGGGAATGCCGGTTGTTTCTCCGTCTCTGTCTCCTCTGCCATTGCCACAGCCGGCATCAGGAGCAGTCCGAGCATCGCAAGGATGCATACTGTTGTGAATTTGTAAAGTTTATCCATATTCAAATATTTGTTAGTTTATTATTTCGTTTTAAGAACACAGTTAATTCCCGTAGTTTTTACTGCACGGCTTGCCGTGCCACCTCTCACTGCAAAGCTCTGCTTTGCCACCTTTCACTGCGAGCGCAGCTCGCCCTTTCCGCGGCAAAATTAGTATAAAAATCGCTAACTGCCAAACTTTTTATGTTAAAAGTGGAATTTTAATTATCAATTGGCATTTTTGAGATGTTTTTTCTGGCATTCTGAAAGGTGAAGAATCAAAAAAGGCAGCGGAATATCCGCTGCCTTGATATAGAGATTTAAATCTACTTTGCTTATTCCTGATTATTTAACGATGAATTTCTTACCGTTCTTAATCTGGATACCCTTGAAGCTGTCGCTTACGCGCTGGCCAGCAAGGTTGTAAGCAGGAGCATTCACGCTTGTTGCAGTAGCGCTAACCTCGTTGATACCGTTAACGATGCACTCGAATACGATGCTTGAAACGTAGATGTTACCTGTTCCTGAGTATTTCTCGAATGTGTATGTGCCACCACCGAGGTCGAATGTGATAATGTTGCCGTTCTCAGCAGTGATATCATCATTGCCATACTCTGTACCGCTCACTTTAACTTTGCAAGCAAGATTCTCGTCATTCTTGTATGAGTTCTTTGAGCATGTTACGGTTACGCGTACTGTGTCGCCCTCTGCAACCTTAAATGTGATAGAGGTGTTTGAAGTCATCTTCAGATATGCCTCTTGACCCTCGGGAACCTGGTATTTAGCTTCTTTAACCGCGCCAAACTCTGTTGATTTCACGAAGAAATAATCTTTGTCATTGTCAACAGATGTTGCGCCGTTCTCAACTTTATATACTGTTGAGCCGTCGGCAGCAGCAGCTGTAGCCTCTTCGTCGGTAACAACATCACCTGTAACAGTGAGAGTCTTAGTCTCTTTAATCGGGCTAAGAACAAAGATGTCTTCTGACTTTGTCAGAGAAGTGAATGTAGCATAGCTGCCGTTTGTGATAACTGTGTAAGCCTCTACAGTAGCAGACTCTGTAAGAGTAGTTCCGTTGCTGGGCACAGCCTCACCACCGTTAAGAGTGTAGTAGTTCTGTGCGTTGTTGTAGGTAGATGTGATGGTAAATGACTTGTCATTATCGTTAACATCGAGTGTGGGGGCATCGAATGAGAACTCTACCACGCCTTCGTTGTCAGCAGCAGTTAATTTTTCTTTTTCGAAATAAGCTTGGAACTTAACAGTCTGATTAGCATAGCACTTGATAGGCTCTGTGTATTGTGTGCTTTCATTTGTAGGCTCTGTTCCGTCTGTGGTATAGTAAACGGTTGTTGTGCCTAATGAGAAGCCAAATGACTTCATACCGTATTCTGCGGGCTCGCAAGTAACAGTCTTATAGTAGAGAGAACCGTCGTACTGCATGTCGCTAACTTCCACAGAAGGTGTACCGTCAGCCTCATTTGCCTCCACGATAACATAGCTAAGGTATGTGTCACCACCTACAGAACCTACATAGAGAGTCTGGTCATCAGTAGCTTTGTAGCAGAAGATCCAAGGACCAGCTGTTGTGGCAGCGTCGGATGTGTATAATTCTTTAAGTTCTTTGTCTTTTGCAACTCCTGGGTAACGTACACCACTACCTCCTGATTTACCCACGAAGAACACTTTTGTGCCTTGTGTTACTTTAATGGCAAATACGTCTTGTTTGTTTTTGATACGCAGTGAGTTCAGGTGCGAGCCGTATTTTCCATATTTAGCACCCCAACCCACGGTGTCAGATGCTTCACAGCCAACGAGCTCGTATCCTATAAAATCACCTGTCTCTTTGTCTGTTGTACCCAATTTTGCAAGGTCAACACTACCTTTGTTTGTAGCCACTGAACCACCGTTAACATCCCAGAAGTAGCCTGAAAATACCAGACCATCTTTGGTACGTGAGCCAGTACCGTTGCCGGTGTAGTCGTCCATTACGAATACCTTGCTGTGCTTGCACACTTGCAAGTCGTCCTCTGTAGTCGCATTAGCAGCTGTGAAAGCTACGAGGGCACTGAAAAGTAAGAAAAATTTTTTCATAATGCTTGAATTTAGTGAATAATAAAAAATTGTTTATTTTAATTTCTATTTTTAGAGAGAAATCCCGGGTTGCGGTGTGAGACCGCAACCTGGGAAGTTTGTCATTTATATTGCACGAGGTAAGTTTGTGATGGTGTGTCTCCGAAGTGTGATATTGTCATCACGGTCTTGGTTCCCACGACCACGATACCCGAGAAGATAGTCGATTTCGATACCTTTCCTTTCTCATCGACAACCTTTTTGAGTATTTCCACTTTGCCTGTCACGTTAGAGTATGTGTACTCGTAGTAGGGTACTGCCATAGTATTGCTTTCATCTACCCAAGTATAGTCGAATCCTAAGCTGGAGGTGTTCACCGGTTCGCTCATAGTAACGGCTACGGAGTCGGTGCCAAAGTCGAGAATTTCAACGAATCCCTGCACCTCCTGTCCGAAAGCATTATATTTCAGTCCCTCGCCTCTTGTCCAAATTGTGTTGGCGAGGCTCTCCGGGTGAGCCACAGATGTGGAGTCTGTCCAAGTCTCTGAAATCCACGAGGGGTTGCTGGTATAGGCATCCTTATACTCGTTGGCATCTGCGCAGGCCGCGAGCCCTGCGACAGCGAAAATTGCTGTCGCGAGAGCCAAGGCTTTATTTTTGAATGTCTTCATAATTATTCCAATTAAAGTTTTTACAATTCATTATCTCCATCTTGCGGCGCCCACATTGTTGGTGCTTATTTCGCTTGACTTGTTCTTGAAGTTGAGGTTTACAGCATATTCGTTGCTGAGCCAGAAGAGACGGCTGTCGATATTTCCGTCGAGGCAGTCAGCACGGTGCATGTTCTGGTCGTTGGCAGACTGTGCCACGTGCGGCGGGCAGGGGCTCTCCATAAGGTCGGTGGCAGAGATGTCAGCGACATTCACCTCGAGAGTACCATCCAGCGTTGCCAGTCCGTCTTTCACGAGTTTACCGAAGTTATTGCTTGTTGCAGTCCAAGGACTTGCGCTGAAGATGCTACCGTTGGTGAGGTCATTATTGGTTGACCAGTTGTTTCCAAAGTGAAGAGTAACCTTACCTGCTGTACCGTCAGAGAGTGTTGCGGTGTTGCGGATATCAGCACCCCACATCTGGAGCACACGCTGGTCGCCAGACTTCTTACAGAGTACCATAAGGTTGTTCTGCACAGTATATACAGAGCCGTCGGGCAGGTAGCGCATCTTGATGATGGCACCGCTGGCACGTGTGTTGAAGTTGATAAGCGTGTTGTTGCTGAAGGTGATGTTCCAAGCTCCACCCTTCCAGTCAACAGTCTTCTCCTCGCTGAAGAATGATGGGAACGGACTGTCGTAGAAGGTGTTCTCTATAACTTGCATGTCTTTGTAGAGGTTCGACTGTGCGTTGTTACCCGAGCCGGCAATCATAGGATAGCCACCGGCGCCCTGGTTGTAGTAACCGCAGTCTAAGAAGAGGTTGTTCTTGATAAGCACGTGGTTCCAAACTTTGTAGTTCACACCTTGCTCACGTATGAAACCTCTGACGCAGCGTTTGAACGAGCAGTTCTCAATCACGAGACTGTCGAGGGTCACTGCCATACCGTTGCTGTACATATTAAAGAAGTAGTTACCTGCTACAGTACCCACACCGGCGGCGTTATCACCATAGTTCAATGCTGTCGGGTTGTCGAAGTCGATGTCGTAGAAAGCGAGCTTCTTCATATAGATTTCACCGCCTTCACCGGCCTCCGGCTGTCTTCCGAACATAAACATTGTGTATGAGCCTTGCCACTGCTCGCCGTTGGTGCCGCTATAAATATTAGAGTTCTTTCCAAGACCGCAAATCACAGTGGCGCGTTTGCCTTCTGCCACGTCAGCCGGGTCTGTGGCGAGCGTGAAGCCTTTACAGGTGATGTCGTTACCGTCAATGTAGTAGGTCTTGCCTCCCTCGAGATAGTATGTCTGTCCCTCTGCATAGTTGCTGTTGGAGATGAAGTCGAGGAGCACGGGGCTGATAGGAGCAGCGTCGTAAGAGTCAGCGAGTGCGAAGACATCTGAACGGGTGTACTTGGTATCTGGCGACACATCCTGGTTGTTGAACTCTTCAATCAAATCGTCATGTGCGAGGAGGATTGGGTCGCCCGGAGTACCGTCGGTACGTGTGGTGCAAGTATTGTATTTAGCATCCACGGCCACAGAAATTGTCGGGTCGACAACGTCGATTACATATACAGAGTTGGCTGTAAGTCCGTCAACAACGACGTATCCTCTTGCGCGGTCCTCGTCGGTAAGTTTGTATTTCTTCCACTTCTCACCCACTGTTGAGTTGGGGTTGTTGGGTGACGGTGTTACAGTAAGATACTCAAATCCGAAGAGAGTGTCGTTGAGGATTCTGAAATTCTCTTTGTAGCTTTGATACAATATACTGCCCTCTTCAGAAAGGGTGTCAAGTCCGATTTTCTGTATCGACTCGTTGAAATAAACGTGTAGGGTCGTCTCTGTTGTTTCTGATTGGTTGGCATACACCACGAACGGTGTGTCGTATCTTTCGTTGGTGGCGATACCGAGATACTCCTGCCATTGCCTTCCGTTACCGTGTCCATACCAGTTGGAGGCATGCTCGAAAGTGCTCGAGTCATTAATGTCGTTCTTGTCTTTTGTTGACAGAGCCCTGATGGCGAAACGGTAGTCGGTGCTGTACTGCAGGTCTTTAATCAACAGGTCGAGCACATCGGGACCCACGATGGTGTCTAAGAGCAGGTTGGAGGTTCCTTGAATGGAAGCCCAGGCGTCGGCACCACCAGACACTTTAGGCTGCAGTGCCATCTGTATCTGATATCCTGCGCAGTCTTTAACTCCATACCAATAGAGGTGGATGGTGTTGCCGTGAGGATAAGCTCCGTCGAGTCCGCAGTTATACGGGTAGTCGGTGCCTTTTCCCCTGGTGTTGTCGGTGATGAACATTGTCATGTATTCCCTGTCCGTGTTAGTACCATAGTCTGTGGTGCTCCCTTTATCATCTTTACACGACACAAACAATGTACTTGGCACAGCCAGCAGTAACATCATCAAATATTTAAATAAATTCTTCATGTCTGTTGTCATTTATAGAATTAATAACCGTAATAGTTCTTATATGCACCGCTTGAGCGTTGTATTGCCAAGTTGGGATAGGGGAGGATATAGCGCACTACGGGGAGCTTGCTTGCCTCGGGAATCTCTGTGGGGAATGTCTTGAGAGTACCGTTGTCCACGAGATAGACGTTGCCGGCGTCATCGCACCTGATATATCCGTAGAATGAGTATTTACACTGGTCTCTTGGCGTGCCATCGCCATTGCCCCACTGATAGAAGTCAGCAGAGAGCCAACCTGCGGCCGTAAAGCCAAAGTTCTTTATTAAGCTGGTGGCCGGGGATGTGCCAGGCTTGTAAGCATTGAAGATACGCAAGCTCTTGCGAGACTGGTTGGGATACTTCTGTATCACCTCGCCGTTCTCCACGTCATAGCCGTAGAGCTGTGCTGCGAAACCTCTCAGAGCCAGTGTTGTAGGCTCGTCGATAGTGTATGCGTGATAGAAGATGGTGTTAGGAAGTTGGTTGATATAGTCTTCCCTTCCATAGCTGTCGTGCTCGGAGATGGCATCCTCGAAACCTGTCATGCTGCTTTCTGCCTGCATACCGGCAGAGTAGTAGCGTAAGAATGAGTAAACGAGCTCCTCACCGTAGGTGTTGGTGCGCACGAGGTCGCGCCAGCGTGAGTTCTCACCTGCGAACTCATACATACGCTCGCGGAGGATAGACTTCTGGAATGCTTCCTTTGAAGAAGCGTCAAAGTCTGTTATATCTTCTGTATTAGAGAATGCACGAGCACGAACCACATACATGTTAGCCAATGCACTTACTGTCGGTCCATCGTTAATCTCGTTATCAGCCTCGGCATTCATCAGCAGCACGTCGGCGTAACGCATATACGGGAAGTTGATACCTGTACCGTCGGTGGTGGCTGTACCTAAAGCCAGCGACTCATCGGTCCAGAGCTTCGACCACTTGTTGTTGTGTACAGAGTAGTCAGCACGGATATACACAGAGTCTGCCAATGCGCCGGCAGCGTTGGTATAATAAGAGTAGTACCACAAACCGTTTACGAACTCGCATCTCTTGTCGCCCTCTTTGAAAAGGAAGCGGTAGAAAGCGTTGAGGCGTTGATTTCCTTTGCACTCACCCCAAGGTCCTACAGTGTTGCTCTCGTATGAGTTGTAGGTAGGTCCCTGTGAATAACCGGTGGTACCAGTAGAGTTCTTAGCGAACGGGAACTCGAAGATAACATCGTCATCGTTCACTAATTTATAGTTACACTCGTTTACGAACACCTCCTGATAAGTCTGACCGAAATGATGCTTGCCACTGAGTATCACAGAGTCTGTATATTGAAGTACTTTCTTATAGTAATCCAAATAGTTGCTCGGGCGTTGCATTGTACCATAGTTCTTAGCGTCGCTCTTGTCGGGGCGCAGTGAATAGCCTCCGGCGGTGAGTGCAATTCTTGCTATCATAGCCTGTGCGAACTCTTTAGAGCAGCGCTCCACAGTCGTGTTAGAGGTGGAACGCATGTAAGGAGCTATCTTTTCCAGGTCGGCTATCAAGGAGTCTTGAATTACCTGACGGTCTGTTACCGGCAGGATAAAGTCATTTCCCTTAGAGGCTGTTGACTGGAATGTGAAGGGCACGTCTCCAAACATCACCACGAGGTCGTGGTATGCCATTGCTCTGAGACATTTTGCCTCGCCGACATACTGCAACACATCGGCATCTTTACTGGCGTAGAACTCGCTCTTTTCAGCCGACTCAATGAAGCGGTTGGCATACTCGATGAGAGTGTAGGAAGCCGTCCAGTACTTGTAAATGTCGTTGCTCTGGTCATCGCAGTCTAAGCGTGCATGCGTGTTGTGTGCGTGCGACTTGTTAGAGCTTATAGAGATGTCCACGTCGCTGTTGAGTATGAACGTGGTCTGATATTTGCCTCCGTAGAGGTCTCCCACGATGGCCTTTGCATATACACCATTGAGAGCATTGGAGATCTCCGACTTCTGGCTGAAGACGAACTCTTCTGTGTAAGACGACGGCGCATCCACGTCAAGGTAGTCGTTGCAAGAAGCGAGCATCATTGCCGCAGCGCCGGCCATAAATATATTCTTGAGTTTCATATCTTATACCTTTTATATATTAGAAAGTGATATTTGTGCCAAATGCGAAAGCGCGAGCGCGCGGGTAGCGGTTGTAGTCCATACCGCAGGTGAGTCCGGTCTGGATGTCCACCTCGGGGTCGTAGCCGCTGTAACCTGTGATAATGAAGAGGTTGCTTGCTGACACATAGAAACGAGCTTTAGAGATACCGATCTTCTTGGTGATCTTCTTCGGCAGCGTGTAGCCGATAGTAATGTCGCTGCAGCGGAGGAATGAGCCGTCCTCAATGAAATACGACTGTGTGAGGTTTGTCGTAATGTCTGTCGGGTTCCACAGTGTGCGGCCGGCGTTAGCCTTCTTGTAGATGTTAACGCAGTCGTCCACATAATACAGCTTGTAGAGGATATCACCCTTGGTGCCTGTAAGTTTGCCTGTGAGGTCGTTGTACTGCCAACCATCAGAGAACTTAGAGAGCACATTGTAGAATCTCTGGCTGTTGCTGTTTGATGATGACAGTGCGTAGGCTGTGGCATTGTTGATGTCGAAGTCGAGCATATAGGTGAAGTTGGCTGTGAAGTCGAAGTCCTTCCACTGTCCGCTCAGACCGAAACCACCTTGCACTTTCGGGTTGGTGTTACCAATCACGGTACGGTCATTCTCTGTGATGCGTCCGTCACCGTCGAGGTCCTTAAACTTAATCTTACCCGGGAGGGTGGCGATACCGGAGTTGGATGAGCCTGACACATCGTTGATTACTGTAACATAACCGTCGGAACGGGGAGCACAGTTGCTTGATGTACCGTTGTCGGCAGCACTTGAGCCCCAGGGCACTGCCTGATAGTTTTTCAACGGGTCGAAATAGAACTCGTCGAAGCTATAGAGTCCGTCATATACGAAACCGTAAATAAGTCCCACTTCGTCGCCCACCTTGATGCAGTAGTCGTTGTATGATGACTTCCAGCGGTCGTTCTGGTCCCATACCACCTGGTCGGTACCGTTGAGCTTGTCAACCACCTTCTTGTTGAAACCGAAGTTCAGATTTGCAGAGAGCACATAGTCCTTGCCGCGGAGGATGTCGCCTTGTATAGAGAACTCGAAACCTTTGCTCGTTACCTGACCAATGTTCTGCATCTGAGTGGTGTAACCTGTTGCTGAAGGAATGTCAGACTTGTAGAGAAGGTCTTTCGTGGTGTTCCAATACAACTCCGGTGTGATGGTTACGCGTCCGTTGAACAAACCGATGTCCATAGCCACGTTGCGGGTAGTTGTAGTCTCCCACTTGATGTCGGCATTTGCGAAAGAAGTGCCTCCGGAGTTGCCATAGTATTTCTCACCGTTAGCGGTGGCCTCGCCGAAGCCGGGACCGCCGGTGGTGTTGATGGCGTAGAGCTGTCTCCACATATCGCTGCTGATACGGTTGTTACCTACCTGACCGATGGCTGCGCGGAGCTTCAAGTTGCTTATCCATTTCACGTTCTTCATAAATTCCTCTTCGGAGATAACCCATGCTCCAGACACAGAGGGGAAGTAACCCCACTGGTTGCCCGGTGCGAACTTGGTGGAACCGTCGGCGCGGAATGTAACAGAAGCCAAGTACTTATGTTTGTAGTTGTAACTTGCCTGTCCGAAGAACGACGCTGTGCGGTCGGGGGTGGAGAGTGATGAGATGGCCTCGTAGGGAGTACCGAAGTTCATGTTGTTCCATGCTTCCTTAGCGGTGAACGTTGTGGGGAAGAAGTGGTTCATCATGTCATGTGTACGGGTCTGGTCGTGCTGAATCTCGGCACCGAGGAGGAACGACCAGTTGTGATCCTCATTCATCGTGAAGCTATAGGCAGCGGTGTTGGTCCACAAGTAGCTGAAACGCTTCTTGTCTGTAATCTGTGCCACTGGCATATAGTTGTGCTCTGTTTTCGATCCGGTGGAGGTGAGTGCTCCCCAGAAACGGCTCTGGTCTGACCAGGAGAGACCTATAGTACCCTCTGTGCGGAGGATAAGACCCTTGATAGGTGTCCACTCCAATGCCAAAGAGTTGGTATAGGTGTAGCTATGCTTTGTCAACTGGTTGATATCGATATCGTTCTTAGGATTGGTATATGTGAAGAGCTCCTCCTCGTTGGGGTCTGCGTATGACGGGTCGATATATCCGAACTCGCGGAGACCGTTGGTAGGACGGTATTTCAACACGTCGATGATACCGCCGGTACCCACGTTGGCACCACCGGCACCCTGGTCGCGGCGGAATGTGAACTTAGGATTGAACTTGAGCATCAAGTTGTCGGTGATGTTCACATTGAGCTTGAAGTTGGCAATGGTACGGCGAACTCCTGAGCCGCGGATGATACCCTTGTCCTCACTGTTGGTGAGAGAGAGGTTGAACTTAATCTTGTCGGTACCACCACCAATTGTTACGTTGGCGGAGTGGTCGATAGGTGTCTCGCCCATCACCTCGTCCTGCCAGTCGTGGCTTTCGAGTGTGGAATACATATCGAGGTCGTAGGGGTTACCGAAGTTTGCCTTGAAGAACTTGGCGTTTGAGGAACGTGTACCGTTGCAGGCGTGCCACTGATACTGGTACTCTGCGAACTGCTGTGCGTTCATCAGGTCAAGCTTCTTGGAGAGGTGTTTTACCTTCAGGCTTCCGTTGAATGATACGGTAACCTTACCGGCGGCTGCGGACTTGGTAGTAACCACAACCACACCGTTACCTCCCTTAGAACCGTAGATGGCGGTGAGGGAAGCGTCCTTGAGCACGTCGATGCTGGCGATGTCGGTAGGCGGGATATCATTGATATTGTCCACCTGGAAACCATCCACGATGTAGAGAGGGTCGTTGCTCTGGGTGATTGACGTACCTCCACGCACACGGATGTTGATATCAGCACCCGGCTGACCATCGACGGTGGTTACCTGCACACCGGAGATTTTACCCTGCAGGGCCTCGGCGGCTGATGACACCGGGACAACGGCGAGCTTGGCGCCGCTCACACTACCCACAGAACCGGTGAGGTCTTTACGGGCTTTGCTCGTATAACCTACCACCACGACCTCGTCCACCACGTTCTGGTCTTCGAGGAGAGTTACTTGCATGCCATCAGAGGCTTTCACCTCTTGAGTGGTCATACCTACATAGCTGATTACCAGAGTGGTGCCAGCCTTTGCCTTGATAGTGAAGTTACCGTCGAAGTCGGTGATCGTCGCATTGCTCGCGTTGCCTTTTTGCACCACGGTGGCTCCGATGACCGGCTCGCCAGAATAGTCCTTCACATTTCCCTTGATGGATTGCGCTGAGACTGCCCCCGCGATGAGCAGGAGAAGAGAAGTGAGCGCCATTCGGATGAAAGTTAAATTACTATTCATACATTTATTTTTTAAGTTATAGTTAGAATTTGACGTTTTAATCCGCGGCAAAGGTACTAATTTATTTTTTAATCACAAAAGATTTTCGTTTTTTTTTGTAAAATTTTCCCTCAAAACGCGATTTTATCCGCCTTTTTTCTATTTTCGGCGGCAAAATTACCTACTTTTATACAATTTTATGGGTGAAAATCATACAAAATAGGTGGAATTTTTACCGAACACCCCTCTCTGCAGCCCTTTTCTACCTTTTTGCCGATTTTCTCCACCCGTTCCATCTCCCTCTCCTTATTATATATAAAAAAAGGTGTTTATATCAGCTGTTTCTTCAAAAAGTACAGCAACCTTCAACCTCGCTGGTCAGCAGGTATCAAATGGCTACAAGGGCCTCGTAATCAAGAACGGTCGCAAGTACATCGTTAAATAACCCGCAACTACACTATAATAATAAATAAGGTGTAATCCCAAAACTTTTCTTGCCAAAAATGAAATTTGATTTCACTTTTGGCAAGAATTTTTTATGCATACCGCTTAGGGCTCAAATAGAAATTATTACTTCTCTCTCAAAAATCTCTTCAACAGGAATGTGAGGAAGTAGGGCAGAGTATAGAATCGCCCGTTGAAACCGATGTTTTTATTGCACAGTTTAATGCCGTAGCGGATGTCTGGATATTTGTCGCTCTCGATAAGTTTATTGAGCGAGGGCGTGGCGTTGTCGGCGGCTTTCACCTCTACAGGCACGAGCGAGGTGGAATCGCGCATAAAGAAGTCCATTTCGACCGTGCTCTTCTCGTTGCGGTAAAAATAAAGACCGCAGCCTTGTTTTACGAGCATTTCCGCCACGATGTTCTCATACAGCGCACCCTTGTAAGTGCCGTAGTTCTGGCGCAGGCG
>Ga0181612_160802_pt1 | contig 11601 bp, 11 predicted proteins | sample HoacroProtozoa21_FD_119630 | JGI IMG/M metagenome (GOLD analysis project Ga0181612, IMG submission 119630) | Hoatzin crop microbial communities from Cojedes, Venezuel. Combined Assembly of Gp0051906, Gp0051904, Gp0051908 | reverse complement strand
GCGGGGGATTATGCGAAAATATACCACATCGTGGGCAGTTCATTTAAAGTTTATCTTTAGCTTTAAAGCTGCTTCGAAATATCTTGAAGGAGGCTTTTGCCTTATGAAATACACATACAGTTTTTTAACCTTGATGAGTAGCCTGGAAGGTATCCTTGGTGGCTCCGTGCTCGGTCAGCTTGCTGATTCAATTACGCTGGCAGTTTTGCCGAGTTCTCCAGACTTCGCTGCGTGGATGAGACTAAGAAGCTTATACCCGTGCGCGAACAGCATCACGAAGATTACTTCTGGTACGTCAATCAAGATATCGACCGTAGAGACATTCGCTACAAGCTCGAAGAAGATAATGCCGTTACGCTTTATTTTGAACTCTGCTCGATGCTGAGCGAGGACGAGGCAAGGCTCGAGGCGGAATTCTTTATTCGTGTTGAAGGACAGGATCCGACTGCTGCCGCAAAATTAGCAGCTTCGGTAATCGAAAAATTTGCAGTACTTAGCGATGGCTGGGTGCAGGCAGATAAGCTGAGATAAGTGAGATGATTTAGCGGTCCCTGATGGGGCCGCTTTTTCTATGCTATATAATAGAGATATGAAGATGTTTTCGTGGAATGTAAATGGCTTGCGTGCAGTCTTGAAAAAAGGCGCATTTCAGGAGTTTTTGGCAAAATATGACCCAGACATCATCTGTTTGCAGGAAACGAAGGCAAAGCAAGGCCAGGCGGAAGTCGATTTTGATGAGTATGAAGAGATTTGGAACTCGGCAGAGAAGGCTGGTTATTCTGGCACGGCAATTTTTACGAAAGTACGACCTTTGAGTGTGCGCTTTGGAGTGTTCGATGAGCAAAACGAGCAATTTGAATGGGTGGATAGTTTTGGCGACGTGCGCACAGAGGGGCGCCTGATTACGGCGGAATTTGATGATTTTTATCTTGTCGATGCCTATGTGCCGAATGCGAAGGATACTTTGGAGCGCCTGAAGTTTCGCGAGACGGTTTGGGATCCGGCGCTTTTGGAATATATGAAAGAACTAGAGAAGGCCAAGCCAGTGATTATGTGTGGTGATATGAACGTGGCGCATGAAGAGATTGACCTAGCGCGTCCGAAGCAGAACGTTGGTCATGCGGGTTTCACAATGGAGGAGCGCCAAGGCATGACGAACTATTTGGCGGCGGGCTTTGTTGATACTTTCCGCTTTAAAAATCCAGAGAAGGCAAAGTATTCCTGGTGGTCTTACCGCGGTGGCGCAAGGCAGAATAATGTTGGGTGGCGCATTGACTATTTCTTGATTTCTGAGGTTTTGAAAGCGAAGCTGGTTGAGGCGGATATTTGCGACGAAGTGATGGGCTCGGACCATTGTCCGGTAATGATCGAGATGAAAGATTTGTCGCTCAATGCGAATATGGTCGAGATGGAAGTAGTGAATCCGACGGTGGTTTTGACGGAGGAAGTAGTCGCAAAGACGCCAGAGACTATGCAGGCGAAATTGGATTTGGGGATTTAGGATGAGTGATTTTGACTATTGGCACAAGCAGAAGAAACAGCCGCTTTTTCCAGCGGTCGATACTTGGCAACCAGAGCAGCGCCGTTTTGCGGGCAAACTGCTGATAATTGGTGGTAATAAGGGGGCGTTTTTCTCGGTCGCAAAGGCGATGGAAGCGGCAAATAAGATGGGCGTAGGTGAAGTGCGTGTGCTTTTGCCGGATTCTCTGCGTGGGCAGTTGCCAAAAGTTCCGGAAATCTATTTTGCTAAGGCGGAGGCTTCGGGCGCATTTGGCAAGTCTGCAATGGCAGACATGATGACGCAGCTTGAGTGGGCGGAGTCGGTTCTGATCGTGGGTGATCTTGGCAAGAATGCTGAGACCTCAGTGTTGTTTGCGAACTTTATGAAGCTTTGTGATAAGCCGGTTTTAATGTCTCGTGATGCGATTGACGTCTTGACGCCAGATGCGATGAACTGGGGCATGCGCGAACAGGCGACAACTTTGTTCTTAACAATGCCTCAGCTACAGAAACTGTTGCGCACTTTGTATTATCCAAAAGTTGTGACTTTGTCGATGCCGATGAACCAGCTGATTGAAACTTTGCATAAGTTTACTCTGAGCTATCCGCTAACTTTCGTGACTTATCATGAGGGGCAGATTGTGGTTGCGCGCGATGGGCAAGTGATTTCTGAAGAATTGGCAGATACGGATTATTCACAGATTACGCTTTGGGACGGTAGTTTACAGGCGCGCGTGGCGGTTCTGTCGCTGTGGAATCGTGAGTTTGCACAGGAGCAGGTGGCGGCGAGGGCACTACTAAAAGATTAGTGCTGCTTGTGGTAAAATAGAAATCTAGTGACAAAGCGCGCGCAGAAATATTACGAACTCGAGCAGAGGATGCGTCCATATGCGGCGAGCATTTTTGACGATGGTCACTTTGAACAGATGGACGAGAATATTCAGCACGGCAGGACAACTACCAAGGAACATGTGATGAATGTGGCGAACTGGTCGGTTAGGATCGGCGATTTGCTACATATTCGGTATAACAAGCGCGAGCTGATTCGTGGTGCGCTGCTGCATGATTATTTCTTGTACGACTGGCATGAGCGAGCGACGGAAAAGAATGGTCGCCCGAAGAGCTTGCATGGCTTTTTGCATCCAGGAATTGCCTTGAAGAATGCTGAGCAGGATTATGAGCTATCTAAGCGCGAGCGCGAGATTATTAAGAAGCACATGTGGCCGCTAACTTTGACGCGCGTGCCAAGATGTAGGGAAGCGTGGCTGGTAGTGGCAGCAGATAAGGTCGCGGCGGTTACGGAATTCTTTGGTGATAAATTCTACAGGGATTAAAAAGCAAAAAATACCCTCTCCTGTGACAGGAGAGGGTGGTTTGTTGTTCGGAAGTGGCTGCGTGTTGGCATTAGAGTGCGTATTCGCGAAGATGAACTCTGTCGCTAATCTCGCTCATATCCATGTCTGTCCAATAGCAGATTGTGTCGTCAACGCGAAGAAACGACGTCTCGAACAGGGCAATATTGCCGGGCATTCTGCGAATACGGCGGATGACGCCTACATATTCGCCGTTAATGAATGCATGGGGCATGAAGCCGCTCTGTTCGAAATTGACGAAGAGCTTTTTACTGTAGTTCAGGAACTCCTGCAGTTCGTTGCTTGCCCTGATAACCTCGCAGCTCCGATTGTCTTTGCCCTCATAATTGTCGTAGAGTTTGATGTTTTTGATGACTGGGGGTTCAGACTTTCTTGCGCTGGTTGACGCGCTCTGGTTAGGATAGAAAACCTCTGTCTGCGCGGTCTCGCTGCTCTTTTTTCCGAATAATTTAATAAAGTTACTAAGTCCCATAATGTAGGACCTCCTTTGGTAGATTTCTGTACGAATGTACAGTAGTTATATTATATCACTTATGGTAAAAATTGTCAAGAATCGCCAAGAGTTAAACATAAGTAGTATGCTGGGGGTTGGAAAAAGTATTGGTCAAAAAATAAAAGCACGAAAAGGAGCCGTCCCGAAATGGGGCGGCCCTTTTATAAAGTTAGTGATGGTGGATGGCGTTAGTTTGCGGCGACAGCTGCATAAACAGCGTTAATCTTCTTCTGGAGCTTGCCGTCAGCTTCATATCTGTTGCAATGCTGCAGGACGCTGTAGATGTCTGCAATCAGCAGCAGGCTGGCGGTTGGCTTGTCCTCGAGCAGCTTGTCGTTGTTCTTGACAAAGTAGGCAAAATCACTCTTCTCGAACTGACCATAAATGCTACCAGGATAAGCGAGTTCGACAATGTGAGCGGCATCGCAGTCCTTAGGCATGCACTGGATGATTGCGCCGATGTTGTGTGGATTTGCAGTGAGAACCTCGAGATTGCAATTCTGCAGTTCCTTGATTTTCTCGACAGTATTGCCAGTGACGCTGAGCTCCTGATAGAGTCTGTAAGCCATGAGAGCATTCATGCCGAAGCCGTGATGACTGCCGGTGCGGAGAATGTACTCGCTCTTGATGGCGCGAGTGTTATGCTCCTTGCTGCTGCGAATACGGAATGTGAGCGGAAGCTCAATGTTTGTGGCCAGAAGAACGTTGTCTTCTGAACCATGGAATAAATTGAACAGATTGTTCATACTTATACGCCTCCTCGTAAAAGTGCAATTGCTGCCAGATTGGCGGCAAATCGGATCGAACACTACCTTCGTACGGATGTAACTCGAGTAGTGATGGTCATTATATAACCCTTTACCGATTCTTGCAAGCGATGATGCGATAAATATCAATCACGAAGCTGATTGGGCTAGCGATACCCGCGAGCAGGAGCGTAATCCAACTTATCCAAACCATGGCGATGCCGAGGCTGGTCTCTGGAACCGTGATAGCGAGCGCCGTGCTGGCTAGCCAAGCGCTGAGAATAATCGTGCGGATTTTGTCTGCGTAGCCCGCGCTGATGCCGTTACGGTAATTTTTGCCGTAGATGAAGAACCAGATGATAATCAGGATGTCGCGTAGGATGATGAGTCCAGCGGCGACGTAAGCCAGCCAAATTGGCAGGATGTCGAGCGGTTGAACGAAACGATTCTCGGCGGCAAGGTAAAAGCCGACGGCAACTGGGTAGAAAATGAGCTTGTCTCCCAGCGGGTCGAGGGCTTTGCCGGCTTTGGTGGTCTGATTCATGCTACGCGCAAGATAGCCATCGATTGCATCGGTTCCAAGGGCGATACCGAGGATGATTGATGCAATAGTGAAGCTTTCTGTGTCGAAGCTCTTGGTGGCGTAGATGTGTGGTACGCAGAGCGCAAGGGCGATGCGGATGACGCTGATGGCGTTTGGGATGCCGATGTGGCCTTTGGTGCCTTCGAGCCAGCTCGGATCGTGGGCATTCATAGTCTTCATGATGCTGTAGAATAGCTCGTAAATCGCAACACCTTCGACTAGATACCAGTAGTAGGTGCTGAGGTGTTCAAGGTGAATGGTTGAGACGATTTCCGTGCCAGTGAAAGCAGTGAAGAGGATGACGCCGACGGCGTAGGCGAGCATGAGAAATCTCATGACGAGACCTTCAGTGCGCTGCCAAGGGACGGTTTCGCCGATTGGTTTGGCGCGACGCGCGTGCGTCAGCCAAGCGCCATGGCAAATGATGAGTCCGAGATCGCAAAGCAGGGTAATGGTCCAGAGATAATAGCTAATAAGATAGCGAGGCGCAATGATGAAGATAGAGATGTCGAAAATCAGCAGCGTCGCTTCGATTAGACTAAGATTCTTGAGACCTGCCCAGAAATATTTGATTGGTGTAAACATATACAACCCTCCTTAAGGTACGAAGATAAGTATATTAAAATATTTTGTTGGATTTTTGTCAAAAAATGCTCGGCTCCTACGAAGCGTGACCCCTTCGGGTTCACAGGTCCCTCCTTTACTCCGAAGTAAGTCGTTAAAAAAGACCCTGAAGGGTCTGTTTTATCGACCTGGTGGGCAAGGAGGGACTTGAACCCTCACGACATTACTGTCACAAGATTTTGAGTCTAGCGCGTCTACCAGTTCCGCCACTTGCCCATCTTGTAGGTATATCTTAGCATAAAACTCTTATTTATGCTAGAATGGACTTAATGGATAACAAAAGTGGTGGGCAAGCTGGTTCTAATTCTTCGGCTTCCCAGCAGCCACAAGCTCAAGCTAGTGCAGAAAAACAGCGCAAGACCGCAATTGATTTGGCTCGCCAAAAAGTTTTGAATGCTTATAAAAACCAGCCACAAAACTACAAGCCAGCAGAGTCACAGAGCAATCAACAGTACAATACCGGCACGCCGCAGGTTAATCAGGAAGAATGGAAGAAGTATCATTCGGCCTGGCAGAATTATTATCAGCAGTATTACGGCAATTATTATAATAAGGCGGCGACGGAATATATCAACAAGGAGAAGGCTCGTCTAGAGAAGGAACAGGCGGAGCGTGCTTCGGCAGCGCAGGATGAGTTCTCGAAGAAGAATGAAAAAGAGCGCGAAAAGCTACGTAATGAGCGTCTTGGTTTGGCGGCAGAAAAATCCAAGCTGGTCAGTATGTCTAGCGAAGAGATTAGCGAGACACAGGCTTTGCAGAATGGAATTCGCGCGAAGATTCGCAAGAAGGTGAAGTCTCGTGCGAAGAAGATGCGTAAGTCTCGTCACTTTGTGCCGATTTCGGTTGGTTTGATTGTGTTGTTTTTGGGGATTTTGCTGGAATATAATCAGACGATTGCCTCGAATATTATGGCCTATGTTGCGCCGAGTGGTGGTTTGGATACGGAAATTCAGACGATTGATTTTACGGTCGTGGCAAATGTGCATGATAGTCCGACTCTGATGATTCCGAAGCTGAATATTGAGGTGCCAGTGAATTTTGGTTCGCCGAATGATGTCGATTCGATGCAGATTGCAATGAATAACGGTGTGGCAAACTTCTATACCTCGGTTTCTTCGGCGATGCCTGGGCAGATTGGTAATTTTGCAGTTTCTGGTCATTCCGCTGGTAATGTCTATAACTATGGTAATAACTATAAGTTCATTTTCTCGGGGCTGACACGCTTGGTTGAGGGCGATATGATTTATATGGATTACGAGGGGCAGAGGTATGCTTACAGGATCACTGGAAGCGTGACGGTTGAGCCGACGGATGTGGCGCAGCTGGCGAAGATTTCTGCAGATAATCCTGGTAAGCCGATGATTACTTTGATTACTTGTACGCCGCTTGGAACTTCGCGCTATCGCTTATTGGTTTATGGTGAGCAGATTTATCCGAATTACGAGACCGCAGAAGAGGCTGCAACAGTTGAGGCTAGCGAAAACGAGAGCATGGAGTCGACCTCGAACGAAGCTACTCCAATGAAAGGCTTCTGGAACTGGCTGACAGGGAATTAGTTCTTATCGCCTGCGGCTGCAGGAATGTGCTCGACAAAATACCGCCAGAGGTGATCTGGCGGTATTTATGTGACTTTATGTAAAGCTACTGTGACTTATCGCGTAGACTGTGCGATAGTCCTTTTTATAGCTTCATGCGAGTTAAATGATAAATCGTCTTTGTCTTAGAAGTTTCATTCTCGCTAGTCGTACTATTCTCGCCTTCGGTCTGCTCGGTGGTAGTTTCGCTTTTGGCTGAGGTGTCGGCAATCTCTTCGCTCGTGAAATAGTACAAATACTTATTATTACTGCTAATCGTGGCTGGATAATTTCCGTAGGTTTTTTGAACAATTTCGCGATGGTTGCCACCGTCGAAGTCCCAAACGATTAACTTATTATCCTTCTGCAACCAAAGCAAATAGCTATCGAGCCAATTTAGCTTACTTTGTGCTGTGTCTGTTTTATATGTTGTGAACTTTTTGGTTTCGAGGTCGAGGGAAGTAATATCGTCCTGGTCAGCAAGCATGATGATCCTACCTTCAGCATTGACCTCTGTTAAAGTTGCAGGATGTGCAATTTCATTTTCAATAACAATAGGGAAATCTTCGGCAGAGCTCTTGTTATAGCTTGGATAAACGCCGCTGCGAACAAAAATTTTATTTCCCTTATTATATACTAGCCAGTTGTCGCTCCAATATGTGCCCATTTCGAGAATTGAGCTGGCATCGGCGCTGCCCAAATCCACAATAGAAGTTGCTGATTCTTCGCCTTTATAGATGAAAATCTTGTTGGTAGCTTCTTTAACCTCGTCAGATACAATGGCCGATTCGGTCGTGTCGAAAACAACGTCTTCACTGCTCAAGGCAATATACGAAACAGTGTCGCCCATGCTGCTGATTTTCTTAACGTTACTGGCGACGGTCTTGACGATTGTTTTATTGGACAAATCTAGCTGCAATAATTGACCGTCGGCGAGCGCCCAAGCCTTGGTTGCGCTGTCGTTCTGTAAGAGAACCTGCGTAAAAGTCTTGTCGAAGACGCTAGTTAGATTGATACTTTCTTTTGGCTTAGTGGTATTAACTAGAATCCAATTCACCTTATTGTCGCGCACGTGCTTCATGAGAATCTTGCTATCGTTGCCGCTCCAGGCGACAACACTGAACTCTTCTGGTGTAACTGGCGTTGGCGTCTCGTCTTCGGCTGGCGCAATCGAGATAATATCTGAGAAATTGATTGTCGTGCTCTTGAGCTTTTCTTCCTGAATCGAGAGTAAATCAAAATTGCTTGCTCCGTTTTCAGCGGTAAGCATGTATTTGCGCGAATCAGAAACATTAACCAAGCTTGGCGCCGTGTCGAAAGTATCAACGTCGGAAAGCTTTGGGTCGAGTGGGAAGAGACGTACCCAGCTAATCTCGGTAAGTAAACCAGACTCGATCGAAACGGTAGAGTTCCAGGTGTCATAGCCGGTTTTTGTGACTTTAAGGTCGTGCTCGCCAATGCTGAGCAGCTTGCTGATCTCGGTTGGCATCAAAAGCTCGTTGCCGTCAATCGTAACTTTGGCAGAACTTGGATGCGAAGATACCTGCAATAAACCTGATTGTTCAAGGTCACCATCGTCGTTAAACTTGAAGCCCATGGTGATTAGCATCATTAAGAAAACAATCGCAATAACTGCGATAAACATGAAAATGTCGGTAGCAATAATTCGCGCGTTGCGAATCTTTTTACTCTTATTACTCATCTTATGAATAATTATAACATTATTATTACGAAAACGCTTATGTTTATTGTCGAAAAGCTGAACAAAGATTTTAAAATGCTATTGATTTTGGGACGCTTATGTTTTAAGATAGCTTTAACGGAATTAAAGAGAGGTATAGTGTGGACGGAATAAAAAGAACAGCTCATAGCGCATCGCAAAAAACATCGAGTGCTGCTGCCCATCGTACCGTACAAAAATCAACAACTTTGAATCGAAAATTTGTGCGCAAACCGGTGGCAAAAAAGACGCAGATTGTTGATGAACGCAAGCAGCAACAGCAAATTAGCAACGTGAGTGTGCGAGCTAGTCAGGCTGCACGTCGTGCAACTGGCACAATGGTTAATCGTACTCAGCGCGTGAAATTGTCTCCGCTCGCAAAAGCGCAGCAGGCTAAGGTTCAGGCTCAGCAGCAACAACAGCAGCTTCAGGCTCGCCAACAGGCTCAGCAGCAACAGCAACAATTGCAGGCAACTCAAAAGTCTGCTCAGGCTCAGGCCGCACAGCGCGTAATCGCTCAGCGTGCAACCGTTCGCAATGAAGTTCGCGCAAACGAATCTTCTGTCGCGAAAGCTGTTCGTGCTCGCGCAACCGCTCGCAGGCAGCAGGCTCAGCAAGTTCACATGACTTCGCAGGAAATGAAAGACCGCGCAATCTCTGATGCGCTTCGCAAAGTTTCTACCATGGATAAGAATGAGGCTCGCCAGCAACAAGCTCAGAAGAAGGGCTTTTGGCAGAGAGGACATCTCGCGGCGGCGATTTGCTTTGCAATTATTTCAGTCGGTTTGCTTGGCTACTTAGTCTATCTAAATCTTCCGGATTTGTCCGTGCGTGTTGCTGCAATGAATTCCGGTATTGAAAACGCTTATCCAAGCTACGTGCCAATGAATTACCGCTTGCAGGGTCTAGCAAAAGAAGACAATGGCACCGTGACGATGGTCTTTGCTCGTAATGACGGCAACAAATTTACGATGATTGAAAAGAAGTCTAGTTGGGACTCTTCCGCACTTCTTAATAACTTTGTCAAGGACAACTGGGGTGAAAACTACACGGTTGCCAAGGGGCAGGGCTTGACTATCTATATTTCCGGCTCTAATGCTGTTTGGGTAAATGGTGGCGTGATGTATCAGATTGAGGCAGCAGAATCCGTGCTCTCGACTGACGACTTGCACGACATTGCAATTAGCCTCTAATTGTGGTATAATATAAAAGTTAAGCGCGTTTTAGAGCGTCGCTCTTTAACTCGCTTTTCTTTTGTTTTATTCACCTAGTCGCAAAAGCGACGCGTCTTGGTAGAAGGAGGTCTATCATGGTTTATTCTTACGTTCACAATGGCAATGGTCTTGTCAATACAACCGATCTGGCAGTGCGGGCGGTTAAGACAAACGACGATTCGATTCGTTACGAGGTGGTTGTTCGAATGCTCGGCGAGAATGGCAATACTTATCTTCGCAGCATCGGCTCGATCAGTGAGAATGATGTGAATCGTGCCTACAAGGCTTGCTATGAGCCGAAGATGTTCAAGGTTGAGCTTGGTGGCCGTTTGGTTTGGACTAATGCAATGTTCCTGCGTCCGGCAATGCTGACAAAGTATGACTACTGTTATGAAGGCATGCATGACGTGCAGGCGGTAATTGTTCTGGCTGGCAAGAATCATTATATTGAACTGAATCGCAAGAATTTGCGCAATGGCGAATGCAGCTGCGGCGGTTTTTGTATTATTCGCCTGATGCCTGGTGACGTGGTCAATATTGATGGCTCGTACCTGTATTACGATAAGGGCATGCGCGCGATGCCTAAGCCGGTGGCAAATCTGGAGATGAAGGACTTTAGCAGCAAATTTAATGCATCGACGCCTATATCGACCAATGTGACTCTGTTCTAAGAAAAGCGAGCAATTCAATCCCTCTGTGATAAGCAGGGGGATTTTTGCCGTACCTGATGATATACTATAAGGATAGGAGGAGGTGCGATGATAAAGTTTGAATATAATATCAAGGGCATTGCGACAGAAGATGAGTTTAAGCCCGTAATTGACGAAGCGCGTAGTTTCGTTGCGCGTGCGCAGGAAGATGCTTTTGGCGGCTGGGTGGATTTGCCAAAGAATTATGACCGTGAAGAATTTGAGGCGATCAAAAAGGCAGCCGAGAAGATTAGTCTAGATTCCGATTATCTTGTTTGTATTGGTATTGGTGGCAGCTATCTCGGCCACCGTGCGGTTATTGAAGCTCTCGGCAATTCTAGCCGTACGAAGATGATTTACATTGGCAATTCGATTAGTCCGCGTGAGATGAAGAAGGCCTTGGCTTTGCTTGAAGACGAAGAGGTCAACTTCTCGATTAATGTAATTTCGAAATCTGGCACGACTACTGAGCCGGCCGTGGCTTTTCGTATTTTTAAGGAAAAACTGATCGAAAAATATGGCGAAGAGGCGGCAGCTGCGCGCATCTATGCAACGACCGATGCGAATAAGGGTGCCTTGCATGACGAGGCGGTAGAGAAGGGTTATCGTCGCTTTGTAGTGCCAGATAATATCGGTGGTCGCTATTCGGTCTTGACTGCGGTTGGTTTGCTTCCGATTGCGGTGGCCGGCATTGATATTGACAGGTTGATGGATGGCGCTGAGGAAGAGCGTGCTGCTTTGATTTCCGATGGTGGCGCGGCGGCGGAATATGCAGCGCTGCGCAATGTTTTGCTTCGCAAAGGTTATGATATTGAAGTTTTGGCGAACTTTGAGCCGAGCTTTATGTATTTTAACGAATGGTGGAAGCAACTCTTTGGCGAGAGCGAGGGCAAGGAAGGTCTCGGTATCTTCCCAGCCAGCGTGGTTTATTCGACAGATTTACACTCGATGGGGCAGTACATGCAGGAAGGTCGCCGCAATCTCTTTGAAACTTTTGTAGAGATTGAAAAAGATTTCAAAGGTATGACCGTGCCGGAACTAGACGACGATTTGGACGGCCTTGCTTATTTACAGGGCAAGGAGAT
>Ga0181612_103198_pt1 | contig 11601 bp, 10 predicted proteins | sample HoacroProtozoa21_FD_119630 | JGI IMG/M metagenome (GOLD analysis project Ga0181612, IMG submission 119630) | Hoatzin crop microbial communities from Cojedes, Venezuel. Combined Assembly of Gp0051906, Gp0051904, Gp0051908 | reverse complement strand
GCTTTGGTTGGTGAGTGATGGTGTGTTAGTAGCTGTTTCTCCATGGTTTGGAGCTTGCAGGTTCCAAAGCCACTTGAGGAGTATAGTCAGACCAGACGGATCTGTTTCCCTGCTGTGTAGGTGCAGCTGCCATTGCTGTTGATAGAATAGATTCCCCAGGACTCTGCACGTGGTGAAGAAGTTCTGCATATCAGAGAAGCTAAAGCTCCTAGTTAGTAAAATAAGCACAAATAGAATTGAAATGTGGGCTGCATTATGTGCATAAAGCTGGCAAGGTTATTCAAGATCTCTTAACCTGTATGGATGCAGTTACTTTTTCAGTTAACATGTATTGTGACTTGTTTTATCTATATCTTCATCTTCATAAACTACCACATGCAGCTGTTGAGTTGTTGTTGCACATGGGAGGGGCAGAATTTAAGCCTGTGACATTCATTTAGTCCCTTGTAGAAGGGTTTTGATTCAGAATACTCATTTTGTTGTCTCCTCTGGGAAAAGTAGCCCAGGTGTATGACACTGAAGAAAATCATGGCAGACATCTCTTTGAAATGCAGCTGTATCAGAACAGAGTAGAAGAGGTTGGCCAGCCCTGGCTCCTCCTTTCACTTTTAGGGAAGATTGTTTCATAAATAACTAGAAGATGAATGCACTGACTGTTGCTGTAGTTATGTGCATTGAATTACCTGTTTCTGCATGGTTGGTACTCGTCGTGATGTGGTAGATTACACTGTGAAACTGTGCACGTATGCTTTAATTTTGATGGGTCAGAATTATTCCTTGTCTTATGCCTGCCAATCCCAGAAGCATTGCACAGATATAATATCACCATCATGGCCTAGGCTTAGGTTACTACAAATTGATATTTACCATATTTCACAAAAACTGAATAGGTTAGCATGGGTGGGTGTTGGGAACTGGCTTTGACCTGTCCTCCAGGTAGCATCTTCTTGCACCTTTTCCATAGCCTGTTAACACAGACACTGGGTTCTTCAAGGCAGAAAAAGCCCTTGAGCACTGGGGACCTCTTCCATGTGTGAGACTGCCAGAGGTGGCCTGTGCCCCCGTGACAGTCCCTTAGGGCAGCCCGCATTCCCCTGCTGGATGCAAAACTCAAAGGTATTTTAAAGCTACTTTCCGATTCTGGGAGGTTCAGCACAGGATGGAGTTCACCAAACTGCATCAGTGCACCCAGGTTTTAGAGCCAGAATCTGCTCTGAGCGCTGCCTGCCAGCTCAGCGGCAAGTTTAGATACTCCCAACTGCATCCAGCCAGTTCTGCAGCGTTGTACCTGCAAGTAAGCTTGATTTTTCCCATAATGAAATTAAAAGAATCCAGTTCTTCTTTGATAGTTTTGTCAGACTGAATATAAGTAACTTTAAAATGACAGTCGATATTAGCATTTTCACTCAGTTAGGGAGGAGCGTGTTCATAGCTTGTGGTTTTAATTTTTGCTAGGCTTTCTAACAAAAGGCTTTTGGAAGTCGCTTAAGAGATAGATACAAGCAGAACAAAGTTCTGATTGCATGGCTTGGATAAATTGTCAGCACAATGTTAATAGTATCGAATTTCTTTCACTGTCATGCAGAAATATAATAATATCTGGGAAGTCGTTAAAAATATGTAAGTTCAGGTCCTTTCATAATGTGGTAGCAATAAGAATGTATCAAATAAAATTGAGAGTTGTATTAACAAGGAGGTCACTATTTGATCAAGTCAACGGTTGTGTCTGAAAGCGTAGTGTGTAGCTCAATTTTTAAAATTAGTGAAATTTCGGAAAGACCAGTTCTCTGTTTTGATCCCGTTATTTGCCTGCTGGGAACTGTCCCTGCCCTGTGCTGTCCCCAAACTGCCTGGGTTTTGTTGAGGAGCGACTGACTGGCACGGGCCAGCACTGTGGCAGGAGCCGGGCTGGCAGTGGAGGAGCGTGGTTGGGGCCAGCTGGCACCCCGCACTGTGCCGCAGCCCTCCTCACTGTGCGGAAGGGGGCAAAGCCCAGCTGCCCCGGCTCCCTCTGTAGCTTCAGGCAGAGAGGGAAGGGGCGATCTCAAAGGGCAGTTCTGGGCCTGGAATGAGTAGAATTACCCTCTGGAAGTGCCTCTCTTCAGTGACCTCAGGGAGACCAGACCCTCACGTTTGCATCCTTGAAGTGCCTAAAGATAGGGGACAGGTTCAGAACATAAAAAGGGATATAAGTGTGTTTGTATATGAAGTCTGATGCTCTCTTTTATCAGGAGACGACTTCTGGGCAAAAAGAGAACACACCTAGCATGAGATTTACCTTAATACTGACCTGCCAAGCAGACTTCACATACACATCGGTGCAGTAAGCGGAGTTTGTACGTTTTGTGCTGAGCGCAGAGCAGTAACTGAAGCACAGACTTCTTACAGCTCTTTGCCGATCAGTTCCAGACAGAACTGTTTATTTTTAGCAAAGTCACCTGAATGGTTAGAAGCCACCAGGTTCAGAGTCTCGAGGTGGCTGACTTTGCATATCCATGTCCTGTCCTGTACATGTATAGGGCCCCAGTATGGCTGTATGTGATGCGTACAGTTGAACTGCAATTAATGTAAAGCAGTTAATACATATTTCCCAAAATTTGGGGAGTGCTTGAAGTACCTGAGTTCTGAAATGTGTAGCTGGCAGTATTTTTTCCTGTGATAAAATGGTCTCTACTTGTTTGATTTTTGTCATATATGCCTGTCTCAGCATTAGTAAATTGAAACCTCTTTCAGCATTGCCAACCGTGTTCTGTAATGGAGGGAGGAGGATAAGAGAAGTTCCAGTTAGTGGTGCCTCAGTGTATAGAGCAATCTGTAGATAACCCAGAACCATTTCAAACCTGAACCTAAAAGACACACTTTTTGTCTCTGCAAGGTGGTCTGACAGATTCTGCCGTTACAAAAAAGCCTCTCTTTCCCTGCAGTTTGGTTTGAGCTTTTAGTGGCTTCAGTGTAAGCCTGAATCGAGGATGTGAGATCTGTGAAAACTTTTGTAGTTCGTCGCTTTGATCTTCATAAAAATGGAGCTCTTGCTTTCTTTACTGCAAAATCCAGAAATCTGTGTATAAGGCTCAGAATTTGGCAGAAAGTCTTTATTACGTGAATTACACAATTTCTGTCATGCTGGAGGATTTTACAGAGGGACACAGCGAGACTTTCTTGTCTTCTTGGACAGCTTTCTGTTGAGGTGTATTGTCTCCTGGGCTTTGATCTGAATGTGTATCTATCTAATTTCTTTGCAGTTTCTCAGCACCCTCTTTGCCCCTTTAAATTTTGTGATGGAAAAAGTAGAAAGTATCCTGCCCTCCAGTCTGTGGCACCAGCTGACGAGGATCTGAGGGAGCACGCCCGCTGACTGACTGCCATGACATCTTCTGTGCCAACTTTTGTTGACGACAAGAAAGCATGATAAAAAAGGGAAGCAGTTCTAAGACTTAACTCTTCATGGATTGTCTGTTCTCATATAAAAACTGTTTTTGTTGTACAAAATACATTGATGTTAGGTTCTATTATATTTTGCCTTCAGAAGAGAAAAACTTAAAAATAAACTTTTGTGTATTGCAGCATTGCTGTCTTTTGGCTTCTTCTTCAAAGCTCGGAATGTACTCTGTTCTTCAGTATGTGTGTGGTGTATCTGCTAGGGTTTGGTGTTCCATTCAGTTAATGAAAAAACACTAATAACTTTACAATTAAGTAGCGGTATCACTGCCTTTGCTTACAGAGTTCAATTGGGGTGATGCCCTTCCTGCTAGAGACAGTCTGATGAGGCTTCTAGACAGTTAAAGCTCGTGCTTAAAGCAGCTTTAGGCTCTCCAGGCAGTTTGGATGGCACGCTGGGCATCCGATTCCCATCCCTGCACAGAGGTCAGTTTTATCCTAATTTGAGTTTTCAAAAAGTCCGCATACTTTATGGTTTTCCCACTGTTATTTCAAGTACCTCCAGCAGCTCCATGCTTTGCTCTCTGCAGAACAAAGCATAAGTAACGGCAGAGAATTCAAGGCAAATTTAGCTGCAATGAGTGATCATTGCACGCATGCTCTTACGTATTTCTTGCTGAATTTTTGTTGCATTACTATTACTTTCCAAGTATGAAAAAGCAGGCACTTTTTGCTGTACAGATTAAATATCAGCATTATAAACTGTTGCTTGAGACCAGAAGCTCATTAGCAAAATTGGTTTTAGTTCATGCCCAATTAATAGAAATGTTGGTGTTTTGTCATCAGTGCTTACCTCAGGAAATCTTACCGTTGCCAGTTCAGCTGTGCGGTACCGAAAATGCTGAGCAGCTCGAGGGACTGCGATCACCAGCAGATCGGTTTGTTTGTCAATGAGGAAATGATGAAGCAAAGACAAAACTCCCATTATTGGAGTTGGTGTAAAAAGAGTTTCTTAACAACAGGTGATGCATTACGTTATTTTTTGCCCTCTTGATCACAGATGTGCCTGGCTACGTAGAAGAAAGAAAGATTTTTTTGTCCAAGTGAGCAACGGTGTTGCATTAAAGCAAGCATTGCTGTGCTATGAGGGAGAAAGACAGCCCCACACCAGGAGAAATCACTGTGAGGACGAGACCCGAGGCGGGACACAGCGATCAGAGAGCCCCGTGGCCAGATGTTAAAACTGGTGAGACGTGCCGCTGTTGGGGATTTCCGTGCAGGTTTTCCATCTCTGGCCATTATTCCTGCAAAACAATTCGCTGTAATGTTGAAAGTAGCGTGGCTTGCATTTAGTGTGGGATGCAGCGTAGGATTAGAGGGAGCGGATTGCTAGTGGGCAGCACGTGGAAGCGTGAAATGGGCCAATATTTGTGTTCTTGGCTTGGCATTCGAATTGCTAGAACAGGCACAGAGAACACCTTCATAGCAGGTGCTCCCGTGTGCCTCCAGATGCCGAGCTAGGGATAGCCACAGTCACTGGTTTGCTTACGGCAGCGCTGTCAGAACTGGTCAAGGTTTGGTGACAATCAAAAGGTTCAGGCGGGGTCAGCTCTTGTTGTCCTGTGTCACTTACTCCCAGCCACCTCAAAAGCCTTTCGAAGTTCCGTTATAGGTACGCTGGGTTTCAAAAGAGCGAATGGCTGTGGTTAACAGTCCCGACACGGGTTTGCCTGTCAGTGTATATCTAGCTATATACAGGCGTCCACGTTTGTCAGCAACTAAGGTACTCGTTAGCCTCTTGTCAGAAGAAGAGATAATGTGAATTACAATCTGTGTGGGAGTTATTACCTGCGATAATCTGACAAAAAGGAATGCTTAACTCCTAGAAGAATCAGATCCTTCTCTTGAACTGTGGGGAGCTTTTAGGAACTCAAAAATATCTTTGTAAAATTCTCTTTCTACTATTTCTAGTATCTGTCTCCCTTATAAGCTGCAATGAGCCATGGATTTTATCTAGAGAATATCTCTTTAGCTGTAATTGTAATTCTAGGCATCTGGGAAACACGGCAAGTCAGACAAAAGGATTTTCTTCTTCATCGGGCAGAGTTCGTTGCCTCAGGCTTTTCTGCCTCCAACATGCTTCCTCTGAAGTTCAGCGTGGCTTGGATCAAAGGGCGGGCACAGCCCGTGATTATGATGATGGAAAGCCTCTGGCGGAGAGGAGCCTGCTGGAAATTCGGTTCAGATAGTAACTCTTCCAAATCTTCGGTTTGCAGATTTATGGAGAGGAGGGGGCTTTCTAAATCCCAATAGTCACAGTTCCTGGGTGGTTGTTTTTTCTTTAAAGACAACCTGATACAACTGGGCTGCACACGCTGCTTTTTCAGCGCCATAGCATAGAAGTCTTTACCCCGGGAGAAACAAAGAAAGATACTGGGATTTTTTGTATGTTGCAGAAGCTTACGGGAGGTGAACACCCAGAGGCAGCGGCGCGCCCCGCGCACCCCTCTTCACACCAGTGACACTGTCACCCCATGGAGGCCTTGGGAGCCACCGCCGCAGCAGTTAAAACACCCCATGTTTGTGATGACAGCCCACCAACTGCTGTCTTTCAGATGACACCGAGTTCATCTGTGTCCTTTGAAGTGGCAGGAGAAATGTGCGGGCTCTCACCTGTGGCCACAGAACGGCCGTGCCCTCAGAGGCGGCTGCCACCCACGCGGGAAGGCTGTAGCCCTGCCGAGGAGGCGAGCAAGCGCTGGTCGGCTTCGCCACGCCGGGTTAAGAGCTGCACGACCTTCACCAGCCCTCAGCAAAACATTGGTTTCTCCTTCGCCACCATACGCCGCGTCCGGCGAGAGGCCGGGCACGAGGCCTTGCTCCCATCGCGCCTGCCTGCGGAACGCAGGTGCCGCCTGGGCCTCCGGCCTGCACCACGGCAGCAGAAACGCGGTATTTTATTCCTAATGCACCTCTGCAAAGAAGGTTGCACAGGGGCTGGGAGGCGAGGGTGAGATGCACAGATTGGGTTTAGATCATTTTGCAGGGAAAAAAAGCAGCAACTCAACAATCTCTTGAGCTACAGTGCCTACATGCCCTAACGTACACCGCTGTTCCTGGGTCCTTCCCATTTTCCATGAGGTAAAAGAAAATGGCACTTTTTTTGTGAGTTTTTTTTCCTAAAACAGCTCAACACGCTTTTTAGGGTTAAGTTTGTTGAAAATAGCTGGGAGGGAGCAATCCCAGAAAGCTTGGCAGGCTCACTGCGTTTCGGAGCGCTGCTAGATTCTGATTTCATGCAGCAAAAGGAAAGGGAACTCCCTCAAGAAAATTGGACTGCATATTTAAAAAAAATAAATAATCCTGCAACCTTTTGCCTCAGCTAACATTGTTCTGACACTGAAGTGTCTACCTAGGGACAGCTGTTTCCTCTTCATGACTAAATACATGAATAAATCTATTCCATAGAACAAAATATAGGATTATTTCATTTGCCTTGCCTGATGTCTGTTTCTTCTTTTCTTTTCCCCTTTTTTTGAATTTATTTGATTAGCTGAAGGTCACGGCGGTGCCTTTCCTAGCACTATTTACATCTCTGAGCGTCTTTTCCCACTAAGAAATAGCAAAAGCTCCCAGGAGTGCTTTCTTCGTGGAAGAAGTGGCAGAAATGCTTACAGCTGTCAGAAGCTTACCTTGAGCTCTTTTCTTTAAAAAAATTCATAAATACAGCAAAAAAATGGAATCAAATAATTGGCCAGCTCAGCTGCTACACGTTTGCTGTGCCACAAAACATTCTGGTTTTCCTCTGGTGAAGCAGGTTTGGTCGGGAGGTTGCGTTGCAGCTGATTAATGCAGCACTTGTGTGGAACATAGAATCCAGCCTCCTGTGTGGACCTTTGGTGGGCCCACTGCTCAGCGGGTGGGGGACCTGGTGACAAAGGACCCCAAGAAGGCCAAGGTACTCGATGCCACCGTCTTCCTGGTCTGCGTGGTAGGACCAGCCTTGGGGAACCACAGTCCCCTGAGACTAGCGGCACGTCTGGAGCAAGGAGGCCTGCCTTGGTGGAGGAGGAATCAAAGTTCTGCCTTCAATACAATGACAGCAAAACACTTTACCTGGGACTGCAGAATTCAGGTGGGTTTGTTTTCTGACGTGTTAACCAAAAGATAGGAGTTAAGAAATAGTTTCTATTAAACTTCCTAGAACAAGTTCCCTTCTAAGAATGGGGCTTCCTTTTTTTACAGAACATTGAAATATTTTCTGCATTATTACATGGTGAATCTGTAGGCTGCTCAAAGGGTCCCTCAATCTTTCAAAACACCCGGTACAAAAAAAAAGTTAAAAATATTACACTGCTTTTAAGTTCTTTAAGGCTTGAAATGTGATATTGCTCAAGATGTGAACTACACACGGATTCAATTTCACAATGAAGTCCTAGTAAAAACTCTCCTTGGGACTCACCTTTAAATACAATTAGGTGTGAAATTTTCCTTATCCAGCCCAGAGCCAAAATTGCCAACAGTACAACCTCCAAACTGACTGTGCATACCTGCGTGTGCGTGCAGCGCGCACACTGGACACCAACACGCTGACAGGGCTGTTCCCGCCAGCGCTGGTTTATACCCAGAAGCATGATAATTCTTACTTCTAGCTGTGATCATGACATTAATGCCATCTACAGTAACTGAAACGTTATCTTATTGTCCCAATAAATACCTTTCTGGATCCTCCTAATCTTTTAATGCCAGCTGCGCCTGCTGCAGATGGCTTGCCCATTATTTAATGATACAGACTTTTTCCAAAGCCTTTCAGATGTAAATGACTGCTCTCTCAAGACCAATGAATGCAAAAAAAAAAAACCCCAATTCTTTTAAAATATTCTTTTTTTTAAAAAAAGAAACATAACCAGCGTACTCTCTTTATTGCCATGGTCTGCTACTTGTATATTACTTTTTCATGCACTGTTTGTACCCACTAAGGTTCCACCAGTCTTTTTTCATTTTCATATGGAGATTTTACCCGCATCTACAATTCTGTCAGCTGTTCAGCCTCCTTTTCCTGCTTTATGTTTTCATTACGTTGCCTGTCTTCATGGGTGCTTTTCCAGAGCCTTATCAGACTCAGTGGCTCATCTTTCATCTTGGCTCATTTGCTGGTCTCTGCTCTGAGGAGAGACGGCTGGCCCCTCTCTGACCCGGCTGCGATTTCTGGACCTCGCGAGCCTGCGCATTGTTCCAGGACTTCACTGTTCTGTCCCGATCCCAGGCCAGTGACCTGGCACAACCTGTAACTGCCTCCATCAGAGGCCAATGCGCCCTTGATCGTAGGCGTGAGTTTGTGCAGAAAGTAATCAGTGAAAAATCTCACTTGGAAGTCCCCATCTGAATGGAAAGTATAATTCTGAATTCATTTAATAGACTTATTAAAAGAACATAGAAGTTGATAGCTTCTTTAGAAACCTGCTCATTACTGAGACAAGGTGTCTCCTTCTCCATCAGCTTTTTGCAGACATTCCTCTGCTTATTCAGTAAGTGAAAAAGAAAAACCCTTATCCTCAGGTAGTTGAGTGTCCTACACCCAGCTCTCACCAGGCTGAGAAACAAGTCTCGTCTCTTCTGTCCTCCAGGTCACAACACACCTCAGCAGATAATATTAATGACCTTTCCAAAGCTTTTAAGGCAAGTGTTCACAAACGTATAACTGACATTTGCTTTGACTCTTTAACAGTTTATGAAAATGCTGTGGTTGAACACATCTCCTGCAGTTTCCTTTGCATTTCGCTGTGGGCCATTTTCTGTCCCACAGACAGCCGTAGCATGCTAACGGTGGCCGGGATGGCCTCAGGTGGCCACCTCACTGCAAACACCAGCGCTCCGGGGATGGCCAAACACCCCTCCCGTAAAGCCTTTCTCCCGGCCTGGCCCCAGATTTTCTCTCACAGAGGCACTGCCAGGCGGTGCTCAGCCTCCTGAGCACTGCAGTAGCCAGGGCACGACAGTGGCCAGCACAAGATCCTTTGGAAGACGCTCGAGCAAGCTCAGCCCGCGCAGTTGTGGTGGTGGCCTTGTACGAAATGCCCCACCTTTGCGTCTTGCTGAGTTCCTGATGGCAGGAATGAATCGCCGCAAGGAGTCCGGAGGAGAACTGCGTCTCGGTTGGAAGAGTCCCGGCAGGAGTACGTCCTTCCAGAGCGGCATCGTTTTACGCGCAGAGAACTCCGCAGCAGCGCTGTCATGCAGAAACGGGACGTAAATGCTGCAGAGTTTGTATTAATTACTCAGCAGCTTCCGTGCAGCGGAAGACAAAGGCAAAACTGGCACAGAAGTAAAGATGATGTTGGGTGCATTCCCTGCACGGCCCAGGAAGGGCGAAGGCCGCGGTCCTCCAGCATCAGTAGCCTGTGCATCAAGTCCGGGAGATCCAGCCAGCGCTCTTCGGCGCTTTGCAGGTGTGAATATCTACCACTTCTAGGCAGTCCTGGCAGCGCACAGCACAACACCAGTGGAATTTGCACTCGCATTTTGTCATTCTGCTGACGCGGGAGGTGTCGTAGCCTCTCCCGCAGCACATCACTTCGCAGCTGTCCATGCCGCGGGAGGTTTGGTTACAAACCCGACCGGCTGTCCCGAGGGACCCTGCAAAGGAGAAACGCAGGAGAGGTCAGGAGGTGGACTTTAAGGAAGGACAGGAAGCATATGAAAATAGGTATAGGAGCCATAATTTGCAATGCATTTGATCCTTCAATGTCACGTCAGCTGGGATGCAATATATCGAGCCCGCTGCTCGGAGCTCTGCAGGGGAAAGGGCTGGGAAAGAGGAGACCACTGAATTCGGCGGCTGTGAGGGGCGCACCGGGCATAGCAGCCGTGCTGCCAGTGGCTCAAGTCTCTGCAGATGCAGGCGCAGAAGCACCCCAACTGCTTGGCATCGCCGCAGCATCCACCCACGGCCCCCTGCGTCCACCCTCGGCCCCCACGTTCACCAGTTCGGGTGGCAGGTGAGGTGCGGCTGCTCTGTGCCATCTCTCATCTCCACAGGGTAAGTACTGAGGGTTCTTCTCTTTCGATAGAGATTAGAAGAAACTAATTTGCAGCCTGCTGTGGACAAAAGGAGGGGGTAGGGGAACATACCCCACATCTTCACGTTCTCAAAATCTCTCTGGAGCGGCTGAAATGCCGAAATGCCCATCTCCACATGGCACAAAATGGCTGTTTGAAGGGATCTCTAAGCCCTGACAGTTACTGTACCACATGGGAGCTGCTGCTTGTCTCATACAAACTTGTCGTAAGGTACACGTTGGGATCTACACGACAGCTGTTGACAGATTATCATTATCCATCTGAAAACTTCATGGATACTCATCTATTCACCTAATTTCTTAAGTATTGCTATCATAAATCAAGTGCAGGTATAGCCGTGAGACGAACATTGTTCTGGCATTTTCCCTAGACCCAGTTATAGCTCTGGTCTGTTCTTGGCCAAAGTGAGATTCCCTAAATACTGACTGTGGTCATTAAATCAAATGTTATGGAAACATTTTATGAAGTGTGTACATCAAACATGGACGGTTTACCTTCTTAAAGAAAAAATACATGCAGACATTAATTCAAATTAGCAAACCAATCTTAATTAATAAAAATTAAACTGTATTAGACACTAATTATGAAAAATCTAAGCTGCATAAATTCTAATTTTCTCCCCCACCCTGTGGTGTACCGTAAGGTTGTACATACCACGCCGCTCTACTGAGCACTTCACCATGACGTGCAAGTGTTTGTTGTTCCTCCGTCCCCCACTGTCCCCAGCACCAGGGAGACTTCGTGTCTTCTCGGGCCTGGGCCCAGACACCGTGGCAGCGAGCGGTCTCAGGCACCTGAGCAAAGCCACCTTCTCAGACTGCGGTTTTTCACGTGCCCAACACACGATTTAAGCCCCTTCGCCGCAGTGCAGGGAAATTTTGCTCTTCTTGCACCTAAGGCAGGACCAGCTTCAACTGCCGCCCTGGAGGAGCGTTTCAGCCCCGAGAAGGCATCTCAGCCTTCTCTCCCGTGGCCTATATTCCTGTATTTATTTAAACATCGAAATACTCCTTGGGTCAGGGGTAGATATGTACACCTGGGAAGCTTCAGTATCAAACGGCTGGTCCACTGGGCGCAGAGCAGAAGAAGGGTGTTGCATGGCCACCTATGCCCCAGAAGCACTGGGGGGCCCCGGCTGCCCTC
>Ga0181612_180516_pt1 | contig 11602 bp, 10 predicted proteins | sample HoacroProtozoa21_FD_119630 | JGI IMG/M metagenome (GOLD analysis project Ga0181612, IMG submission 119630) | Hoatzin crop microbial communities from Cojedes, Venezuel. Combined Assembly of Gp0051906, Gp0051904, Gp0051908 | reverse complement strand
TTAGCGATTCCATGTCCTCTGAGACCTTGTGCCACCGCCTGAGGTTTGTCACTGAGGCATTCAGTGGCTCAGTCGCAGCTCTGTGCTCGCTGACCAGACCAGGACACCCAATATCTTCACCCACTTCCTGCTTCAGCACAGGTGAAAGCTGGCACCAAGGCATTCACCGCTGCCATGGGCCATCCTGGCTGCCTGGCCAGATCAGCACCAACCTTCTCCTGTCCCAGCCTGAGGAAAACCTCTCTGCCAGAAAAACTGCATCGTCTTCACCTGAAGACAGCAGAGCTACAAGACAGCGAGAAAACACTCCTGGGGCTGAAGCGACCGCCCTGGCTTCCTGCTGGGTGTAAGGACGAGGGGCAATCCCACAGCCTCCTCCGTGGCAAGGTGAGCCCAGACACGAAGGCTGTCCAGGACCGGCCATGGCCAAGGCGGGTTCCCAGCACCAGAGTGCCGCGAGGCACGGCCAGAGAGGATCCCTCGGTCTGGAGAGGGAAGGTGAATTCACAGCTCAGCAGAACACCACAGGCATCCAGATGGCCAGAGCGCATCTTCCATTAGTCAAAATAAAATGTAGACGCTTAATTATTAATCAGCTCATATGCAAAATAGGTATCATAGCAGAAGGGGGGAGGGGGGGGAAATGCATTGTTCTTTAAGAATAAATATTTAACATGATACAGAACAGCATGAATTTTTAAAGAGAAGTTTTTGTAACTGCTGAAGCTCTTGAACTGCTAAAGAAGCAGAACATGTTCTAGAAGCAATGCCAGCTTCTAGAGTGGGCAACAGCCACTCCCACAAAGGGACTGCAGAGGAGGAGGAAGGACACGAGAGCCTGGGCCCCAGGAAGAGCAGCTTTGCAACCACCGTCCTCCTACGCCCACAGCAACACAGCTCAAAGCGCAGCTTCAGCTGGCGAGGTCAGATCAGCTGCAAGGGGCTCGGCCGGCCCTGCTGCATCCATGAAGGAAACCCCCGCGATTCCTCCTGGTTCCAGGAGTCTGCACAGTGAGAGCAGAAGCTCAGGGAGCTGAGACGCTCCAGCCATTAATGGTTCCTGGGATGTGTCAGGAAGGCTCGTGCTCTCCATCCCGCGCAGGGCTGGTGGTGTTGATGGACGCGGGGTCTGGGACCCTGCTCGCTCCCACCCATGCTCTCAGCCTTCCCTTTCCCCACTCCTTCCAGTGCCTCCACACCCGTCAGCTGCTTCAGGCCATGCCTGCAGCCTCAGGAATGACTCAGAAAGGGATTCACTCCGCCAGACCCTCCGCAGGGAACACAGCCTGCTCCAGCCCAGCTCAGTCCACGCAGCTTCCCCGGCCCCAACACTGCCACGCACCCAACCCGGAGGAGCCTTTCTCACCCCTGCGCTGCTCGGGGCTCGCCCAGCACTGCTGCTGCGATCCCCAGCTCCCAGATAAGCTTCCAGCTACCAGTGTCATAGGGCTGGCACCCAGGACCCTGCATTCCGGCCAGGTAAAGCAAACAGAGCCAGAGTGATTCCACCCACCAGGAGCTCAGCCGTCTCCTGCTCGGGGCATCTCCACTGCCAGGGCATCACCTCGGGCAGCTCTGGGTGGGGGCAATGGACACTGCTCCAGGGGACAGATCGGAGGAAAGGGCTTCTGCAGCAGAGAGCAGACCCCACCACATTATCCCCACCCTCTGATGGGCTCGCTGGCTGCTGAGAAGAGCTGTGGGGAGCAAAACAGGAGCTAACCTGCCCTTTCAGCTTTCTGCTGAAGTCAGACAAACCAAGGCAGACTGTTAGGAGCACCAAGAAATGACGCTGGTTGAAGGGACACCTTGGGGCAGGTCCCCAGTGCCGGGGCAAGGCACAGAGAGAGCCCACAACAACAGCACCAGCTCCGGGTACGGATGCAGGGAGGGACAGGAAGGTGAAACACGCCCATGGTGGAGGCCACGAGCACAGAGGAAGGCTGTGCACAGGACAGGGCATCCTAGGAAGGTCCCCTAGGCAGGGCAGGGAGCCTGGTGGGAACTGGCAAGACCTCTGGCCCCACATGCTGCATTGGACAAGCTTCGGGAAATCTCTGCTTCTTCAGCTCCCCACCGCTGCCAGAAGCCAAGGGGCTTTGGATACCACCTCTGGCTTCCCCCAGCACAGACTCAACATCAGCGTGCAGCAGTGCACAGAGCCAGCCACAGCAGCGCGGCGAGGCAGCGGCAGGATTGCCTCTTCTCGGCTCCTGAAGCGCAAGGGTTAAAGCGGCTACACCGGTCAACAATCCCACTGCCGTCCCTGCTCCCAGAGCCTTCAGGACAGTCCCCCTTCTGCTGATGGGCCGCATGAAAGCTATTACGCTCTCCCGTGATATATACCTCCCATAAATCCAGGGACCATAAATTAGGGTAACCTTCCGCTTTAAGGGCTGTCTGAGCTCTGCAAAGACATCCCAAAGTCAGGCAGATCCTCCCAGCAGACAGAGTCCTCAGCTCCCTGGTGGGAAGTGGCCCTGGGACAAGGAGCAACCGCACTCCAGCTCAGGGACATGGAGCAGCCGTGCCGACTGCTCTACTTGCTCAGGGCTTGGGCAAGAACCTGCTTTCTGTTCTCAGAGGGGAGACCAAAGGCAGTCTCTGGGCCACTCCTACTGTCCGCAGGACCTGTCACCCCTCCCCACGACGCATCTCCTCTCTGCGACCATCCCCGTGGCTGTGGTTTGGACGAGCGACTGTCTCGCGGCCCAGCGACAAACTGCCGCTGTGCCAGACACACAGGAGTGAGCACCAAGTCACCGCCATTGCCTCGCAGAGGTCAAAGAAGAGGGCTATAAAAAAGATGCAGCACTTCCCTGCTCATCTTTGAAAGCACGTTACCCCATTAATGACTCTGCACTGAGCCTTGGCAGGAGCGGAGACAGCTCCGGGCTAGCGCAGAGCCCGTTCCTCCCCTCCTCCACCAGACCTAAGCGGGTCACCGTGACCTGATGCCATGTGTCCACGCTCAGGGTCCAACCCTTCTCCTCCAAGACCACCCAAGCCCACGCTGCTCTGTCTCATCCCCCTCTCCGCCCCGCATCCCAGCAGCATCCCCACTGCCCGGCACGGATGCTCCCGGCTGCGATGGGAGCCCCAGGGCTGCAGGCAGCAGGAATGGAAACTGAGAGACCAAACTGGATTCACCTCACTGGATGCAGCCCCAGGCTGCTGGCAGGAGTAACGCTGCTGACTACGTCCTCACGGGAAGGCAGCCCACCGGTCACCCACCGCCCCGGGGCAGCAGAAACCCCCCGCGGAGTTACAGAATCACAGAATGGTAGGGGTTGGAAGGGTCCTCTGTGGGTCATCTAGCCCAACCCTCCTGCCGAAGCAGGGTCACCTACAGCAGGCTGCACAGGACATTGTCCTGTTGCTGCTGCTCCAAAATCAGCAGCTGACAGTGGCAGACTTCAATGCATCTACAACTTCCTTCAGAAAGGTAAAGACTTCTCTCCCACCTCATGTACAAAAAGTCTCCAGGAACAAATGTCTCATTCTGGACACATCTAGCTATGGGAACAGTCTGTAGATCTGTTTCTAAACTCAGCTCAAGCAGAGCTTCCTGTGTGTCCATGCTCTTGCATGTACCTTCGAGACCCCTTTAGAAGGGCTGTTTGAAGATCACTCCAGTAAAGCACCATTCCCTGTTTTCAGGTTGCTATGAGCTGAAATTCTCTTCAAAATTTGTGTTCTTGTGATTTTTCCAGCTGTCAAGAAACCATCTTTTCCCCAGAAGGAACTGTGGAAACAGGCTTGGATATCTATCACATCTCCAGCAACCTGATCAAACTCCTCACCACAAAACCAGGTAGGACTCAGACCAACTCAAACTGCATCTAGACTAACTCCTGCCCTCAGATGAGCACAGGGCCAAAGGCCATTGATGCCAGTGGGATGGATGTGAGGATAGACCGTGAGTGGCCCGAGCTGAACTATATCTGTGAAACATTACAGAGTTGTTTCCTAAACATGAGAACATGGCCTTAAAAAGAACCACAGCATTTCCAGAGGAAAATTGAATTGAAGCTACATCACCGAAACGGAGCCATATTTGGAAGCTCCGCTCCAAGAACCAATGCAACCACCAACCAGATGGCACCTGGAGTTGAGGGGAGTGGGAGAGGCTTTTCCAAGGACAGAAGAAAAACGCTTCACAAAAAGCTTGTGCTTAAGCCTTAAAGACCCACGAAACAAGGAGGTAAAATACAGAGGGAATTCACAAGCAAACATCCCTTGGGAATCCCAGCATTGGCACACACAGCTGGGACAGGTAAACTTGACAGTGTCAGGCACAAGACAAAAGAAAAAAATGTTTCTGAGGCAGGGTTTTTTCCAGGAAAAATGAGAAACATGGCTATAAAGCAGTGCATTTTCATACCAAGTTTATTTTGAGCCTTGGGCTCCAGGCAGTGCTCTCCTACTAACTGCCAAGCTGGCTACTGTGTTCCTCTTCACTCCACAATACTTATTTGATTGGCAAGATACTATTTCAGAGCTATAAAACCTTCCTGGAACGTGCTCCCAATAAACCAAAATCCTTTTCTAAGTAATCATTTTACTTGCCTAATTATTAGCAGCACTTGGAACAAATTAGACACCACAGGCAGAATCCAATGGGGTTCAGTTCCTGCCCAGCAGCTGTTTACACACTGCCCTGTGAAGGACCAGGACTGAGGTCTCCAGCTCAGCTCCTCATGCTGAGGCTGGGCAGCAGAACAAGCAGAAGGCTATCAGGAGGGCGCTGGGGAGCTTCCTACCCTAGGGCATGATGTATCCCCAAGGTTAATAACGTCTGACTGAACTTCTATGTCCTGCCTTGGCCTAGAAAAGATGCTCCCTTTGGGTACTTGCCTTCAAGGAGCAGTAAGTCCTGTCTACCTACTTCGACATAGGCAAGTATGCTCTATGGAATGCACTGTCCTCCTGCAACGAAGTTGCCCTTTGGCAGGAATGCGGCAGAGCAGTAGCTGTAATTTCCCTATATGAAGCAAAGAGAAAGTAGGTTCCCTGCATTTCTCTAGCAGCAACTGGAGGCATAATGCTGATGCAGCATCTGGGAGACTGAACTGCTCTCCAGCCCATATGCAAGCAGCACCCTAACGGCAGGTCTAGCTAAACACAGATAAAGCTCATTCTAGAGGCAACTTGGAGCAGAGATTAAAATCCAGGAGTCGGAGGACAGTTATTCACAGAAATGACAGGCCAACAGTTTTGTGAAGCAAGTATCAAGGGCACTTTATCCTTAAATTAACAACCTTTCAGATAACACTGAAATAAAACTAATACAGACCAATATTAATAGGGTATGTTGCTGAAATGCAGCAGCATAGCAGTGCACCCAACTCAACCAAAGCTGCCCCTCCAAGCAGCAGAATAAACTCGCCAGAGTCTCTTTGTGGCACACTCCAATCCTCTGGGATATAAAAAGCCCATTGACCCTCCCGGTATGGGGAGACAACAGCTCAGTCACGCACAGGGATTTTCTCTTAAAAAACTTCTCGTCTCCCTCCATGTGCGGGCATACAGACACACACGGTCTCCCAACCCAGCGGGGATGGAATATCCCAGTATCAAATGCTTCAGAAAGTTCAAACGCTAGTCACGTCTGGCGGGGAGAGCAGCACAGGCTTCAGCATCACAGGGGAAGGGGGGCTTCCTAGGTCCCAGTCCACCTCCCACTCCATCTCTCCCACGGAGCCTGAGGCAGTGTTTCCACAAAAGTCCTGTGTTTCCATACGCCAGGTTTCAGGCCCAGGGCAAAGGGTATCTCAAGATGAACCTGCTCTGCACAACATGCAGAGGGCAACAGAGATGTCCCCAAAACAGGGAACATGAGCTTTAAAATAATCTTATGGGGGAAAAAAAGGACAATATCCTGAAGCATAAAACCACTTTAAGCACATTCGTTTTGCAGTTGCTTGAATATAAAGCCAAGCCCTGGAGCTCTGCCAGCCAGTCAGTATTTTTACGACCATATCAAAGCACATGATAAAACCAAAAAGCTTCAGGGTCAAACTCAGTGCCGGGATTAGCAACCAGGCTGAAGTGAATAGCGTGATACCAGGTCTGAGTAGGATCCTCTGATCACAGGCACTTAAAACCTGTTTGTTTTTTACACAGACAGCAGTCATGCCTGAAACCCACATGCCAGATTCCTCCTTCAGTTCGGTTCAGGTGGGGAGGGCTTTGTGCAAAATCTCTAAACCCTCTCCACCAACAAGTACCAACAGAGTCTGCAGCTGTCTCGAGTCACGTACATCACCCGGAGAGCACGCTGCCCAAGCCCTCCCCTCATCGCTATTTTGGTCCCCTACCGCAGACACTGCCCCTGCCAGGGCTGCTCCCCACAGCAGCGCAGTGTTTCTGAGTGTCCCTGCATTAGGCACTACCCAGGGTGTGACATGTTCGCAGGTTGGAGCCTGCAAGTGCAAGGAGAAGAGAAAGATTTCCTTCTGGGTAGACTTCAGATTCTTACAAAGAGGGTTAAAGACAGGTATTTTTAATTTATTCAGTATGAGGAATTAGTCAACTTCTGCCGCAGCATTTAGCACAAGCAGCAGCATCAGAGATCAAGAGAGACCAAGGGGTCCTTTCATGCTACTTCAGAAACTGCTTGTTGAGTAAGGGCACCCATCACAGAGCAGGAGATCCTGACCTCGGCATCACCCATGGAAACTCCCCCCGTGACTGCTGGCAGCAGAGACACCAAGAGCTTGGGAGCGCTGCTCGGACCGTGGCTGGTTTCGCAGCAGCCTGCACGGTCACTGCAGGGCTACGAGACGGTTATACAGCTGGGATGCTACTCGCTGCCACTGCTGCAGCCCAGAGCACAAAGGGTCTGCCGGAGCTCCAAGCTGAAACGCCTGGAATGAGAAATCATCAGAGACACTTTCTCACCCGCAGGTACTGGCACTCTGTGCCTCTGTCACCTTCATCCCAACAAGGCAGGAGGCAGCGATGACGGGCACGGGAGCCGGGGAGAGGGATGGAGGCACTGGCGGGTGCTGGCATGTCCCCTACCACCTGGCCAGACACGGTGCCACCTCCTGCCATTGCAGTCCCCTTCTGCACAGCCACAGAGCCAGGGCGTCCAGCGTAGACCTTACTTTCAGCTAAATTTCTCTTTTATCCGAGGACACAGGAGGCTTCCCTATCAAATAGTCTCCAAGAGTGAATTTTAATGGAAGAGATCAGAGAGAAGCTTAAAGCTTGGATTGTTTGTTTTAAACACTGGATGTTCCCCTGGCTTGGTTATTTTGGCCTTTGGTTAAGCTCCCTTTTATGTTACACATAGAGATAATTTCTTCTTTTCTATGGCAAGGCTGATCAAAACTGGGAGTGATTTCCTTCCAAAATATTTTTTTTTACTAAATAAGATGACTTATTTGTTGCATTCAGTACTTTTCAACAGTGTTTTAGTTTCAGCACAAGATGCAGTATTTTACTCCAGAGGATGCAGATTCAAATAAAAGCCTTTTCTACCTGCCTTTCAGCAGGAAAAATGTCTTTTTTTAAGGTATTAGTGTTCATTGAACATAAACTGCAGCGACAATTCTTCTGTTTATGTTATTTCACTAAAACAAAAGTTAAAAATGCACATTTTTTAGCCACTGCAGACAGCAGCTCTCCCACAACAGGAATTAAGGACAATTTGAAGACTATGTTATGCACAATGGGGGTTTTTGATAAGTAGATGTTGCTGTGACCTATTTGCATGTAATGACAAAATTACAGCTGGAAAAAACTACCGAGGGAGGGAACGACTAGGAACAAAAAGAGAAAAGCCTGCTCCCCCTTGTTCAAGCTGTCCATCACCCATCACTCATATCCCTAAGATCTGACCTTATTTCACACCAGCTGCCAAAAAGCTCTCATCCTGCAAAGTGCTGAGCATGCTCTGCTCCCACACACCTCTCTCCGTCACCAAGGCTCACTGGATTTGAGGCTGTGGCTCAGCCCCAAAGCCACAGCGAGATAGCACCAAACATTACTTCTAGACTCTGCCCCGAGCAAGCTGTAGTTCTGATTAAAGGAGCAATATTTCTGCTTCCTCCAGGCAGCCCCAGCTCCCACTTGAACTCTTCTTTTGATCCATCTGCCCCCTTAATCAGATATTTAAACAGCTCACAGTGTCCTCTTCTCCCTGTCATCATCTGACCCACAGGGCTTGGCTTGGGCTAGACTCAAAGCACATCATACAATATGATGCCACCTCTGATGCAATGTGTCTCTGTGAAAGATGATGGGGTTATGCCATGCCTTTGCACAAAAGCGGAAAGTAATTTTGGGGAAGAAAACAAAGAGGAACTCTTCCAGGAATAAATTAACAACCTGCTACAAAAAGTATATGCAATAGTTTCCCTACTTCCAGCTACAGCTTGTCTGGTGAAGCGACTTATAAATGTAGTTTTTACAGGGTGGTTTTGACCTTCTTCCTTACCTGAAACTTCAGCTGATATCAGCATCAAAGAGCACAGGTCTGACTACTCTGCAAAGCAGAGATGTAGTCTTACCCCAGGATATATTTTATATCTAGTAAATCCCAAGGCTGATGTAATATGGTGGCTCCAGCAACCCAGTGTCACTGCCGTTACCCCCGCAGTCAAGGGCAGCTGGGGAAGGATCAAATCTAAACCTGCAAGTACTGTCTCTTTGTGACTGCACACATCATTTGTATGACCCTGTGAAAGCACCTTCCATTCCCTGAGCTGAAAGCATCTGACAAAGATGGAAACCCACCACCATATTCCCCAAAACTGAAGTAGGGAAGAGACGAGGAAAAGGCAGTAGCTTGCATCGAGTTAACAAACACCAGTGGCCACCATGGCCTTCATGAAGGTAATTTTGCAAGTCTCATTTAAAAAAAAAAAAGAAAATAAAAAAGTACAAAATCAGACCACTAGTGATTTGCTAACAGTCACACGTCAGTCTGTGGCAAGGATGAGGACAAAAGCCATGCCTATGAGAGATGTTTCACCATAGCTTTTTCCTCTCAAACTGCTCTCTTTGGAGCCCCCAGTTCAAATATCCCTCACTTCAAGGGGCTGAAATTTCAAAGGAGACAAGCCCTACCTTCCATGCAAACTCAACCTCAGATTGTTCTTGCTGCCTGGAGGAGACGATGCTGCTTCTACCTTAAAGGGAGACATTAACAAATCAAAGGGATTGGTTTTGAGCCAATTTCATGTGCCCGCTACAGACTACATGTTGGAGAAGGAAAAGTCATTGCATTTCGGGTTGCCTGTTGAACTGCGGGCTTTGGGCACAGAATTTTGCTTCTGTGGACCAACTTGTGAATCCCAGAGACAGGAGGACCATAACACCTTAATGACACGGCATGGGTACACACAGCCCTGACGCAGCTCATAGACAGGCCTAAGCTGGCCTTGAAGGGGCAGAGTACATATTGCAACGCAAACCACAACACCCAGGTGAGAAATTACATAAATACAGCGAGCTCTGTGCTGTCCCAGCTACACAAACCCAGGGCTACAGCCAGCTCAGACACACCTACATGAAGTGCTGTCACAACCAAGACCCACTTTCTTTGCTGAGAACAAAGATGAAACCAGTCAGATTTTCTCAGAAATTGCCAATGATTTTTAACTCTCAGAATTCACAAGGTTGGACATAAGAGTCCAAAGAGCTGCTTCACGTCATCCTAGAGGTGTGCCAAGGCAGGGACCCCCAAATTTGAGAGATGCACTGAATTACTGCCCATGCAGGGCTTACATTTACTTTCCCATTTCATCTCTTGGACCGCAGCTCTGGACTGTGTAGCAGGAGGAACTCAGAAGATGCTAATCTATACACAATCTATAAAGCGGGCCAGAGCCTCTGACTGCTGTCACCTCTCCTAACCAGGGAGCTCGCGAGGATGCCTGCATAAGATGTGCAATCATATTTTTGGCACTAGGGAAACCTTCCCTCAGACTGTCCAATGTGCTCACCTCGCCCAGGTCAGATCAAATGGACTGAGAACACCCATCAACTTGTCACATTCTCCCATCCAAAACAGACGACAGAATAGTATTGACCTTTAAATTGTTCTGAGGGCTAACGAGCCGCATTACAACAGTTGGCTGTTGCCTCTTGCTAAGTCTTATTATGACTGTAAAATTAAACAGCTCATTTTAAAAGTGGCAAAATTACTCCCACTTCAGAACACAGCTCTCAGGGGTAAAAAGAAAGTTTGCAATTTCAGCAGGGCAATGCATGAGATTGTCTCTTAATTACCAAAGGAAAGGCAGCTGGTTCAGTTCCTGCTATCTTAATAATTTTCCTCTCTTTGATGTCTTGATCACATCTTTTGAACAACATGCTTGAAGCTTAACACTGCAGAGAACACTTATTTTCATAATGAAAGGGAAATATTTTGCTCCATGCATAATATTTAGTTGTCCTGATAGGCTGCATTGATAGGGCTTCATATATTGTGTTTCCAAGCTAACGCTGAGCTTAAAAGAGGCCTGCAGGGTAGTGCAAGATGTCTATCTAAATGATAAATATGTAATCGGCGTACGTGTCTGGCATCTTTTAAAGTGGTTTCAAATGGTTTCTACTAAGAAAGATACAAGCACCCAAAACTTTCTTGTCCTAAAGGCATAAAAAGGAAGTTCACTTGTTTCCCGTTCTAGTTTTAAAAGTTTAAAATTCTAGGCCATATGAAAATGACATTAAACCTTTGCATAGCGTGACAACATATCTGTTGTTGTACAACACACACAGTCAAAAACTCTCTCCTCTTCCCACAGGCACCAGAGACAGCCAAAAATCTGGAGGAAGCACACAGTTTTGAAAGCTGCTGATAACAGGATGGAGTTTTGCGAGAGTCGCAGCAACCTACAGAAAATATATTTGTATGCTCCTTCGCACTGCGCTCCAGTGACAGGAAAAGCTGGCGGATGACCCAGCCACACGTACGCAGCACCAAATTCCTCGAGAGGCAGCCGGCCACGCACGCTGGGACGGCAGCTCTCTACGGCTGCCTGCAGCTAGGAGCTCTTTCCTTGACAGAATGGTCCCATTCAAGATGGGCTGCGATTCAATTTATCCTAACGGTGTAAATCACAATCTGAAGTCAATGAGGATATCCCCATCGGGCTGCACACCAGAGTAAGGGGCAGTGAATTGTGGAGGAGAACTTGCTAAAGGGTTGTTCAGAGACAGGAAAAATGTCTCCAAAATGTTTATGACCTGGGCAAAAAGTTCAGGGCGATGACAAACGCTCAGCCCTTGCTCCCATTCTCCACCTACAAGCTGAGCCTTGATATTACAGGTTGCATTCAATCTATCTAAACAAAACCTAGCTGCGGAGGAGTGACTTCAGGATGCAGACTTTATTTTAACCATAACACCCATTTCCTCACTCTTTTCGCTTTAAACCAGATGTTATTATGTTTACATGTGTGACATTTACACTTAACAACGCAGACTCTGGTCAGATCTGCTGAGACAGGGAACAAAACCATGACTAAACTACTTCCTATATGCAAAGGCACTTTGAACATCGCGTGTGTCACGGAGACTGGCGAGCCGGAGGCGCAACCGCTGCCCGGCTGAGGTCAGACGTGCTTCGGGCTGCAGCTGAGCCGCG
>Ga0181612_178085_pt1 | contig 11602 bp, 8 predicted proteins | sample HoacroProtozoa21_FD_119630 | JGI IMG/M metagenome (GOLD analysis project Ga0181612, IMG submission 119630) | Hoatzin crop microbial communities from Cojedes, Venezuel. Combined Assembly of Gp0051906, Gp0051904, Gp0051908 | reverse complement strand
GTTTACTTAGGAAACATGCCCATTTAAAAAAAAAAAAAAAAAACAACAGTTTTTCCGGCTGAGACTCAACTTTGGATGCAAAAATCAAGCTGGGTTCTCATCATCATCAGTAAAACAGGTTCTTCTGTAAACAAAATTAGACCTCAGGTTATTCCTATCCAATGCTATTTCTAAACGATGCCCTCAGGACCGTGTTGGCAAATCCAGTCATCTGCAGGAGGGATCTGCACGAGTGTGACTTGATTTGTCACTGGATCATAGAAGTTCCTGATGCCTAGAGCTGACGCTGGCTCGGCTCCAGCACCACACATAAAGAAATCTGTTAAACAGCTAGAAGCAAGCTAAATGTCTCTTGATTGCCAGACAGACCAATGTTTCTAACTATACTTCCAACCCTGCTCTTATCCAAAGCTCCTCCAGAGCAAAAGTCACTTAGATTGATGGTTTTTCCATGAACTAGGGGTTTTTTTGGTTGCTTATTTGTAATATATCTTTTCTTTCTCGATGTCCTATACTTATTCATTTTTATCATATGGGAAAGAGACCATGATGTTCCCTACAGTAGAAGTTATGATTACTTTGCTTGAAAATGTTTTTAAAACAATGAAACAGCAGCATAATAAGCAAGTCCATTAATAGTGATAGTGGTGGAAGCTGGTTTCTGAGGATTTGCATTTCAAAGCTGGACTCACTGGTGCCCCATAGTTTGTGATCTCTGGATGAAGTTCTTCCAATGGCTGAGCATTTATGATTGCATAGGAATTTATTTGCTGTCTAATTGAGGGAGTGAAGTCAGATGACAGTCTTTACAGGAGGCATTTCCAGGACCTCTCTTCACCACCTCAGTTTTCCATATTTCTAACAAATTAATACCCTTGAGATATTACCCAGTTTGGCCACCATGTTTGCAGTTCAACAATGGAAAAAAGTAGACTGACAGACATTCTGAGTAATCACATTAGCGTTTTTTTAAGACGCAGGTCCAGGTTTTCAGAAGCTGGAGCTTTAATTTGTATGCTTAGATCCATGCTTAAACTACAACATGACTGGGCAGATTTTCAGAACGGATCAAGGAAAGTTTTGGCACAACAGCACATCTGTAAGACATTTGCAGATTCAGTTAAAAGCCTGGAAAGGGATTCAGAGCAGATATGAGCAATTACTGCTCATCCTGCAAATCCAGAATAATCAGTCCTGCTAAAAAATCTGGGTTAACCTGGGTCCTTTACCCACACTCCATATTCCATTCAACAGTGAGGAGGAAATTAAAATGCAAAGAAGACGAGGTGAAAACAACTCAAGAGCTTGTAGCCTATTTTGGGGAAAGAAAGACATCATTTGGACTACCTTTGAATATTTTCTTGCTTTACTTTTAAACCGCTTTGCCATTGTGACATTTCTTTCAGTACCTTGAGGGGTTAACACGGTAATTAAAGCAAGGTATTCTAGTCCTTAAATTATTGATTAAAATAAAAACTGCAGCTGTTGTTTAACAGCAACTCAGTCCCAACAGCAGGTTTTACGCACTTCACCTAAATCAAACATATCATAAAGTTGGCATGAAAATCATATTGTCTGAATCAAACACATCTGGCGACTGACACACACTTTTACCTGTAATGAAAATAACAAACTACCTCTATTATTTATGCAGATGCACTTTAAATTGTTTGCTGCGCTGATGTCTACTTCGGAAGCTAAAAATCCTAATGAAGATTAATGACTAAGATGGAGAGGGAAGAAATTGCTTTCTTCCTTCTCAACTGGTGTTTGAAGTACTGCTGCCATTCTGTTTTGCACTCAGGTGACAAAGAGTAGCTTTTTAATTAAACAGAGTGCTGAATGGAGAAGCTTGGTGTCTTGGTGCTGGCTTATAAAATCCTTACTCAGGGTGACTGGTACTTTGTACCGTGACTGTTAGGATATCATTATACTGTGAGTAGTTCCATTAGAGTTCATGAAATCCCGATGTGGGATAAGGTCGTACTCAACTCTTTATTAATTTTTGATTTATCAGAAGCTGTCGCATGCTTTGCGAGCAACTCGCTGCAAGAACAAGGATCTCTGTGCAGCAAGCTCTGGGCTGCTGCCTGCACCAGTGTCAGCAGTCTCATAGCCAGGGTGGAGGGTCTGGATGAATTCACATGGCTCAGATCTGTCACAGGTACAAAGCGATGCTGGAAAACAGCTTCACACCCTTCCCTTACCACAGAGAATAAAGCAGAAGCTATCAATGTTGACAGAAAACAGAGAAGAAAACAGAAGGGCTCTGAAGAGGCATCTTGATTGCTAGAACATGTGCTGGGTACTCCTGGGAAATCAAAACACAGGGCTCTTCATTAATACTGAAAGCACATATAGCATTCACCAGTTATTATTGATGTCTAAAGTGCATGTGTTACATATGCATATTTTAAAGTCTGGAGGCCCGTTTGCCTGTTTTCCAGAGGACCCAAATGACAAGCACTTGGTATATGGTGGACTTCCCACCTCACCCTGACATACAACTTGGTAAGCAGAAAAAGACTCCTTACCCTTTTGCCTCTCTCTCCTCACCCTGAACACAAGTCTTGCCTGAATACTGAACTTCATACTATCAACACTGACAGCACCGCATCAAAACTAACTAGCTGTTCCTTATATTGAGATTAATTAGCTTACTGGGTAGACTAATTACATACCTTGAAATATGAGCTTTGAAATTGCATTACGGCCATACGAAAGGAACATCGTAGTTAACATCCACCCCATTCTGACTGATGGTTTTCTATTCTTTTTTAGATAGATATGACTATTCATAAATCAATTAAATTAAATCAGTGGCTTATTCTCCTAGGGTGGTTTTAATGGTTTAGAAGGCAAACAACTCTAGTGCATGTGATTACATTTCTTTTAATGGAACTTTGGCAGATGTATCAAAATAGCTTTTCCAAGGCAACGCCATTCTCTCCCTCATCTCCAGATGAGTCTGGAAATGTTCCTCTATTATATTATATCGGGGCATGCATGTAGAAGAAGAGAACATTGCTCAGTAAGGCAGATGAGCCCAGGAAGTGGAAAGAATATATGCAACTCTTCCCTTAGCAACACAGTATTATTTCCAGAAAAGTTCTCTTTCCCTCTAGAAAATCTTTTGCAACACAGGAACTAAGGACTAATAGGAAAGCGCTCATGGCAATAAACAGTAGCATCTTAGTTTCCTCCCTAAACACCCATAACCTGCATCTGTTGAAAGTGTGTTTTGCTGTTTTTTTCTTTTTTTTACATGATTTGGAATAGTTTCTAAATCTCCTTGTGAGGATATTCAATTTTTAAAGCTTTTTCTTCAAATGGCAAGTTTAGAGTTTTCCACCTCATTTCAAGATGGTCTATAAACATTTTAGAATGTATTGGAACAACTTTTATTTCAGAAGATCAAATATCATCCAATATATCTTTCAAGGTGTTAAGAATTTAAGGTATGAGAAAGAATTATATTCTATCACGGAGACATTTGTAAGAGGAATGGCTATTTTAGATTTGAATGAAAATGTCAAAGAGAAAAGTAAATGGATTAAAAGTGTTTGCAAGATGATGGAGCTCACTATCCTAAAGGAAAAAAAAAAGGAAGAGTAACAGCATAAACTGGAGGACAAAGTCTCTTGGGAAGTTGATTTAAAGGATCAAGGACTACAGAAGGGCTGGCAATATCTGAAAGAGACTGTATCAAAGACACAGATGCAAACTATCTTAACATGAGGAACTGTAAGAAGAAATTATAAGAAGCTGTTATAATGTCAGCAAGAGCTCTTTCAGGACCTAGAAAACCCAAATCACTTTTTTCCTGAGTAGTGCAACCATTTGACTAAATATGCATAAATAATACAAATGCATGGGAATTGTACAAATGCACTGGAGAAAAAAAATCAGAGAATCAAAAACAACACCAGTGGAACTAGCTTATATGATTTAAGATGTTATTGCACAAAGCTGTTTGCATCATCCCTCGACAGCAGAGCTGGCAAAGAGAAACATGCCTATACCCCAGCTGTCCCAAACAAAGTCTGATTTCTTAATTTGTGGCAGATTACATCAGTACAACATGAAGCAGATGACAGCGCACTGAGATTTCCAAAACTGAAGCTCTTAACCTTGCAACCCACGGCATAGGCATGCTCAATCCTTAGTCTTTGAAAGAAAGGCTGCTGAACTTTGCTCCAAGAGATCAACTTTTGAATTGATTGTGTGAACTGAACTTCTAGGCTACAGGAGGTATGATTGTTACTTAATTTTTATTGCACGCTATTAATTGAAGCCTTGCAATGCGAACGACAGGTCATCAACGGGTTGCCCAGAGAGGCAGTGGAGGCCCCATCCCTGGAAACATTCAAGACCAGGTTGGACAGGGCTCTGAGCAACCTGATCTAGTTAGTGGTGTCCCTGCTTGCTGCGGGGGGGGTGGACTAGATGACCTCTAGGGGTCCCTTCCAACCCAAAACTTTCTATGATTCTATGATTCTATCTAAGTGGAGCACAGAGCTGGCCATAGCATGGTGTCGCTGGTCAATGCTAACCAACCAACCACTACTCCGGGAGGATGGCTGGGCAAGCATTCTTCCTCTGCTCTTACTGGAAACTTCCCTGCTTTCCTCTCTCCTCTATCCATCTAAAATAATCTAAAGAAATAAACAATTCAGTGCATGTTCCTTATACTCGCAGTCATCCTGCTGACATTGAATATACGCCAATGAACAGAAGGTGGGAAAATTACTTTTGCTGGCAGGAGGGTGGGAAATTCTGTTGCTGAACAACTACACTACAAGAATGACAGAACCGCTGCTCGCATGGAGATATAGGTGAAGAATAGTGCAAGGTGAGAAGACTTTTTTTTTTTTTTTGCACAAGAAAATGAAGCATTTTCCAAAACATGCAACAGATTAACAGAGTTAGAAGCTCGTGTATGTCCTGTCTGAGCTGACAGCAAGTAAGCAAACAGGTACAACTCTCCCCTTCCTACAAGTAGGCACACCTACTTTCAACTCCATCTCATTGTTTCACAGGAGGTAACTTACTGTGATAAACTGCTTACTAATTATTGGTAGTTTTGCAGATGCAATCTACTTGCTTGTTCTGGCCGCACGGTTGTTTTCAGAGAGACCTTCTGACTTCAGATGATTTGTAAACCTATGCAGAAAATTGCACTATACTGCCCCTTAACAGAACAGCCTGCATGGTTTTCATAATAGGGCCCACTGCTATGCTAATGACTCTTCCCAGCACAGATAAATAGTATAAAAAAAGAAGTAATTTTACAGGTATTTTGTTTTTTTCCAGGCAGCTGTTTCACTAGCAAGTGTCATGAAAATACTTATATTTTTTTCAGATTCTACCTGGCTTCCCACTTTGAGGGTCTTTGTTTAAGTACTCGTCTGACAAAGATATATACCGTAGGGGCATGTAACAGTATCTGTCTGTCCAAAAGTATAGCAAACTTGGCCAGCAGGCAAACACACAGAACAGTATATTAGCATGCAAAACCAGTTAGGTAATTTTGCATTGCAGGTGAAAAAAAAATCTATCCGGTAGAGTGAAAAAAAATATAAGTGCTTTAACAGGAGTGAAACTCAAATACTCGAGCACATTGGCCAGCCTGCTTTAATGGTTGTTCTGCACCCAGAATCTACTCCCAAAACAGAATTCACCATGAAGTTTTTGTTCTTACTCCTGTTTTTGTCCTTAATAAATGGTGGGCTGAGGTAGTCTTTACAGTTAGATGTCTGAAGCTTTAAGGCCATCTCAGTTCGAATTGCTGTAGTAATCATTATTTTTCCTTTTTAATATCCTGTTCTATTAAATTTCATTATCGGTTCATATAAGACATTAAATCATCTTCTTTAGAGAAAAAGAATAGAAATAAAAATATCCTGTTGGGCAAAAATCTTCTGTTACTGCATTTTGTATTGCTTATTCCCTTAGGAGTCAAACAGAAAAGAAAACCTAACCAAATAAGCCAGAGGTACTATCCTTATAATAAAAAGAAACTGCATACTACAAAAAAGAAAGTTGAAGTCAGGGGCAATGAGATTTAATGCATGCAGAAAGCATACAGCTACACTACTCTGTGGACAGGCAGTGAATAACCTGTATTAACGTGAGAAAATTTGACTTAAAAGGTGACTCAGTCTGAGCTGAGAAGAGATTGCATATCAAATCTCAGATTTGAACCAATCCATGTACATTTTGATGGGCTGTCATGAGGGTTCCTTGCTAAATTTTCACCCTTCCAAAGCAAAAGAAAAAAAAAATAAAAAATCATTTTATTACCCGCACAGATGGTAGATTTTGCTAACGTCATTTCCAAATAATTTTCTTCTCTAAACTGTACTTGCATCTGAATGTTAATACCTCAACCAACTTAAGTCCCAGAACTTCCCAGTAACAGGGACAAATGAAGAGATGCTAGAGGTGTCGTAAAAGCGGAGTCAAACAAGGTGTGGAATCACAAATCTCTTGGTTTTCTATTGATCTCAAATATATGCCACATTCTTATAATGGCAACTAGAGAGATGGAATGCAAGCTTGATTTTCAGCTGTGCATTCTCTTTTTTCCCAGAAAAATGTCCTTGGGAAATATTTGCACTTATATGGTTGCCTGCTTGCTCAATTACAGGAGTAATTAGGATCCATTTTAAACCGCGGTTGAATGGCATATGCCAACGTTCAGAAAGCTTTTTAAAAGGCTCCAGACTTTGTGAAGCCCTACGTTTCCCAGAAGCACCCAGTGGGCAACTCCATCAATGAAACTGAAATGAAAAGACAGACGATGGGGGTTCTAGCACTGGCAACAACACAGTGTCTTGTGCTGAGCAGTGCCTGAAGGCAAATGGCTGGCAAGCTCTGCCCTTGAGCACTGCTGCCCTGCTGCACAGCTTGCAGAGCGTTCCCCATGACACTCCTTCCATGTGGTCTAAACAAGGAACGTTCTGGAAAGAAAAAAAAAGGTTTGAGATATTGTCCTTGCTCATTCACTTGCATCTTTCTTATACTCTTTTTTAGCCTCGTTTTTTATGGATGAACTTAATTCAGTTATTTAATGATTGAAGCGTTTGCTCACAGGCCTTAAATAATAATCTTGATAATTATTTTTTCTCATGCTCATTCACACATGCCTCCTGCCAACGTGCCTAAGGTGCTGCACAGACACTGCAAAACATAGCACAAATTGAACGTAACAAAATTAAACATAACAAAAGAAAAACCAATGAAATATTTAGAAAGCCACGTATGATATTAACAACAGAAAGGCTGTTTTCAAACACAAGGAGTTTCAAGGCAAAATCACTGCAAATACAGATACATTCCTGTAAGGTTCTTGCTACCGACCCTATCAAATCCACTTAAGTGTAGCAGATGAAACCTGTGTTTGTTTCCCCCTAGCTGGCGTCTTCAAATACTTCCCTCTTTTTCTTTTAAAATATTTTGAGATTGTTTCTCTTTTGTATGCCACTCAGAAAATTTATCTTTCTTCATACCTGCAGAACTATTACAATATGGTCATTTCTGGCCATCATCTTTAAAGCAGCTAAACTGACAACATGCCATATAAGATATGAAAAAATTGTTACTCTGTTGTACAGAAAGGGAACTGAGACAGAGACGAGGCTAACCTTGCCAAGATCAGAAAAATCTTGTGGTAGAAAAGAAATTTGCACCCAAGTCTTCCAAGTGCCAGACTATCACCCCAACTAAGCTGCAGTAAATCTGCCACTGTCACCAACACACGTAAAATTTGGGGATCAAAATGCTGATAAGGAAATCCCAAACCATGAAACAATAGCTGTAAGTTTAAAAGCAGATATAATGTGTTTGTGTTTGTATGCAGTCCATGAATGCATATATATAGGTGCCTTTCAAAACACCCATAGCATGCGCAAATGTTAAGGCTCCTTTTGATAAAATCTTCAATTTAAACTCTTTTGAATTTGCAAGTAGCCTACTTTTTTATGTCTTATTTTTCCTGTATGATTCTTAACCTCTTGTCAGAAAAGCTCTCCTAAACCTGGGCTTCAGAATATCTGTGCAGCTACTGAACTGCATGTAGTCTGCTTGTTAACAAGAAATGAAGCTGGAAGTTAAGTCACTGCTAATTAAACTCATGATTACAAATGGAAGGTCAGACAGCAGATCAAAGCACTGTTTGAAAATGTAATAAGACAAAAGAAAGAACAAAATCTCATGCAATAATTCAGCCCTTACTTGGCAGACTGACCCATTAGAAGACTTCTCAGGTGCGTAAAGTTCTGAAGGCAAATATTAGAATGATAAATGCAAATCCTTTGGGTTTGAAGAAATTTGCACAGGTTCTAAACACTATTTAGATATCAATTTAAAAAACAAAAATTAAAAAATGTTCATTTACAAAATTAGAACATGGATCACGGCCTCCTAGCCTGAGCTCCAGAGTGGTTGCCACCACCACATTCACAAAAAATGCCTTCTGTTTTGGAACAGGGTACCATCTCGCTCCTCTGCCCTTGCACCGTTGGGAGATCTGCCTGATGGTTCACTGCGCTGCCTGTGAACCTCCATGAGCGCAGAGATCTTGAGGTAACCAGTACATTTCATTTTTTTCTGTTGTTGTGAGGTTGGGGCAGAGAGAAGATGAGAAAAGCACAAGAGGTATTTTGGACAGAGGGCTCAGAAAAGCGGCAGTAAAATAGCAAAGGGGTGCAGAAGTACCAGCCGCTAGCAACTGGAAAATAGAGGACAGCTGGGGAAGTTTCGCACTATTTTCTGCTATCCTCGATCTGCTGATGGGCCAGAGGTTTTGATGTGGGTCTAAAACTCCACATTCTGACCCTCCCCACTGCCCTGTCATAGCGGGACAAGTGATGGGCTCACGGGACACACGAGGAACAAGGCAGCGCGTGCAGCCATGCCATACCAGAAAGCCAGTGCCTCTCCCTGTTACCATACTTGCAATAAAGTCCTAGAGGGTTTGGGAAAATCCAAGGAGAAGATTTTTGTTCTTTCCAAGATAAGGACGTTTCTTACATGGGATCTGGGCACCTGGACAGCACAGCACTTGGGAACCCATGTGGGATTTAGGAAGTCTGTGTCAGGAAATGCAAAAATCCAGGCAGCCTATCATAGCTGCTGTCTGCTGTGCCTCCTACTCTGGGTATTCCGCCTTTCTGTGAGCCACAGGCAGTCTCCGAAACTCATGGCAGGATGGAAAAGCCTTGAGAGGTCTGCCAACATCAGATTTGAAAAAATAAATTATTCCCTTATCAGCAGGCTTTCATCTGGTATGCTAATTCTAAAAATCTGCCATCCAACAGTTCAACTTTGCTTCACTGAGTATCTCACCAAGTCCCTTCTAACAAATATCGTTTATGATTTCTATGACACACTTGTTTTGCAGTGAAATTGTGGAGGTAAGAATCACTGGGTTGATTGACACCTAGTTATTCAATCAAACATACTCCTGCTAGTCACAGACCACACATCCCAAATTTGATGCTGAAACTACTTTTATTAGGCATTTTGGAGGCGGCTTGGGAAGAAAATCAGTCTTGTAATGAAAATCTTCACTATGTTGCAGCTACTGCAGCACCACAATACTATTTTCTTCCCTGCTGGCAATTTAGCAGCAGCAGTACTGAACACCAGAGGACTTCCCTATGGAGGGAGAGATAACAGCACACATTCACTGAGAGGATGAGGAGCTGGTTCCTTAACAATGGACGTATCATAGATGGATTTGGTAGTTCACAGCTGGTGAGCAAATTTTCGGCTATAACTCATTGTGCCTCTTTGGGTGGGAAAAATGGATTTCAAGTAAGTATTCCTTTCTGGGTCCATGAAAGATATAATGCAGGCAAGCTGAGTGGCAAATGTAGGAAGGCAAAAACAGTCACTCCACATCATAGGCTGCCGAAGCTAAGTAGTACTGAGAGCTGAGATACCAGGCCACAATACATTCATGCAAGGCAGTAATTTACTTTCCCAGGAAAAAACATGTGTTCTAAATCTGACACAACATTTTATAAGATGCTTCTCCTAAAGAGTGGGGACATGAAAATATCATCATCATGGCTCAGAAATGGAAGAAGGCTCAACTGATTTTCCAGAGAACCTATTTCTTTATCTCATCCCCTCTCTCCTAAGGCTTTAGCAGTTTTCAGTGAGAGGGTTTAGTCCAGATGTCTCTCTCAGGGAGATTCTGCAAACTTTGTAAAATACCCATAAGCAAGCCGAGAAGAGCAAGTCCCTTGATTGGCTCAATTATGCCAACCAGTGATGAAATCAAAGAGTCTCCTGACAGCTGCCATTTCAGATTATTTGGGGGATTCTTTGGGTGCCCAAACTGAAGCATCCGGGATCACTTTAGACATCCCAGACAATATGAATAATCCACTTTGTGTCTGACAACTACTAATGCGTATCTCTGCCCTTATAGCCAAATAGCTGGAGCACAGGCAGTGAACATTACGGCAACTTAAATGACTTTAAACACTTCTAGTTTGGCACCTGAAGTACTTTGCTGGTGTTTGTGGATCACAGTGGAGTGCTTTCTTCCTTCTGTATCCTCACCTTGTACAACAGATGTGATCTCAGGAACCTGAGAAGTGGCAGCTACCTCTAGGTAGAGAAAGTCATTTAATTACAATTCTTCAGCTGCCATCTCTAACAATGGAGGGGTGTCTGGACTCTAAAGTCCCTAAACAAAACCAAGCAGCTCCTTTACCCAAAACTCCTTTTCCGCTCCCTCAAGATTCTTAGCAATGTCCTTTCATTTTAATCAAAAGGAGAATCAAAAACTCTTGTAAATGTTGTAATGGTTCAACCTCAAAGGCCCCACCAAATAATTCATCATTCTGCTCTTAAATCTGTATCTCTTTTTGCAGATTCCTCACTGCGTTTCACCCCAACATTTGTTCTCCTCTGAAATTTGCAGTTTTGGGAGGTGCTTAGTAGACCAAACAGACATTTTCTTCTGCCTTGAAGGAACTAGAACATTCAGAAATTTTTTAGGACATCACTATACAAGCTTTCTGGATAACTATTTCTATCTTGATTTTCAAGAGCAATTTATTCATTGAGCTTAACCTTATTCCCATTACAGCCAAGCTTCGCAGATACTCTGGGGCAGTTTTGTTCTGTTTAGTTTCTCATGTTATTTCCATAAATTACTTGCAATTCTTATTTCTATTACTGTCAAAATCCACTTATTTTTGGCCAAACTAAAAGAAAAATAATTTTAAACCAAAACTTTGCATGGTTTTGGGCTGGTTTTATGATTATGATTATTATTACACTATAACAAAGCGTTACGTTACCTGTAAGTACACAATGGCAAGCTAAAAACTGGAAATACTGTTAACTCATGTTTATGAGAAATGCACTTATTTATGACCTTCTGCGCAGATCAAAGAATCATAGGCTGGTTTAGGTTGAAAGGGATCTTAAAGATCACCTAGTTCCAAATCCCTTTCCAAGGGCAGGGACACCTTTCACTAGATAGATTGCTCAGAGCTCCATCCAACCTGGCCTTGAACACTGCCAGGGAGGGGGCAGCCACAGCTACTCTGGGCAACCTGTGCCAGTGCCTCACCACCCT
>Ga0181612_169686_pt1 | contig 11603 bp, 6 predicted proteins | sample HoacroProtozoa21_FD_119630 | JGI IMG/M metagenome (GOLD analysis project Ga0181612, IMG submission 119630) | Hoatzin crop microbial communities from Cojedes, Venezuel. Combined Assembly of Gp0051906, Gp0051904, Gp0051908 | reverse complement strand
TGAGACAGGCGCGCGCGTTCAGGAGTAGACCGCGTGGTGGGGGAGGGGCGGGGGGCGGGGGGCGTTCGGGGTCCGGGCTGCCGGCAGTGGGTCCCTGCCCTCCCCACCTGGCACTGGCCAGCCCAGGTCCCGCAAACCCCCCCGACCGGGTGCTGCTGGGATGCTGGGCTTGAGCTGTTTGCCTTTTCCTGCAGAGTTTGCCTTGTCTGAAGGGACGAGGACTTAAAACTTCTTCCCTCAGTGCTAACATTCCAGGCTGGATGATAGGTGCTTTGAAACCTGAGGGATGAGCGAACAAGAAGAGAAATAAAGACAAGTGATGACTTTATTCTCAGCCTGGGGAGTCCTGTGTGGGGAAGGGTAGCATCTCCCCGCTATGGCACTGCAGCAAATTTCGGGAGGAAAATGGTGATTTCTTCTCTCAGGCCCAGCCATCAGTCACAGTTATTGAGACACTCCTGCTCCACTGACTCTTGCAGAACTCTCACTGAAGTTCGGAGAGCAGAGGTGTCTTCATGCTAAACCTCCTTGCCTTGCGCTTGCGGAAAGCGGAAGGGGAGACGTGAAAACTGAAGCTTTAGAAATTAAAATACAGGTTTTCCATTTTTTTGCAATTCAGTCAGGACGCACAAAGATGGAATGTCACTTCAGCAAAAGAGAGCGAAAATAAGAAGTGGAGGACTGTAGACCATGACATGGTCCAGCTTCTCCGGGGAGGGGACCCTGCTCCAGTGGGTGAAGTGGAGGTTGGTGAGAGTTGGGTGTACCCCCCTCCATGTCACAGATGTGAACTGAGAAGTGACTGGCATTTTATGATATGGAAAACTGGTTATCACTAAAAGGCAGATTAGACTTTCATGTGGCTTTTGTTATTTATGAGTGAGCGTGTCATGCGTTAGTGTGTTAGTGCAAAGCCGACTCTAAGCGGCACGGCTCTGTTCGGGCGTCAACCCCGAAATTAATTGGCTTCTCTGGATGCAAAACCTACCTTGTCTGGTCTCACATGTTTTATTTACTGCTCCGTCTTTTTGGAGCTCTTTGTCAATAAATTTACAAATACTGTCCGTTAGTGAGGAATTCTTGGGAAGAATTTTTTATACGGGATGTTTTCAGTTATCCTTCTACCTACTGCCTAATGTGCAATGTTTATTTATTGTTGTGTTGTGTGATTGCAATAAACAATTGTAGCTGTCAGTGTCTTCTGATTAAATACCGTATTTGTTAAATAAATAAAACGATAGTAATGAACTGGGCCATTCTTTGCGTGTAATGTATGACTTTCATATTTCTGACACTTTGGAAGATATATGAAATGCTGATGTGCAAGAGAAGGCCTGTAAATCACAGGGAGCCGGAAAAGATTCGGATCTGCTTTCTAGCAGAGGGTCATCTTTGCCATTATAAACTCTGAAGGTACTTTTGACTTCTGACTGGGCCGAGGCGTACTGGTTTGAATAGGAAGCCGGACCCAGAGGACATTCATTAACAGCTCGTGAAGGAAGGATTTTTGAGACACATGAGCTCTCTCAGGACGTGCAGAAAGATTTGTGCGCACAATTAATGGGTCAAGGTGCTGGGTCAGGATTACAGGTGGTGTCTCCATCCATGTTTCTGACGATCAGCACCCCCGGGTTGGCTTTGCTGTAACGGTTAGTTATTGGTCCCAGCAGAGCCACAACTGAGGTGCAGTGATTTTTTCCCCCTCAGATCTGACGATAGATAACGCTGAGGCACACCAGCAGATGCCATCACGCGTGCTTCTTAATTAAGCAATCGATTTTGTTTTCGTGCAAATTGAGCTGTGTTCTTTGGGCTCTTACATTGCGTGGTTGGCGCTGCAGATTTCTCTGCTGGTGGAAGGAAGGTGTTAAGCTTGGTGGCTGGAGGTGTTACGGCAGCGAGGCATTTCCAAGCGCCTCCTCGCAGCAGAGCTCAGCAATTCCCACCGATTCCGTAATTCATGTGCGAGGTGCTCTCACACCTCCTCTGCATTTCACTCTCGGTATTCCGCAGAGCAACCTTATCTCCACCTATCAATTATTGCGGTATTAATTTATATCGCTCTGTATATCTCTCTTACTTTGCTGTTTGTCGCATGCTTACTTCAAATCTGTCAACGTCCCTGAGTCGGTTCCTGTAAAATGAGGCCGGGACTGAACGCTGCAGGTTTATTTATGTGCTAACGCCACAGCAGAGGGGTTTTTTTTTGAGAGTGCTTAAATAATGAACAAAAATAAGATTTAAAAAAGTTGTCAGAAGAGTACCCAGAGATACGGTGCAAACAGGAAGCGTTTTGATTATGTTCGCTGGTGCAAAATTAGTAAAGAGTTTGAAATCGTCTTGTGCTTACAGATTCCATTGTTTTCAAAGAATAATTCCATCTATTTTAACATTTTCAAGTATAATTCCATTGGTAATAGCTCTTCCTTTGATTGTGCGCTACACTAATTGAAAGGTGTGGTGCAGTGTCTGTTTTGGCAGTTAGGCTTCTATCTTTTGTTTAAAAACTCAAAGTGTTGGCTTTCCTGTCCAGCCTTCCTTAGCATTTTCTGTTTTGGTGATGTGATGACAGACTTACAGTGTGTTTCCTTGTGTGTATGGTAACAGATGTTTATGTGAATAACAGACTTTTTTATGAAGGCACACATTTTATAGCCAAATACTAATTAAAAATAATTGCATGTAAGCATTTTTGTTTATTCCCTGTTGTGCATCTTTAATCATTTGAAATCACCTGCAGTTGAAAACTGAGGCAAAGATTTGATACTGCAATTATAAGAGGCCATCTGACTCTGTATGAGAAAGGAGCAGAAACATATTTGAAGAGGAAATTATTACAAAAAGTATGCGAATGCCTGCCCTCTCTGAATCTGCTCTTATACAGGAAGAAAATACCAATGCCTTATTTTGTTAAACTAATAGGAGTTTAAGGTATCTTATCTACCAAAACAGTCGGTTCTTGACTGACATCCTGTTCAGGACATGTTGGGTGCACTAATAAGCTCGTTACAATATATTTTAATTAGACGTGTAACAGATGGTTCAGAGTAAATACGGGCAGTAGTACTTTTGAAAGAACAGAAGAAACACAGGTTCTTTTTAAGGACTCAGCAGATCAGTTTGGATTTTATCAATAGCTGATTGAGTTAAGCAAAGTGGAAATTATCGTCAAAGGCACTTGAAATCATGAAAGAAGTAAGAACTAAACAAAACAAAAAGCGTCCAGCAAAGCCAGAGTTAGCAGAACTGTATATGTGCAGTAAAGACTGATCAATACTGGAATGGAAGGGACATTTTCTCGTGGTTCCACCACACTTTAATCTTTACGCGTGAGGAAGGTCGGGTTTTATTTTAGAGCCTGCCTGTCACTGACGCGCAGGACCTGGGTGGAAGGCCACAAGAATTCAGTATGCTTCCTGTAGGTTTCGGTAGGTTTGGATAAGATCCATAAAATAAATTATAAAAAATAAAAGGGACTTGCTCAATTTTCTTTGCAAAGCACCGCACTTGGGAGGACAACGAAGGATCCCTCTTCCCGTGGACAGCCTGAAGCGGCTGCGGTCACTGGCAGCTCTGTCCACGGTTGCGTTTCGAGATGCGTTCTCCTGGCTGAGATGGAGAAAGGAGTTGCTGCCCAACCTGCTGCAAGCCTTAGCTTTCCTACAAGTGAGATATGACGTTCACAAATAATCCAGCAGGTCCTGTTAAAATTAATAACATATAAATCCATACATGGCGTCAAGGTGCATCGTCAGGACATTTAGGTGGTGGTTCTAGTTCAGCATGTTTTATTTTTTGTTCTCACAGAGGAGTGAATGGAAACGGTTGACCAAGCCCATCGTGTGAAGGTTCCCAGGGAACGGAATTACTCTGCGCCTCTGTTCTCACAGGGAGACTGGGTTGGTGAGAGCGGGAAAATGGGTTCTTTTAGGTAAGGTTCATATCATCCCTTCTTGACTTTGTCTTTTACTTGGAGAAGACCTCCACGAAACAGGTTTTGGTGTGGGTTTTTTTTTGACCAGGATACAAACTGAAGTATTATGCAGCCCAGTGTGTTAGTTTTCACTACTGAGTTAAAGACGAGAATCAGAGTGGCATTTCTCACACATGTTTTCCTCCTCTGGTACTCCAGTGCCGAGCCTCTGCTTGGAAAGGCAGATCCCAGACCGAAATGATGGCAAGGCTCAGGGCTGCAGAGACACAATGGTCAGAAAGGAAGAGGTGAGAAAGATGGACAGTGACAATATCCCACCCTTGGGGCTAGATCTGCTGGGAAGTAGCTCTCCTAGATATGTACGCTATAACAGAGGCAAAGGATTTTTGTGTCCATCACATACAAACGTCTGGGTTTAACCCGCTCTTAGTAAGGCCACATGCCAGGCAGAGCAGCCGTACCTCTGAATGGACACGAAGCTCCCTGGAACAGCAGCAGTACGAGCAAGGAGGCTGACTTTGGTGGGAAGGTGGACACTTGGGCTCCAGTGGTGCTGTCCTTGGAGGCAGATGGGCTGGCCTGGCCGCCTCGGCCACGGTACGGGGACAGCACCCCAGTGCCTCGTCCCACCGGTGCCACCTCCGACGGCAGCAGTGGCACCAGCTCAGCGGGCGCGTGCCTGGCATTGAATCAACCCCAGCACGGTGGACAATCAGATGCTGTTGTTCCTTTTACCTTCTGGAACCTAATATCTTAGGGTAAACAGAGCTCAAAGGAGGATCCAGCAGAAAAATTGTATTATTTTTGACCTTTTTGTAACATAACACTTGTGGAAATTTTGTCACATGTGAGATTTCATGAGATTTCGCCAAAGCTGGGCCCTTGAGAACATTATATCGAAGCCGGTCTGGGAAGCAAAGGGAAGGTGCGGCCGCCATCCCGGTGTCGGGTGCTGGCTGTGGGCAGGCGTCTCCCGCGTGGAGGATGCTGCACCGGCTTGGGTGCCCGAGTCCATCCCACCTCCGTTGGCTCCCGGCGCTGGGATGGAGCAGTCCCTGTGTCTGGGGTCACCAAAGGCTCAGTGGAGGCCGGAGGTGGCTTCTGGCAGCGGGCGGACACGGGGCAAAGAGGGGGAACCTGACAAAGTTTCAGGTACAAAAGATAAGTGGGAATAATAGGGAGGCTGCTGGTGCAGAAGTACCTTTACTGGTATTTGGGAGTTAAATGGAAGTTTTGGTGTATTTGGTGAATTTTGTTATTAGCAGGAGCTGAAGAGTGTAACTCTTAGCAAAACCCAGGACAGCTGGAATGCTTAATAAAAGAAGATTTGACTTTACAGTAATTAAAATCCTGCGGACTTCACAGCATCCCTGTAAGGATTAATTGCAAGCAAAGTCTATGTTTTTAACAGTTGTGATTTCCGACTTCTTACTTTTGGAAAACCAGCAAGTGCTTTCCCCAGCCGGGCCAGGGCTTGCAGCTTCTCCACGCCGTGAACACGATTCGGCCGCCCTTCCGGGACTGCGAGGATTTTAGGTGTGTAGCTGAAACGGGAAAAAGGATACACACAGGCTCTGGGAGCTGACTCGGCGTTTACTCCGTGCTTTCAACACCATCCTGTTACCTTTGATGCTGCATACTGGTGCATTAGTAAAGCAGATACCTGCCTCCTTCCCCTCCGAGTGACAGATGCACACGAACAGATCCTGGAGAAACTTCAAGCGTATTTTTTTCCCCTGTTTGTCACAGTTTCAGAAAGAACAGAATACTCTGAAATTAAAAGATGACCTCAGAAGGGAGCAAAATTAGAATAATAAGTGCCAGGAATGTGCCTTCGGTCCTGTGAAAGAATGCTGTGTCGTAATTATTTCACATCTGTTTTATATTCCATTTGAAAACACAGGTGCTCAACCCCGGTGAAAATTATAAATAAAAATTCAGTATTAAATTTGAAAGAAGATAGGATACACGGGGGAGAAGAAAAGTAATCAGAGCCCGGGGAGGGACTATGCTCAAGGAGGGATTGGGAGGCACTGAGCCTTTTGCACAGGCAGTGCTGGCTGCTGGGGAGGGAAGCAGGGGGGACCGTCCTGCACCACGCTGGACACAAGCTGGAGGTGATGTCGGTGCACGAACGCACCCAGAAATGTCTTCCAAGAGCTCTCCATTCAAGGCTAGGTTGTAACATCATTCGCTATCTAGCACAGAGTACGAAGTGCAGGTGAGGGGTGTGACAGAAATTATTATTATTTGAAGTTACAGCACGTTACTCAAATTTTGCCTGCATTTCAGTGGTAAAGGACATGAAGGTACAGTCTGAAGGAAGAAGTACTTCGTTGCACTGGCATCTCTCAGGAAGATGGTATTGACAACATTTCCAAAGATCTTTGGGAAAAAAAATTTGAAACTGTGTGGTCTAACATCTGTTTCTTGCCTCGATCACATTTTATGAATTCTGCACCTTTCTCGTTACATCACGTACTACATTATTTATTCTGCAATGCAGCAAATATGGTCGTAGATAAATGCTTGAAAAATTACTTTTTGCGAGTATCCCCAGAAAATAGAGACCATTATTTAAGTGCTTCGGGAGTAATGTAATGAAAATATCTGATATAGAAATATTCAAAAGATTTTCTGATTTATTTAACTGTGTTTGAACAGGCCTGTGAACTTTCTAACCATCCAGAACATGTTTTTCTGCTTTATTTTTGTGTCTTGAGGGAATAAATGCCCTTTGAAAGAAAGCTGAACTCTTCTCTGGTTAAGCACTTGGATTGGTTGCGAAAAAGTTCCCTTCATATAATATTTTAAGTGAAGCAATTGTGACACCAGAAATACAGGAGGGGCACCAGGTATTGTGAACTCATTTCTATAGCAAGAATTGCCAATGACTTTTTTATCTTAGGAAGAAAAACATTACAATGATGTAAACCATTGGACAAATGAGAAAGGAATATTTTTTATCCCAATTTTGGCTTCTCTTTCCGCACTGAAATTTGTGAAACCCTCCAGATTGCATTATAGCTTAGATGTATTTCGTTTGTAAATTGTGGAGATGTGTTTTCTGCTGGATTTTGAATGAGACTGCTGCCTTTGTCTTTTGCTCATTTTTATTTGACACATTAGTTATTTTCAGAACCTAATAAAATCTGGTTTAAGTGTGAATTGTTTCTTGCAATACTAAGATGACTTTTTTTTTTTTTACAAAGCAGAATTTCATAAATTTCATGCATATTTAAATTTTCCGTCTTTCAGAGCAGGTTTGTTTTATGTACCATGTGGCTCTCAGCTGATGATCCCTGTTTCAGGTTCATTCCCATTTTTGCATGTGGTTACGTAGCTCTTCCAGCTGTGCGGGGCATTGCACGCTCCTTTTATTTTTTTGCATCATCTGCTTCAGACCAGGTTTGATGCAATCACCGTCATTTAATGTTGTTTGATCTTCATCGTGCAACTGACGCTACCAAAGCGAGCGCTCGCGGTGCGATCGCCGCAGGAACTACAGCGTGGAGCAGCCCTGCAAGGCCCTGGTCATCCCACCGCTCCCCCGCTGGCCCCGTCCCCTCGGCGGTGTTCGAAGATAATTTGCTGCTCTCTGTGCCGAGTGGCATTTCTTTTTACATCAACTTTGAACTCAAGTGCCAAAATTTATTGAAGGGTTTCTGATTTCCAAGAAATCTGTGGAGAAATGTGGTGCTGTAGAACATGCTTTTATTCTAATAGAAATAAAATTTTAAATAGAATTACATTTCTAGTGAATAAATGTTGGATGCAAGATTGATGATTAAATCATTTGCTTTTACTGTTGTGCATTAAAAAGTACTAGAAACAAATTTAGTTGTTTTTACAGCAAACGTTTAATCTTTGTTTGTGAAGTAATTATTTATATTTGACGGGTGAACAGTAGTGCTCCAAAGCACGGCATGTGGATCTGTTTGGCAGTCATGGAAGGACCAGACCTTTCTCATCATCCATCCCGTCCCATAGCTCTGCTGGGCTGGCTGGAGGGACGCTTCCACGCTTTCCACTGGGAGGCTGATGCTCAGCACTACGTTTTACATCTACTTTATTTTTTTGCCATTATAATTTCATCAAACTGATGTCAGGAAATAGCTGCAGCTTTAATTATTCACTTCTTTTGATCAACTATCGTAAAATATACATTACGCTACTCTTTCCATTCCTTCCCTTTTTTTCACGACTTATCCATCTTGCGCTGTTCATTAATCTTGGGGTTTTTCCATGACACCCTCATGGCTCCCGCTGCCCAGCAATTGTTATCTCAGTGCAACTTGTCACTGGCTTTTCTATCCATCAGCCCCACTCATCTGTCCGGGCTGTGGGTCCACGATGGCACCATCAGGGCAGCACCTGCCCCTGGCCAACCGCGGTAAAAATCCCCCAGACCCTCAATTTCTCATCCTTGGGTGCTAACCTGGTGTTTGTTCTCCTCTTCCCGTAAATTGTCACCTCCCACTCTGCTGCAGGACACCGACAGAAGGGAGCATGCCAGATTCGTACAGTTAAGGTTTGAGAGGACATTAAATGTAGATTACAGCCCTACGGGGCAGGTGACGAGCAGGTCCTGGGCCATCTTTGCTGGTGTTTCACTTCTGCCCGCTGCTCTGGGTAAGACTTGCTAGGTTTTGCTGTAACCTTACAGTTCCTGCGCACCTCAGATGATACTCAAAAAAATGGAAAGCTGGGCACTGAATTCTGTGAGCCCAGCATAAAAGTATGTTAATATATATAAACAGTGATTTTCTCCTGATTCCTTCAGACACCACCAGCTCACGTTTCCAAAATGGTCTCCTAGCCCATGAAGGCTAGAGCCCTTTTCCTAAAGTGAACGCTGAAACCCTGAATTAACTCCATTCCCAAAAACTCCAGACACCAAAATAAAAAAATGAAATATTGTGAGGCTGGTTACAAGCCCACGAGCAGCCCCGGGAGGTAGGATGAGGTTGTGCTTGAGTTTGCAAGATCTCCTCGTGCGACCCTTGCCTTCTGCCCTCTCCAGAGCCAGCGAGATGCAAGATGCCAGTGTTTATTCTGCCTGTAGCCCTCACTACAATTTATTCAGGATATCTCACAGCTTTATTTACAGACAACAAAGAAACCTTGTTGCCTTGCAGAGGGCTTTAAGCTGTCTAAGGGAAATTGCCTTTTTACGCCCAGAGAAAGTGTCAATAAAGTCTGCGGGTACTTTGGATGGAGGACGTCGAGGGAAATTCAACCCACTCCTTGGCCACCCGTTCAATTCCACCACGAAACCTGTTTGCGTTCTGTCTCATGCTTCTTCACACTCCTGTTGAAGACCCTATTAACAATTTGTGTAAGTCTCTTGCCCGGAATATTACTTCTCCGCCAGACTGTTGACTCCAATTTCATAAATGTGTAAGAAGTGAGCAAATTAAGTAGTATGAACTATGACAGTCCTCTGACACCGACAGTGTAGTGTACTGGCCCACACATGCTGTACAGCATAATGATTACATTACAATCTTGTGATATTATTCAAAATGACTTCAGATAAATGAATGATAAACTAGGGGTTAGGCTTCCTTTATTACAGGGCTGATAAGGTAGCTAATCAGTGTCCAAGTATATGTCATTACATAAATTATGAACTGGGGTTTGATGTGTATTCCCAAAGAGCCGGAGCCCGAGTGTCATCTGGTATAAGTCTGCAGCCTGAAAAATGAATTCTGAAAACAACAGTCGTTTTTGTGCTAACTGTATTAATAAATTACTAATAAATAACCTTAAAAGGTTGTGAGAGAGTCTTTTAATCTGTTAGCAGAATTTCATATTAACTAATCCTACATTTTCTTTCATATTGAAGATTAACTTTCCATGCAAGGATTTGAACCCTCGTGCCCCCTCTGAAGGAATGATCTTCTGACAGCTCTGAAAAGAATAAATAAAGCATGCAAACTGCTCTTCTCCCGCCCAGAATAAACTCTTTGCAATTTGGAAAGCCTGACGGCAGGACTGAAGCTGCAGCTGAGCATCTTCTCAAACCACCGGCCAGTTGGATGCTGCCCATCGCTGTCGTCTGCTCAGGGTGGATGGACCGCAGCAGAAAGGTGAATCCAGCAGTGACCTTCTCCCACAGACTGATACATCCTCTAGTTTGCACCTAAACATCACTTAGGTGAAATGACCCACCAAGAACTTTGCAGACTGCAATGTTTTACCAAAACCTCTCTGCTCAGATGTGATATTTTCAGCAAAGAGCAAATGAGCTGCTACTCTAGTTCTCCACGTAGTATTTACATGGAGGAAGATGTCTGAAGCTGGTCTACTCTCTAGGTGGTCAAACAAAGCACTAAAAATGGATATTATTTTTAAAGTAATAGTAAATGCTTGTTTTAGGTGTTTTGTTTATATACTTTTCTGAAAAAAATCCAAAGTCCTATAAATTAAGAACAACGGAGGCTTTTCCAAGAAATTTTAAAAAAAGAAGATGCCTTTTTATTTCCACAGTGAAATCTATTTAGGCAAGGGGGAGAAAATTTCTCTTTTATACGATAGCCACTTTCTGTCTAAGGCACCTTTTGAAGGTCTTCGACCAGCTCTATTGGCGATTGTATGCCCACATGCTGCAGAAACGCTGGGAGCTGAGGGACCAACATTTGCCTTCGGTTACACGTGTGCAAATCCAGTGCGCTCAAGTCTATATGTCTGACAAGACTTCAAGGTTGAGTTCATCTTAACTGTGACTGAACTGAGCACATCTGAGTGAAGATTGACTTATAGAGCACTCGGATTTACAGATACCACCAGTAATGTTTACATAGTTCTCTCCATGTTTCAACCGTAATCCTATTGCTAGCAGAATTCAGTTTAAACCTTATTTTTCATTTACTTGCTGAAATATAGTTGGAGAGTCACTCGTGACTTGCATAAGCATAAGAGAAAGAAATGGGGCTTTTCCTTTTTTTGTTGCCAAGGTGTATGTTCTCCATGTAAATTATAGCTGCTCCTGTAGTGGCCACAGCGATGGATGAGATGTATGATGAAGATGTGGGAATAACCCGATTATATATTTTGCTTTGAAATTTTGCTTGTCCAATATGCCTGGGCTGTGTTAGCACTGGGGAGGTTGGTCGTGGCTACCTTGGTCTTGGAGGCCAGCTCTGGTGGCTGCTACAGCAGCTAGAATTAGGAATATTAGACCTGTGGTTTGTGACCATCTCCTAGCTTCAGTATGCTCCAGCTGCCCCTGTCTCCGAATTGTCCTGGCATGCCCACCTCTTCTGAGGAGGGGCCTGCATGAGAAGTCATGTCTCTGCTTCTGCCCACTTTCTGCTGGCAGGGGTTTCTAGCAGAACAGAGGAGATGCCACTGGCTCTCTGTGCCTACCCTCAGACCAATAGGTGCCAAATATGAGCATCAAATTGCCTGAGCAGGTTGGAGAAGCTGTCCAGATGTCTGCAGCTGGGACTACTGCAATGACAGAGTTTTCTGAGAACTGTTGAAAGCACCATTTAAGAAGTAAGGACAATATTATAATGGACATGGGAAATAATTCTCTGCGTTGAAATCTCGGTATAAGAGTTGACGGGCATCCAAAACTGCATAGGAAGGTTCACAGATTTCACTAGTTGTGAAGAAAGCATCTTCAGGAAGCAGCTTGTATTTCTACCTGTGAAATCTGTTT
>Ga0181612_166609_pt1 | contig 11603 bp, 5 predicted proteins | sample HoacroProtozoa21_FD_119630 | JGI IMG/M metagenome (GOLD analysis project Ga0181612, IMG submission 119630) | Hoatzin crop microbial communities from Cojedes, Venezuel. Combined Assembly of Gp0051906, Gp0051904, Gp0051908 | reverse complement strand
TGCCTCAGTTTGTGTCCATTGCCCCTTGTCCTGTCACTGGGCACCACTGAAAAGGGCTTGGCCCCATCCTCCTGACACCCACCCTTCAGATATTTGTAAGTATATATTAGGTCCCCTTGCAGCCTTCTCTTCTTCAGGCTGAACGAGCCCAGAATAAGCTAGAGTAAAACAAAAAACTCTTAAAACACACATCACATCACTGTAGTTGCATAGGTGTTTAATTTACAAACATTTAAAAGGCAGACTTTAAACATTCTGATGGATTTTCTCAGTCATTTCAGTGTTAATTTACTACTTCATCCAAAACACTACTTCTCCAGTCCACATGAGTAATTATTTTGTTGATACTGGATCTTTTCCTCAACATATAAATGTAATTTTGAGCAGCCTATGCAGGACTGGTATTTTTTCGAGCAGTAGCAAGCTTACTGAAACCTCTAGAATTACAAGTAAGGATTTAATAAAAATTTTGAAGTTTGCAAATGCTAATGACTCAGTTTAAAATAACCTCTGGGAGATAGGGCCAGTTTTCCACAGGCAAGTTTACAGTTCCTGTAACAGGATCATTTGTACCTCTCTCTTGACCAAAGCATTGCTCACAACAGGCACCAGCAGAACACCTGATTAGATGTGGTGCAGCCCAGGCTGATATGACAAATCCTACACAAAACATTCTCCAAAGAGTGTATTTTGCTTTGAGATATGTTACATTGCAGAGTCTTACAAACTTATGTTGTGACCCAACCATACCAGTCCACTGGTAAAATTAGAAACCTTCTTCTTGTAGTATTGTGTATTTTTCCTGTCTGTCCTGGAGTGTATTTGCATTATGCAGGTTTGTCACTTTCCCCTTAAATGGAGCCCACCTGAAAGACTTTTGTGCCACTAACACCAATTCAAACTGATTCAGCCATAGTGGTAAAGTTTTGAACCTGAATGCAATGCACCATTAGAAGTTAATTTTATTCAAGGCTGAGCATAATTAGCTCTAGTCTGGTAAACAGTAATATAATTGCAGCCAAAGTTTACTTTTCATTTGGGAAGAACTATGCAGTCATGAAAATATTCCATACAAAATATAATTGGGTGATATTGTGTAAGTCAAGCTACTCACAAAATAATTTTGAAAAGCCCACAGATTTTATTCGAACCTTATGATTACTTATTACATTGCTTAATTAGCCATGAGTTATCAAGTCTAATATTGATTCACAGTTTTCTACCCCGTAACAATTCTTTGAAGCCAAAAAAAATACCTACCAATGCATTTTAGTTTCATTAAAAAAATCAACTGCAAATACTCAAACCCTAATCCATCTGTCCAATACTAATAATGCTACCACTGGAACATTGTTTTCCAGAAGAGTCATCGTACATTCTAATAAGTTTAAGAGTTTCAAACTTTATTCTTGTAAATATTTATATTTTATATTAAGTAAAAGCAGAAATTTTTCCCAGTAAGATGTATTTAATTACCGTGATAAAGTTTCAGCACATACATGACTCATTCACTTACAAAGTCAATAGAAGCCAAACATTCTAAGCAGACAATGAATCAAAGTCATTATGAAGTCAAGACAGTTTGTCCTGTTATTGGAGATACACATATGTAAGATACATTTTAATGTATTATGTTCATAGTAACTGATTTCATATACCTTTGAAATATGAATAAATTTTACTGTATTTATCTAATGGAATGTGCATACCATCATTGATTAGAATACAGAAAAACATATGGAAATCAAAATCATTTCTGTAGAGAGGTTGTGAGTTTGAATATCAAATCTACTGAAAAAGAATCTCCATTTGAGTCTAAACTCCAATTCACAATGCATAAACTATGGCTATTTACTACAGTGTTGTGTCATTTGTCACTTTTATAGAATCCACCATATTTTCCAGGCTATAAAATGCCTTAAAATTATGCAGCAATGATGTATGTTATCATTATTTTTCTTTGCCAATGTTTGGATTACATTCAGCAGCACAAAACAGGGCTGATTTATAAACTGAAAAAGTAACAACATCCTTCAACAGTGTGTGTCTATGGAAGCTTCATTTACTTCTTGATTCTAAATGTTATATTCAAAACAAATATTTGATCAAATTAAAATCAGAACATCTCATTGCACTGGACTGGTACAAGTAACTGCAGAGACTGCTGAAAGAGCATAACTTTCCAGTAAACATTTCAACAGGAGCACACTGCTTCCAGCAACGGGCAACCAAATTTCATTTACAAACAGATTCTCAGTCAGGAGGCAGAAATAGCCACCATTAACAGTCTGTATAATAGGTTCTGAATCTCAGAGTTTCTAAAGAAATTAATTCCTAAAGAAAACTATCCCTTAGTAGTAAATTTACAGCTCGGTCACTGTAAGTAAAGACTGGATATTTCTTTCCTTCAAAACCACTTTGCTGGTTTGGTAATCTCAAACTTGTGAACCCTTTTTCACTTCATAATTATCTCAGAGGGTCACCCTTGTGGGAAAAATCCTTAGATTGTAATAAGGATGAAACCAATGAGGCTCTGGACAAATAATGAAAATTTAATTAGGAAAAATTATGTTACCTAAGAAGTTCAACAGAAACTTGTAGGCCTGCCAAATCTCCATATATGATTACAAACTCACAGAAAACATATCATAATCTATTTAACAGCATACTTCCTCCCCCTGAAAAAGTCATAACAAAGATATAAATACGTAGCATATATTCACTGGCCTCACTGCAAGTTGACACTGCTCCATTTGGGGTAATTTGTTTTTTGGTAGCAATGCAGCAAGTTACTCCTACAAACTCCACATCACAGCTCTGTGCCCAAGAGGCACTTCGTGATGTTCAGGACTGCGATGCATCTACTTTCAGCCATCCGTAAGTGAAAGCATGGACCAATCCCACCACTAGACTGTTTTCCTTGAAAACAAACTGCTTCTTTCGTTATTTCAAATAGCGCATTGCACATCAAGAAAGTAAAGTATCAGCAATAGTAAAAATACCTAAAGCTCAGAAAGGAACCGTTCTGACACCAAAAGGAATTTGATTGTCTTCACATGCCAAGAAGGATAACTACTAAATCACCTCACTCCATTACCAATCCAAAGAAAGGAAGAAGAAAGTGGCCCCCTACAGATGGAGATGATAAACCCTAATAACACACACCCAGCAGCACTGGGTACACCTTCTGAGCAAGGTAAGATTAGACCACAATTCTCTGGAGACATCACACACTACACTGGCTTTCCATCATGATGTTCTTAGAATAAAAATGTTTAGTTGAGTTCAGAAAGGCACTCTAGAGGAAACATATGTTGTTCTTGACTTTAATGGCTGCTCTGATAATTAACTTTCACAAGGACTAAATGCATATAATTGTTACATGCATCTTCAAACAGTTGCTTCTAAATACATTTTTGTAGATCAAGGTGAAGAGGAATTCAAATTAATTGCAGCACTTTAAAGCCCATTTCCCCAACTCACTACTTGTTCAGCATTTCCTTTTAAATGACCATGCCCTTGTTTTGCCTTCCACCTTGTTGATGAATTTTTTCAGAGATTTTTCTGATGTGCAAAACAGGTTTTCAGAGAGTCACCCGCATCTTCCTGATAGTGCCATAGGGCAGGTGGGGAAAAAGGCAAGCCTGAGCCACGTAGAGGAGACACACACAGGGACATCACCCTGCAGGATACCACTTCCCAGAAGTGACAGGAGGGTATTAGGAGCATTACGAAGGGATTGAGAGAATAAGGGGGAGCAGAGAATTACAGAGTAGAAAGACAAAATGAGGAAATACAGATAGCAGTGGTAGAAAAGGAGAGGTACAAGCGGGGATTGCTGTGGGACAGATTGTCAAAGAACAAAAAACAGTAACAGCACCATCACCTGTCCTGAAAGAATTACAGAGCCATATCAGCAGGAAATCAGAAGGGCAAAGCCAGGGAACAGCACCTTCAGGTTTGGGATGCTCTACGTGAATCAGCTTCACAATGTAGTACAGTTACCTCAGTATTTCATAACTTTGACTGAACTCCCTCAACATCTCATTTTAAAATCAAGAAAAAAATACCGAGAATTTTTTTCATTGTCAGTATTTCTCATAGCAATAAACTTCAGTCATTTTCCACAAATTCTGGTCTGTTCCCAGGAAGACTACAAAATTGCACAGCAAAAGACTCACACAAATATTTGCCATCAGGAATGCTATTTTATGACTCACTAGAAATCTGTCACTTTACTGCATCTCCCCATGAACGCAGTGTGCTAATAACACCAAGAGATTTTAGCTGCAGTCAAAGCTATGATTTCTATATACAAGATTTCACCTAGAAGAGATCTGTGACAACTACAGGAAGGAGATGAGTAACTGACTTCGGAAGTAAAAAAGCCAAAACAGCATGTACTGTGGGGAAGGCATAGCCCTCCATCCCATCTAAGACATACAGAACACATCTCAAAGGTTGGCCAAAGAGATGTCATTCTAAAAATGATGTGAGGGCCATACAGTGATTCAAACCTCAGAAGAAATTAAGCAGATGAATACAGAAGATAAAATACTTCAAGTAAAGACAAGACGACAAAGGATGTGATGATGAGACATGGAGCGTGTATGAAGACAGCTGATTGAGAGTTGGTGAGATATAACTGGCAGGAGCAGAAAACATACAGGGAGAAGAGACATTAGAAAAGCAAAAAAGCTTTGCAAAACAGAAAAGAAACTGTGATGTATGCTTCATAAGCTGAGATTATGGATACAGAGCCTGATTTATTGCTACAGAAGTACAAATCTAACTCTAGATGTTAAAGGAAAAAACCTAACATACTACGCAAGACTACTGCCATAGTATTAGACATACATGGAAGACTGGGATTATTTCTGATCATTCACAAATACAGGTACACTTTTAACTAAAGACGACCCTGGCTCTCTGACCCAAAATTCAGTAATACAAGTGGAAAGAAAAGACTCCTTATGACAGCAACAGCCATTGCATCAAACATCAAAGGCAATACCTACATTCACATTTTTGCAATGACAGAGACCATTGCTGGCACACATGGAAATTTTCCTACTCTCATTGGCTGATGCTCCCACAATTAGATGGAGCTGCAAGTATGCAGGTTGCCAACCACACCAAAAAAGAAAAGTATAAATGTTTGGGAATATGACCCTCACTGCCTCACCTTCCATGAGTGCTAAGAATATTTCCACATCTGATTTGAGATTTCTACAACCTTCGAGTTACTCTGCTGAGCCCCGGAAAAGTTACTGTTCACTCTCTAATCTTCAAAAAAGTTAAGTAATTTTCACACCACATATGAACGTAGCTTAAAAGCATTTTAAGATGTAGCAGGATTAGTCTGCTCAAGAAATACAAAGAGCTGGGTGATTTTTATTTACTCAGAAATACTGAGACAAACTTCTTGTCCTCTCAATTTTAAGGAACACAAAGACTCTTCAAAAATAGTTAACAAAACGTTTTTTGTTTTTTTTCCCCTTTCCAAGTTTCTTTTCTCACTACATGACCACACAGGATCTCCTACAGGTCAGGACATTCCAACACCCTTTCAAGGAAGGTGCATTTGCAAGCACCCTTTTTTTTTCCCCTCTGGGTACCTCAGTCAGCTTATGACAAAACTGCTGTCACAGAATAACAAGTATGTATATATTTTTTAACTTGAAATAGTAACTTCTGGACGCTTTTTTGCCTCCACTGGAAGTATGTTTCATAATTTAACTGATATAAGTCAGGTAGAGAACAAAAAAAATATCCATCTGGAATCTGACAAATACACGAAACAAATAAGACAGGTGAGAACCAATAACAAAGGGGACCTTTGTGCTTCTTCATTTACTGGTCCTACAAGAGCCCCAGCAGCAAGTTTCAGAGCTAGGCAAAAATACTCCTTAGCCACAGTTAATTACCAAACCCAGTCAGCACCTCTCACCAGAATACATTGAACCAGTTCTCCACAAGACAACTATCTCACTGTCTGTATTAGTTGCCACACTGGGAAACTCAGTAATGCACTCCCAAGAGAAAAATAGCTCTTTTCTTTTTCCCCTTTTCAAGGCAAGTAGATAAGAGACACAGCTGAGCAGCCACAGTAATTCTACAAACATATAATGTAACCAACTTTGATCAGTTGAAGAGTAGCAAATACTTCCCATCCCCAGAGCATGATCTACTTTAGATATGGAAGGCTATATTTTTTCAGATAGGGACTATTTAAAAATAATTGAAAGCTTGGCTCTGGAAAAAAAAAGCCATTATAGAGGTGCCATGATCACCATGTTAGCCACCTCCAACAACTGAGGTCATGACTAGAGAAGTCAAACTCCTACCACATGAGCTATGCTTCATAAATAACTAATTTCACACAGCACACCTTTCAGCTGAAAACCTCAGTTAGCGACGACATTAAAAAAAAAACCTATCTCCCCTACACGTATGTTCTTCCACAGACAATGGTCTTGACTCATTTCCAAATAGTACTGGATAGTTGAGAAAGTCAGATTTTAGTGTTTTTCTGCCACAGCGGCATGGCTATGCATCCACGTGTGCAACTTATTTCCATAGAACAAAGTTTTCCTGTTGCTTTACTTGCAGTATATCTGAATAGCCATGAACAGACAGAAAGCCTGCACACAATTCAAGAAAAAAACATCTTGCCTGTCTGTTCATGTTAAGCTTGCTATAAATAAAATAAATTTTTAACAGGATAAGTATACTTTGGTAGTCCCCTTCATTTATGTATACAGTTTGACCTTAGAAACATGGCCTATTTTGGAAACGGGGGAATAAAGTGTAAAGTGTTTCAGGTTTGTGGATGACACACAACAGTTACTTGAAACAACTTGGAGATCTCCAAAAATTAAGTTTTAGCCACTGGGGATGGAATGACAGACCAGTACAGCAAAATAGCTCTTTGCATTGCAGGCTTTAGAAGCAATTAAAAGACCTTGCACTATACCAAGCTTCACTACATAGTAAGAAACACTTCCACTACTTTGGATATTATTTATGGTAAATGCTAAACAACAGCTGCTCTAACTCAGTCTTTCTACTTGGTTTAGAAATGCTTCAGGCAAATCAGAAGATGCTTAAATGTAATTCAAACCAGACTTCATCCTAAGAGGAGGCAGAATCACAGAGGCTGCACCTATCTTGGTAATCTCTCTTGGACTCTCCATTTTAAATATCGATTATTTGATGGTGGAAAACAACCTACAGAGATACACTGTCTTTTGGTAGGTACCTTGTGCAGTATTGTGAGAACACAACATGGAACAATGCTGTGAAATGTGCTCAGGGAAAAAAAGCACCTGCAGTGTATGCTGAAGGCAGGTTTCCTCTTATAAAATATTATGAAAGTGACATGCACATGAAAATCCCTCAGCTCCAGCCTTCTTTTATTTGCCTTAGTATCTGTAAGTCGCCATGAACTTCCAGGAGGATATTTGATATTTGAGTCTGCAAAAGGCTTCATCTACAGTCAGTGGGAAAAGATGGGCTCCACAGGCACTTCGAAGTAGGAGTCTCATTTCATTACTAAAAACTGCCTTTTGAAGAAGCATGCCTTATGTCCTGAGGGCAGCAGCCATGTCCCACACCACGGTGCTCACCAGATCCGTGGCATGGCCAGTGCCATCAGCCTTTCACCTAAGAACTCTGCCACTGCTGCCAAGAGACATTTCTCCCCTCTCCTTCTTCCACCCCAGCAGAAACTGGGGGCTTTTTTGACAGATCAGTCTTCTGCCAAACCATGCCCTGGTCTTACTGGGTGACCGCACAGATCCTCCCTCCTCTGGGAGGGGTATGGAGTTTTTCTGGGCTACATCAGAATAAAACGGCAGCATAACCGCAGCTAAATATTTGTGATCCTTTCAGCATCATAGGCATTGATTTCCAGCAACATACAGAGCCAAGACATTTAATATATTACATTATGATCTCATATCCATATGCCATATTTTTATAATAAAAGCAGACTTGAATTTCAAAACAAAAACAATGAAGTTGTCATCTTTATACTCATGAAAATATCATTAAATATGAAAGCCACATAAAAATTAGAAAAGATGCCGATTTTCTTTATCCGATGGAAGTGGTGCTGATTGCTTTCAGAGTTGAGAAAAATCGGAGTTTCATGCAGCAAAACATACTCTCCATGATCTATTACTTGAGTTAGTCATACACCTTCCAGTAGACAGAAGAGCTGAACTGCACCATACTGCCACCGGGAGGCACAGTCACTTTTTACAGTTTGTATTTTCATTTCAGAAATACCCTGTCTTCCTAAGTTGACTAGGAAGATATATTCAGTTTCATTCCAGCAGCAGAAGAGATGAAAAAGTTATACAGTCATTAAAAAAATCCTAAATTCTATCCACATAAAACTATGAAAGCAATCCACTGCCAGAGTAGATTTTAGCTAATTCCCATTGAAGTGTGACTTGAGTTCAATATGAAGGGGCTACCTACAAAATTCTTTTTTCTTATCTTGTCCTGTAGATGGCCAAAATCAAATACAGCATTAACTACTCCCAGTAGTGTAGAAAAAAATTTTCTTAGTAAAAAACACAATTATATTCTATTAACTGGAAAGTGGAAGATGAATAATTATTTCATTAAAATAAAGTGTGGGGTTTTTAATTGCAATTTTAATGCTGCAGGCTATAAATAGATCTGAATTCAATGGCAGAAGTGTTGTTTACTGTCATTATTTTTACTTCAATCATGTTTTAGACACTTGGAAATCAAATTATTGCTTGATAAAGTGACTTGACGCTTCTTTTAGCAAGTGGTAACCCCTTTAATATTAATCTTTCAACAGAAGTCCTTTCCACAGCATGACACAGAGGAGGCAAAGTTTTTTAAATGTTTGAATGTGAAACAATAACAAAAAAATCAAAGCACCCTCGCAAACCTCTCATTTTGATAGAACTGTTTTTTACAACAGGAAACTATGACACTAAACACATGCAGGTAATTTTTAATTGCATTCTCTCTGTGGTATATCAGAAAGCCAGCACCTAACAGGCCCCACTGGTGCGCAGAGGCCACTATCTGCAGCGAAGGGGACAGGTGTAGCTGCCTGCTTCCAAGCACCAGAGGCTGGAGTTCAGTCTAAAGCAAAATTACCATGGAGTGGTACTGATGTAACACCTGTAACTGCTTTTTAGCCCCTTAAGCACCTGAAGGTAAGACCCTTACAGCTGAACGTGTCCAATACTCAATACAGTTAATGTTTTATAAATAGTACTGCAGAAACCCAATTCAGCAGTTACTTAGGGGTAATTTGGAGAGAGCAAGTGCCTGTGCCATTTCCTGACCCCATCCCTTTTCTGCCCAGAGCCTCATCCCAGGCTCAGATAGCCCATCCATGACTCCGGCACAGCTAAACGCCTCCTTTCAGGATATCCCAGCCATGGCCAGAAGTCAGGTTGGCCTTTGCCAGGTGTTTTCAATTGCTGTGGGACACACACATGGGACACACATCTTTGTCTAAATCAGAGGCCATGCACCATGGAGATCACAGAATGTTAGAGGTTGGAAGGGACCTCTGTGGGTCTAGTCCAACCCCCCTGCACGAGGCCAGTGCCAGGCATGGATTTGTTGCAGTCACATGGTTTGGGGTTTGAATACAGGCATTGGGGAGAGGTCCAGCAGGGTCAGATGTCAACCTCCAAAATGCAGCTACAGACCAGACAAAAAATGTGCCCAGGGTATGGGTCTGCTTCTCCTTCCTGCTCTGCCTTGAGGCAGGAGCATGATGACAAAAGTAAGGAAAGGCCCTTTATGGAGGACATCTGAAGTACACGTGGAGCAGCTGCTGGCATACACAAGTGCACAGGGGACCCTGCCAGGAACTTTGCACAGCCTTCATGTCGCACCTGTAGCTCTCCAGAGGCTTCCAGAAATCTTGCAATAAAGATGCAATAATGTAGTGTCCCAGATTTAAGTGATTTAATTTAGGAGTGTAAAATGCAGCTGTTATATTTTACCACTTTATCAGATACCATTAACATTTAAAAAACAGAAACATGAAACACAGCTTTTATGCAGAAACCTAAGTATCAGTACACAAACTCCTTCCTACCTACTCAGCTACTAACTGAAAAAGTACACTCGGCATTTAGACATAACAGCTCCAAAAATGCTTTGATAAATGCCATTAAGAAAAGAGCTGGTTTAGGAGCAATATAATTTAAACATGATTCAATCTAAGTGTGGTGCTGCTGCTGAATTGCTAAGAAACTTGATAGCTAAAGTACCATGTTTATAATAATTCAGGATAAAGTATTACAGATGATCTTGTAAGGAGAATAACCAATTGATATAAAACTAAAAAGCTGAAGAAAAAATGTTAATGTAATAGGTTACCAGTTGGGTGTCTCCCTTGTCCATAGGGCAAGTCATCTAGACTTAGATTTTCAAATATTCATCTAACTAAATGTGAAGACAGACAGATTGGCAGCCATCTGCATTTTTTGACAACATCCGGATGAGTTAGGTACTTCACTTTCATTGCAGTCAGCAGGAGTTAGATGTTTAATGTATTTGGATGCTTTAGAAATCACATTAGGCACTTCACACATTTAGGTGTCTAAATATCTTTCAGTTTATGGCCTTTAATTTTCAAGTGCTTCAGTCCTGTACTTGTCAAATGAGAGTAACTGCATTTGCCTAATTCATAGGGGAATTGGAAAAAGCAGTAAAGACTGTGAGGTGTTTGGATATTGCAGTAATGGTATCCTTCCATGGAGGAAGGCTAGACTGAGGGCAAAAAAGCAAGTGGATGTCATGGTGCTATCAATAATATAACAACACCATGACTGTGCAAGTACCAACAAGAGAGAAAGAAGAGTCCAGGAGGTAAACGCAGAAGTATTTAGCAACTTACTCAGAACAGAGGGCCATCTATTTATTCACATGAGATCAGTAAATGAAAAATCCACCCTGAAAAGGTAAGATAGTGCACCTTGAAGGTCACCTCCTGTCCCTTTTCATGAAAACGCAAAGAAAATACGGATATTTTAGTACCCGTCACACAATGACAAATCTATTGTTACTCCTTCAAGTTCTCCCTCATCTTTTCTACAGATTCAAGCTTAGAATCACAGAATCATTTCAGTTGGAAGGGACCTTTAAAGGCCACCTAGTCCAACCCCCTACAGTAAGCAGGGACATCTTCAACTCAATCAGGTTGCTCAAAGCCCCATTCAACCTGGTCTTGAATTTTCCAGGGACGGGGCCTCTCTACCACCTCTCTGGGCAATCTGTGCCAGGGTTTCACCACCCTCAAGGTAAAAAGATTTCTTCCTTATACCTAGTCTAAATCTACCCTCTTTCAGTTTAAAACCATTACCCCTTGTCCTGTCACAAGTCTTGCTAAAAAGCTTGTCCTCATCTTTCCTATAGGCCCCCCTTAAGTACTGAAAGGCTGCCATAACGTCTCCCTGAAGCCTTCTCTTCTCCAGGCTGAACAGCCCCAACTCTCTCAGCCTTTCCTCATAGGAGAGGTGCTCCATCCCTCTGATCATCTTTGTGGCCCGCCTCTGGACCCACTCCAACAGTTCCACGTCTCTCCTGTCCTG
>Ga0181612_100087_pt1 | contig 11603 bp, 11 predicted proteins | sample HoacroProtozoa21_FD_119630 | JGI IMG/M metagenome (GOLD analysis project Ga0181612, IMG submission 119630) | Hoatzin crop microbial communities from Cojedes, Venezuel. Combined Assembly of Gp0051906, Gp0051904, Gp0051908 | reverse complement strand
TTTTTTGTTAAATAAAAAAATTGTGGGGTAGGAGGAGAACCGTAGGTTCGGACGAAGTAGGAGCCGAGAGAAAACGAAGGAAGCTATTTCTTAATCGCCTCCATTTTCTTTAAGCTACATTTTCTGCAACGAAATTGCGGATTTTTATCGTCAGAGCGATCATACTTGCCCCAAGATACAATCCTATAACCACGTTTCTTCTTACCACAATCATAGCACTCGGCATGCTCCTTAATTTCCCAAAGCGGCACGTCACTCTCTTTCTTAAAGATCAGCTTGTCTATCCAAAAGAAAATCAGACCACCAATCAAGTTTGCAATGACAGTCGCCCAAAGCGTCGGAATATTGGCTAGCCACTTTAAAACAATCGCCAAAATCGGCGTGCTTAGCTGCCATCTCACTAGATATAGAAAATACTTTTTTGCAAAATCCACAGTCACCTCCAAATATACTAATACATCTAGAATAACAGATATTTTAAGCTCATGTTAAAATTAAATTATGAAGAATGACGAGGCAATACTTAAACCGCTAAACTTCAATAAAGTCCGCAAAATCGCAAAGAAGCGCGTCAAACAAAACTATTTCAAAAGCGTCCTCGTCTGCTTTGCTGTCACCTTCATTTTGACTGGCGGCATTAGTTATACCTCCAAAAACGTTCTAGACATAGACATTTCCAACCAAAGCGCCATCAAGGTTCTGGAGTTTACTAAGCAGCAGAGCAATAGCGAAATTCTTAATAACTTTCTGGATAAGCTCATTCGCAACCAGAACACACAAGATGCAGTCTTTCAAAAAGCCAACCATGGCTTCCAAGATTATTTCCTCAACGTCCTAAGTTCTAAGCAAAGCATGATCTTTAACATGCTCAGCGGCGCCACTCAGGCCCTAACCGGAGATTACGGTGCTACCATCATCGCAATCGCCGCCTCTCTTATCTGGTTCTTAGTACGCTATGGCTTTTTGTCTGCCTTCGAAGTCGGACGCGCCCGCTACTTCCTCGAGCAGCGCAAATATCTCGGAACTGGCCCAGATCGGGTGCTATTTCCATTCAAAAAGAAACAAGCGATTAATGTCTCGCTAATCTTACTTGCCAAGAACTTCATGCTTTCCCTCTGGTCACTCACAATTGTCGGCTATTTTATCAAGTACTACCAGTACAGCATGATTCCGTACATCTTGGCCGAAAATCCAAATATCAAGATGCGCGAAGCCTTTCGCCTTAGCAAAGAACTCACGCAAGGAGACAAGCGCCATCTCTTTAAGATTTCATTGACCGTCATTGCATGGCATCTGCTCGGTCTGGTTACCTTCAATCTTACAAATATCTTCTTTGTTAATCCTTACGAGTTTGCCATGTTCGCCGAAGCATACATCGAGCTACGCAAAGCCAAACGCCCGAGCCTCACAGATAAAGAGCTCCTCAATGATCGCAGACTTGTTATTGAGGACGCCAAAGAAGGAGAGTATCGCGAAAAAGAAGTCGAGAGCGAACTCGTCAAGCGCGGCGCCAAGAAAAAATATACCGTCAGCAGCTACATCCTACTATTCTTCATCTTTAGCTTTATTGGCTGGCTCTACGAAGTTGTCATCTATCTTATCAGCGAAGGCCGCTTCGTCAATCGTGGCACTATGTACGGCCCATGGCTTCCTATCTATGGCACCGGCGGCGTCGCGATCTTGTTTCTCTTACAAAAATTCCGCAAAAAGCCATTACTGATGTTCCTGAGTTCCTTCATCCTTTGCGGAATTATCGAGTATGCTGGCGGCTGGATACTCTATCACTTCAATCACGCGCGCTATTGGGACTACTCCGGATTCTTCCTTAATATCAACGGCTTTATCTGTCTCGAAAGTCTGCTCATCTTTGGCCTCGGCGGCTGTGGCTTCACCTATATTGCCGGACCAACCATTGACAACCTTATCCTCAAGATGGACAAACGCCTCAGATATATTCTTTGCGCAATCCTACTCGTAGCCTACGGCGCAGATTTTATCTATTGCAAAATTGCAGGCAACAATAGCGGCGATGGCATAGGCGGAGAAATCTCCATTCAGGACCAAGCGCCAGAATACACTTCGCAAAAACCTAGTTTAATTGAAAGAAAAGTTCGAGATATTTAAAGATACAATGCTACAATAAAATCATGAGCGCAGAGAAAAATAAAAATAAGCAGAAAAATCCAGAACAAAACAAAATAATCACCCTAATCGTTGCAGTTAGCGCAATCTTATTTGTCATTGCTGTCGCAATCGTCGGCACAGCAATCGCTCATTCCAAAGCAGAGAAGCCCGTAATTCCGACTAGCCATTGCTCAAGAGAGAATCCTTGGGATTGTCCGACCGTTGACAAACCAATCCTATATCTCTATCCAACTGAAGAGACCAAGGTAAATGTTAGCTTTGCTAATCCAGGCCAGCTCACAACTACCTATCCAAAGTATTACGGCGGCTGGACTGTCACCGCACAGCCAAACGGCAATCTTACTGATATCAATGGCAATAATTATTACGCACTTTACTGGGAAGAGAACAGCGAGTTCCGCCCAGATTCAGAGACCGCATTCTATGTTACCAAAGACAACGCGATCGATTTTCTCGAAAGCAAACTCACGCTCATCGGCTTAAATGAACGCGAGCGCAACGAGTTTATTATGTACTGGCTGCCAATTCTTGAAGAGAACGAGCAGAGTCTCGTGCGCTTCGCCTATACCGACGAGCTCCAAGCAGACAACGAATTGAAGATTTTGCCAAAGCCAGATAGTCTTTTGCGCGTCCGTATTTTTGTCGAAAAGACCGATTCCAACCCAAACCTGCCAGAGCCAACGATTAATCATTTCGAGCGCAACGGCTTTACCGCTATCGAATGGGGCGGCACTAGCTACTAATTCTTATGCATGCGATTATTCGACTGGGAAACGGCCAGTATTATACCTCTGCGATTTTTGGCCGCTACCCAGACGAAAGCAATAGTGACAATCGCGACCTATTGATTGTTTTTAATCAAAAGAAAGACCGCCTAATCGCCTTACCAGAACTCGAATTTACCAAGGATGGTTTCATTAGTCGTAAGGTTATAATTTTCGACACACACGACAGCTCATGGCGCTATTCTTACGGCAAGCGACACTATGGCGGAGTCGCATACCTAAGCAAGAAAGACTGCTTTTCGCTCATCGACAAATTCGATAAAGGCCTCGCCAACACACCAATTCCAGACAAATGTTATAAAGACGACCAAGCAATCAAGCTCGAGAAGTGGAGCAAGGTTCGCACAGATTACGACATTAAGAATCTGTTGAACATTACTGGCGCCTTTCATGACGGCTACGTTGCAGAATGTCAGCGCGATCGTAAAACCGGCAATATCCGTGCGCTGTTTCAGGGCATGTGGGGTACCGATGTTGAGTTAATATTTCAGGGCGAAGCCAGCTGTTACCTGCACGACCCAAACGAATACGAGCCGTGGTGGGACGATTGCACGCTTACAAGATTCCGCGGCAAGCTCTATTTACTCGATTCATCCGAAGCTAAACCTGAAGATTTTGACACTTGGGACACAGACTGTTTCTGCGCCAAAGATTTGTTTTATCACGTAATTCCACGCTAATATGAATATTTTAAAGACTCTCTGGAACGACCGCAAGAAATTATCTACAGCTGACGGTAAATGGGTGGCGATTTGCTCGCTAATCTACCTGACATTTTTATTGCTGGACGCCTTTAATCCAGACACGATTAGCTCTGCCGTCTTGAAATATACCGGAATTTTCCTTTGCGTCGTCTATGCATTTTCAAAACATCATCGCGACACGATGCTAGGCTTTGCCTTACTGCTCACGTTGCTATCTGATACTTTTCTAGTTTGGACCAAGCAAGAATTATTAGGGCTGATTTCTTTCTGTATTGCGCAGTTTATTCATCTGTATCGCTTCAAGCGCGGCAATCAGAATTATTTTGGCGGAGCATTAGTGCTGGCGTTTCTCGCAATGCTCGTGTTTTACCACGACAAAGCCGAGATAATTTATTTAGCTGCAATATTTTATGCGATATTACTAGTCACAAATCTAGTTTTATCCGCAAAAAATTATCACAAAAAGGACAGTACGATTCACGACCGCCTCGGTTTTTACGGTTTTTGCTTATTCGTTTGTTGCGATATCTGCGTCGCAACTAGACATCTGGCACTCGATGGAATTATTTCTGCCACTCTATTACCGCTTTTGAACTTTCTCGTCTGGTTCTTTTATTATCCTTCGCAGGTTTTTATCGCCAGCAGCTCAAACCTAAAGAATACAGAAGAAACCAAGCCCAAAAAGCATGTGATAAAATAAAAATATGAATACGATAGCGGAACTAATCGGCCCTTTGTATCAAAAACTTCTCGCCATCTGTGCGAAATACGACATTTCCTTAGATCTGGACATCCAAGACCCATCATTGAGTTTTGATGATTTATCGCAAGTTAAGGAATTCTTGCAAACCCAATTGAAGCGCGCGCTCGAAAATTGCGAGCCAGGCGACAAAATTACAATCATCGAACAGCACAACGATAAAGTTGTCCGTTTCAGCGTTAAAGATAGCGGCAAAACCCTGAGCGCCGAGCAGCAACAAGCCTTACGTGACGAAGAATACGAAGTCCGCGCCCGCTACGGCTACGATAATATCGTCACAGTGAAGTTTGATATCGTCTAAAAAAATAATTACTACGCTCTTCTCAGGAACTCAAATATGTTCCATTGAAGAGGTAGTAATTATTTTTTATGTAGCTCTAATGCAAATCCACCACCAGGAGCCATATAGATCTCAAAGCGATCGCCTTTACGAATAATCTTTTCTTCAATCACATGGCCTAGCTGGTTGTCCCTATAGTGCGCGTCATCGGAATCACGATACAATTTCGCAACATAACTTGCGCCATCCTCAAGATAATCAAAGCTCAGCATAATCCTGCGACCATCCTCATTCGTTACACCGCCAACATACCAATCTGGGCTATTCCAAGCCTGACGCGCCACTACATAATAAACACCAATCTCACCCATCAGCGGCACTGTCTGTTCCCAATTTATCGGAACATTACGAATAAATTCATACGAATCCGGATGGTTCTCTTCGTAAAACCTTGGCCTATCCGCCGCCATCTGCATTCCAGAATAAATCGTCACATAATATGCAATCTGACGAGTAATCGTTGTCGCAATACGTTTAGTTGGATTGCAAACATCGAAAATGCCACTCGTGTAATCCATACCACCAGCCAACAATCTCGTATAAGGCAAGAAACAGGTATGAGACGGAGACAAAGCACCGCCTTCATATTCCTGACCACGCGCACCTTCGCGCGTCAATAAATTCGGCCAAGTGCGCTCAATGCCAGTACTCTTAATCGGCTCATGCACATCTAGCATAATTCCATACTTCGCCGCCAATTCCAAAGCATACTGGTAATGCATTACGCCGAGCTGCGAGTGATGAAACTCGCGCTGACCATTTATAACCATTCGCGAACCCGCATAACCAGATTTAATATACTTCACACCACGTTCCTGCAAGAACTTGTAGGCATTATCAATCTGCGATTCATAATTATCTACAAAACCGACCGTCTCGTGGTGGCCAACAATCTCAACGCCTTTTTCCTTCGCATAGCGGCAGACCTCATCCATGTCAAAATCTGGCGTCGAATCCATAAATTTATTATTTACACCATTCTGGAGCCAATCGCCCTCCCAGCCATCATTCCAGCCTTCAATCAAAAGCCCTTGCAGGCCAAGTCTCGCACAATAATCAATATATTCTTTGGCATGCTCCGTCGTAGCACCGTGCCTGTCGCCCGGAGCCCAAGTCCATTCACCAACAAACATCGCCCACCAAATGCCAAGGAACTTTATCGGCTTCACCCAAGAGAAGTCCGCATTCGGCGCCGGATTCAAATTCAGTATCATACGACTCACCGTTAGCTCAAGCGGATTATCCGCAATAATCATCATGCGCCAAGGAGTATTGAATGGCAAATTCACATAAGCCTTCATACCATCAGATAGTGGCGTAATATCCGCCTGCAATGCGCGACCATTCATCTTCACGGTCATGCCACCGTAGTTGTACAAACAAGCCTCGTGCAGAGCGACGTAATGTCCAGTCGTAGATTTGATCGTCAGCGGCGTATGAACAGATTCCTGCAATTCGTAAACAGATTTTTCGTTATAAATATATTCATAGCGGTCAGGCTGGTAAGCCGGAATACTCCAAGAACGGTCGTTTGCATTAAAACAGAACTCTGTCATTTCTTCGGAAATCACAAGGGAAGACATCTCTGGTTGCGCCGGAATTTCATAGCGAAATGCCACACCATCATCGTAAGCGCGGAAACGCATCGTGAGCAGCCTTGATGGCTGAATCACCTCTTCCAAATAAATTACAGTCTCTACATAATTATCACGAATAAAATGCTGCTCGCCCCAATATGCCTCCCAAGTCTCATCCTTCTGGCGCGAAAAACTACGCACCACACTGAAGCTATGATCGAGCGACGAACCATCACGCAACCTCAAGCCAAGGCGCGAACGATGCACGATTTCTTTATCGTCCTTTTTGACAGAATAATATAAGTCGCCGTGCGAGAGTTCAAAAATAATCTTCACGCGACCATTCGGAGAAGTTGTCTCAAAACTACCATCAGTCTGAGCTTTTTTGAAGATTTTACTTAGAAAGCCCACGCCTCTTCCTTTGCATATTTATTATATTATACCATAAGCATGTTAAAATTACACACAACTCGCCGCACGCACACTAGATAAAACTGATAAAATAATAAGTATGAAAGCGCTGTATAGGAGGTATAGACCAAAAAGCCTAGAAGAGGTTGTCGCTGAAAAGCAAGTGACTGAGCCTCTGCTTGCCTCGATCCAGAAAGACCAAATCGGACACGCTTATCTTTTTGTTGGCCCACGTGGTTGCGGCAAAACTTCCGTTGCACGCATTCTCGCCCACCAAATTAACGGCTTTAAGTACGAACTCGAAGACGATTATCTAGACATTATCGAAATCGACGCCGCTAGCAATACTGGCGTAGACAACATTCGCGAACTGCGCGAGAGGGCAGTAGTCGCGCCGGTCGAAGGAAAGTATAAAGTATACATTATTGACGAAGTACATATGCTTTCCAAATCTGCCTTCAACGCCTTACTCAAAACTCTCGAGGAGCCGCCAGAGCACGTCGTCTTTATTATGGCGACCACCAACTTCGAAAAAGTGCCAGCCACCATCGTTTCGCGCTGCCAAACCTTTCAGTTTAAACTCGCCGACCCGAGTGAAATGCTTGAGCATCTCAAAAAGGTCACCAAGGCCGAGAAAATCCAAATAGAGGACGAGGCGCTAAATATCATCATCAACCGTGGCGGCGGCTCTTTCCGCGATACTTTGTCTCTGCTTGATCAAATTTCTACCATTAGCACCAAGAAAATCACCGCCGAAGCTGTCCGCGAAATTCTTGGCATGCCAAGCGAGAAATCTGTCAAAGTTTTACTCGACGCCTATCGCAATCAAGATCTAGATACAATTCGCAAACAAATCATCGAGCTAAAAAAGGATAATGTCGACATCAATCAAATTGCTGAGCAAATGATTGCACATATCATCAACGACCTTGATTTATCACTGCTGCAAATCGTCGAGCCGCTTACCGAAGTTTCCAAGTCTAATTTTCCAGATGTTAAATTGCTGAGCATTCTCGCGACGCCGAGCATCAAAGCACCGAACATTGTAAATACAATGCCAATACAACGTAATGCAAATGTAGTAGAGGCGCCAAAACGGACTAAGGCCGAAGCAATCAGCGCTCCAAAAGTTGTCGCAGCACCGAAAGTTGTCGCAGCTCCGAAAACCGACCCAAAAGCCGAAATCAAGGAAACCGTCGCCAAGGCCGAAGTAGAGCAAAGTCAACCGACCGCAACCGGTGCCGCCAATATCGAATATTCTAGCGACCAAGACCTCTGGCAAAAGATTTTAAGTGCCGTTCAAGAAAAATCCGCCGCAACCTACGCTCAAATCAAGGATGCTGGCTGCAAAATCGAAGGTAACACACTCACAATTTATACTGGCGGCGGTTGGAAGATGAATATGATCAAGAATCGCCTCAAGATTATTTCGCAGTTTTGCCCGAGCGAGCTAGAGATTAGCCTCAGCGACAAATCTCTACAAAACGACGAAACCCTAGCCGATATCGCAGAATTAATGGGTGGAGGAGAGGAGGTCGCTTTAAGCGAATAAAATTATGCAAGAAGATTATCAAGACAACCTCAAAGAGCGCACTGAGCGCATTCCGCCGCAAAATCTCGACGCCGAGAAATCCCTTTTGAGCGCAATTCTCATCTCCGAAGAATCCCTGCCTGATATCACCGAAATCGTTTCGCCAAAAGATTTTTACGACGAGCGCAACCGTCACATTTACAATGCCATGTGGACGCTCTACGAAAAACATCAGCCAGTCGACCTTTTGACCGTTACGGACGAACTGAAACGCCACAAACTAACCGCCAAGGCTGGCGGCGCCGCCTATCTTTCTGAGCTCTCCAGCTATGCGCCAACCGCCGCACACTCGCGCGCTTACGCAGAGCTAATTGCCAACTGCGCGATTCGTCGCCGTCTCATTGCTGCCGCCTCAGATATCACCGAATCCGCCTACGACGAAGCCACTGAAACTCAAGAAATCCTCGGCTCAGCAGAGAAGTCACTCTTCGAAGTTTCCGAGCAAAACACTCACGGCGAGATGGCTGCCATGGCAGACCTTTTAACTGTCACCTATGACCGCCTGGAAGACCTTTATGAAAACAAAGGCACCCTCGCAGGCTACAAGACCGGCTTCGTCGACCTTGACCGTATTACGGCTGGCCTTCACAAATCCGACCTCGTGATTCTCGCAGCCCGCCCAGCAATGGGTAAGACCGCCTTCGCACTTAACCTCGCACAGAACGTCGCAAAAATCAACGACAAAGCCGTACTCGTATTCTCCCTTGAGATGGGCAAAGAGCAGCTTATTAACCGTATGCTCGCCGACGCATCTGGCGTCGATTCCTTCAAACTTGAAACTGGCGGCTTTGACGGCAGCGATTTTGAGCAGATTTCTCAAGCGATGTCCGAGATGAGCGAACTCAAGATTTTTATCGATGATACTCCGGGCCTAACCATTATGGATATGCGCACCAAGTGTCGCCGCGTCGCCCATGACCAAGATGTTGGTCTGATCATCGTGGACTACCTCCAGCTTATGAGTAGTACTTCCAAGCAAGCACAGGGCAACCGCGTGCAGGAAATTTCTGAGATTTCGCGCGGCCTCAAGTTGATTGCTCGCGAGCTTAACGTCCCAGTCATTGCACTATCGCAGCTTTCCCGTACAGTCGAATCGCGCGATCCAAAGATTCCAATGCTCTCCGACCTTCGCGAATCGGGCTCTATCGAGCAGGACGCCGACATCGTAATGTTCCTTTATCGTGAAGATTATTACAATCCAGAAACCGACCGCCAAAATATCACGGATTTGATTCTGGCAAAGCACCGCCGCGGCGCCGTTGGTACGATTGGGCTCTACTTCGATAAAGCTCGCGTTCGCTTTATGTCGCTCGATACTCGTCACGACGAAGACACGATGTGATAGAGAAGCGCTGGCGATTTGCGTACCATAAGCAAATTTGCTAAAATATTTTTAAGTGAAGAACAAAACAAAACAATTCTTTCTCTATAAACATCGATTCACAATTGGTTACATCCTAATTGGTATCGTTTTTATGTTCTTGCTTTGCCTCCTGCCAATTTTGGTTCCAGGCGGTCTAAGCGATAACGAGATGAACGCCGCCGTTACAGCTGATGCGATTAATTTGCAATACATTAAAGATGGCAACGCAATCAATTTACCATATTTTGGTGTCCAGAAAATCTGCTTAAAACTACTCGGCCTCAATATCTTTGCAATTAGGCTGCCATCGATTATCTTCGGCGCGGCCGCCGCATTCTTTATTGTGCTGCTCCTAAACCGCTGGTTCAAATCCGATGTCGCAATTATCAGCTCAATGCTCACGACCCTCTCGACTGCTTTCTTGTGCCTCGCCAACTTCGGCACGCCAGATATCATGTATGTTTTCTGGCTCAGCTTCATTCTCTGGCTCGGTAGCAAAATCGTCGGTAACAAGAACATCAAAGCAATCTTCATTATTCTGCTTACAAGCGCCATTGCATTCTCGCTTTATACACCACATCTTTGCTATGTTGCCTTCGCGATTCTAATTGTTGACATTATTCATCCACATTTACGCTGTTCGATCAAGTTCCTCAAGACTTACCAGCTAATTATTGCAATCGCAATCTTCCTCATTGCAGTCACGCCGCTCATTTATTCGCTTATCATGACGCCGAGCAGCATTATTAATCTCGCCTTCGCGCCAGATTTCCATTTCAGGCAGTATGGCAATAATATCCGCGACGCCTTTATGCCATTCTTCTCGTTTGCGCTCGCTTATGACAGTGTTTATCTTGCGCCGCTCTTCGGTCTTGGTACAGTCACGCTCATGATTATTGGCGCGCTCGCATCCATCGATAAGCTCTTTACGTCAAAGAATTATATTACTTTCTTACTCGTCGCCTTCTCAATTCTCATTTCCGGCCTCAGCAAGAATGCCGCAGTCTCAATTATTGTTCCAGTCGCAATCTTGACCGCTAATGCAATCGAATCGCTTATTACGCGCTGGCACAGCCTTTTCCCAAACAACCCATACGCACATATTATTGGCGCTATCCCGATTATTCTCATTATTGGCATGATGCTTTTCTCGGGCCTTTCGCACTATCTGAAGGGTTACCGCTATACGCCACGCGTCACAAAGAACTTCAATTCAGATATCCAGATCATCAACAACGAGCTGAACGCTGGCGAGATTCTGATTATCAGCGAAGAAGACAACCAGAACTTCTACAAGCTCTTCGAGAAATACAAGTCCATTACGGTCCTAAGTGAGCTCCCAAGCAACTATAATACGCGCATCGCCTACCTCGGAAACAAGACAGATAGCGAAGATTTGGTACTCGAGCGCATCGCCACCTCGTCAAAAAGCCGAAACTCTGATAGACTATACATATATACAAAAGTTTCAGAAACTGTTAAAACTGAAGAAACGGGAGAATAATATGGGTCAAACCATGGATCAGATGAAAATGCTCAACGAGCTCCGCAAAGCTCAAAAGAGCCTCAAGAATGAAATCGTAGAAGTTGAAGCTGGTGACGGCGCGGTCGTTATCCAGATTACCGGTGAATTAAAGATTAAGAAGGTCACCCTTGACCCAGAGAAGATTGATCTTGACGACATCCACGAAACCGAACGCTGGATCGAAAACGCTCTCCGCGACGGTTACGCAAAAGCACAGGAAATCGCCACCGACAAGATGAAGCCACTCATGGGCTCGCTCGGCAATTTCGGCATGTAATAGAATAGTTATATAAAAATAGCTAACCAAGCTTTCTCGCTAAAAATAGTCGCTCGAAAGCTGGTTGGCTATTTTTTATAACCATACTATTCCACTCGGAAGCTAAGTATGACTTCATATAGCTT
>Ga0181612_136399_pt1 | contig 11604 bp, 6 predicted proteins | sample HoacroProtozoa21_FD_119630 | JGI IMG/M metagenome (GOLD analysis project Ga0181612, IMG submission 119630) | Hoatzin crop microbial communities from Cojedes, Venezuel. Combined Assembly of Gp0051906, Gp0051904, Gp0051908 | reverse complement strand
TATGATTGGTAACTATGCACTGACGCCAATAGCAACAGACTGCCTCCACGTCCTTGAACACATCTTGTTTTTGCTAACCCACACTATGTGCACTATGAGAACATTGTCAAAGGCTATTCTAATCTGTCTTGTCCAGCAGATTGTTCAGTTTCGCTGCTTTCCTTAAGCGGCCTAGTCGTGCTAATTCTCAAGCTACATCAGCACCAACAGTGAGCTCTCTGGCTCTGCAATCGATGTGCTTTACTTCCACTGCGTGCTAAAATAATTTATAAACATTGTGATTGCTTATTTGACAAAAGCCAATCAATTTTTGCTAGACGAAACAAAAGAAATGAGCAGTTTTAGCCCAGTCCTTGTAAAAAGGAGATGCTAAATCTCTGTGCAGAGTCCCAGGGTTACTCCAGCAGAGCAGAAGGCTGAAGATGTAGGACTCGGTCTTGCCCTGTTGAAGTGCCGTCCTTTAAAGACAGAAGCCTACCGGCATTGCTGCTGTTGGTGTTGTGGTCCTCTTCAAGAAGTGCTGCAAACGCCCTTTCCTCTCCCTGTTTATTACCAGGATAAAGGAAAATTGCAAAAATTTCCTGATCTTTAACTGTTACATAAATGGCTAGAAAACTTGCTATCAGTCTGTGCTGTTTTTCTCCATTGCTTTATCTAGTGTTGTTTAGTATCCTTCATTCCTCTGTCATCTGATCTGTTAGATGATAATAACACACATCAAAAGTGAGGATTTTGTCTTAGAAACCCTATCAAGGACAGCATGGTTTTGATGTAATAGAAGCAATAAGCTCTGCATCTACTGGTGTGCAGTGAGAACTCTCTTATCAGTTGGTCCTTCACTCACAGGCTTGTGCTAGCTTCCCAGCCCCGTGGTGTGCAGGCTTCCCAGCCCCGTGGTAACAGCAAAGTAATGACGGACATAATTGCTTCTGTATTGTGTAAGGTTTATTTGCTGCAACTTTCTCGCCTTTCATATTTTTCTAGAGCTGTACAGCTCTTTGGACAACAGCCATCTTTGATTTGCACAGAGGACAGTGGTCATATGCTAAGAGCTTTATGAAAAACACTTTGGCGGACCTTAAACATCAATGTGTGCACGGCTTCAGGTTGGTTAAGTTGTCCTGGCCCCTCCTTGTTTAGCAATCTGCCATGTACAAGCAGTCAGGCATAATCCCACATTTAAAATTCGACACAGGCAAAGGAGTTTTGCTGCAACAGCACTGGATTCTCTTTCTGATGGAATCTGCAGGTCTGAATAAATAAGAAATTTAACAGAGCATGGGTTCTTCCAGGGGCTGGGCAGGTGCCCAGAGGAAGACAAGCCGGAGGTGGTTTGTGGTGTGCTCATGTATAGGAGCTGAGTGAGGGGGGCTTGCCAGCCGATACATCCCAGGTAGCAACATCCATCTCCGCTGGTGATAGATAAGTGGTCCTTCCTTGGGTCCTGGGGCAGATTGTCCTGGGGCAGACGCTGCAGATGGGTTGTTTGTGGGCAGTCGTTGATGAAGATTATGGTTCAGAAGTGCTTTAACTATGACAGGTATATTGCAGTTTGCTGGCACTTGTGATATTGTGCAGTCCAAAAGCCATCCTCAAGTCAAACATGCTGCACCAGCTGGGAGTTAGGGACTGGGGGTGAGGGAGGCCATCATCCTTTTCCTCCCTGGGAGTGTCAGGCTTTTGGAGGGAATAGGAGGGCTCAGGGAGTGCTAAAAGGCAGCCACATGGCAAAGAACGGCAGTCATTGATCCCATCTGTAACAAGTGGCAGGATTTGGGAACTATCTTCTATTTTTACAAAACTGAAAAACTGAAAATTGAATTTTTCTTCTGCTTTTAGAAAATTGGCCCGTCTTCTGACATGTTTCCTGAGGGTTACAAGTTAGTGGATGGGTTTTGTGGCCTTCATAGAAGTAGCCTGCTCCTACCCCTGGTTTCACTCTCTGCAAGTTGAAAACTATAACTTTCAGTCTTACTGCATGTGAGAAAAGCATTTCTTCTCAACCAAAAACAAGGCACTGCAGGCTTGTGACTACAAACAGACCTACTTGCAATGTATACTGAGTTCCTTTGAAATACAGTGTTTTATAGAGCTGGTCAATACTAAAGTAAAAGCCCCAGCATAACAGTATTAACTGCAGCTTGGAACTAAGCATTATGGGCTACCATCTAGACGATCTCGCCGACTGCCCCAGATCAACCCTATTCAATTCCATGCTGTTTTATAATGATTCTTTAGTTCCTACAGATTTATGTTTTCAAATCCTTTTCTGATATACATTAAAAGCTAAACAAAAATTCTACCTGCCTGCCTCCAGGATTCACAGGGTCAATCCTCAACTGCTGTGTAAAGTCCCTGGTTTCATAGGGGTCTGTCTGTCCATACATAGGGGTTCCTGTTGTCTGGGAGCACAATGATATCTGCTGGTGGGAGGACAGCTGCTGAAAAGGGTTGCTGCAGAGGGATGTAAACTAAGGAAACAATGAAAAATCTGTCACTTTGTCCCACAGAATTTTATATTGATCTCTGTCAACAGAGACTACTCTAAGCCTGGACCTTTTGTTTGAAGTAATTTCTATAATGTGGAACAGTCTCCTTATCAACCCAGAAGTTAGTTCTATGCTGCTGTAACAAATAAGTCAGTCAAAGTGGAAAAATAAAAAAGAGTAGAATAAAATTAGAAAAAGGTGCCAGTCGCTTCTGTTTTATTGTGAAAGTGTGTTCTGCTTCAACATATTCACCTAAAGGATTTACAGCTGAAGCACACAGTAAACAGGCATTCATTCTCTGAAAAGATTCCTTTCCTCTCTCTACTTAAAATGACTGTTAGCAGGTGGGAAAAAACGCAGCAGTGCTGCGCGGGCCTTGCACAGCGCTGTAGCCACAGGTCAGTTTAGCTCACTGTGCCACGCGGGCCATGCAAGTGTGTGGCTACACTTCGCAAGATGGAGGCGTATGTCTTGGTTTGCCCATCTTCAGCCTGCAAGTACTGGGGCTGTCAGGAGTCATCTCCTTTTGGGCAAGAGTGGAAACTCTGTCTGTCATAATTATGTGTTATTTAGCCCTTGGCACAACAGAACTTTTTTTATTGTGCATGAAAGTTTGTGAATTTTCACAACCAGAATTCTTGAACTTACACTTTGAATTTATTCCTGTTTTTCTCTTTGAATGTATTCTCCAAAAACATAGATGAAATCCAAAGTTCTCTATTTTTAAGTAAATAGCAATATAAGATGTTACAGTGTTGAATGCACTCTGTGATGAGGCTAGCAGTGAAACGTTCAAAGGTTTTCGGGAATATTATTTGAACCTTCTTTCAGGTAACTCACTGAGAGAAGCATTCATAATCTTGCCTGAATTTCCAGGGCAGCCAATATGAAAATAAAAAAGTTGGAAGCAGACGTAATTAGACTTACAGTTAAACGCAGACTAAGGGAACTGCGGTGTGCAAAAAGTCATGTAGCTTTTTTTAGGAGTCTTCCTTTCGTTGCTTTCTTTCAAGTGCTATCAAAAGTTTTCAAAGGGAAGATTTGTGATGTTCCTGAGTTACGCTCCAAGTCAGAGCAGTCACATGGGATTTGTATCTCCTGGAGTTCCTCGCCAAGCTTCCTTGGTCTCAATTCCCCTGCCTCAAAATCTGCCAAACACTGGAGTATCCATCTGTGTCAAAAAAGGTGGTATGCCTAATTATCTTCCTATTCTTGTAGGGGTGAAAACAACAAATGTTGAATATATCTGTTCTGCTCAAGCGTTTTTCGAAGGAAGCTGGAAACAAGTTTATCACACACTGTGTTTTCAAATCTTAGATCCCAGATGCTCGTCTGACCTCCTTCTTTTGCGTGCTGTACAATCGGCTTTCCTAAGTAGTAGCTGGCACCCTTTGAAAAACGGCAAAAAGATATAGCCTTTGCCTTCCTTGCTGGGTCTGCCCATGTAGATAGTGCTGGGTCTTAAGGCATGGCAACCACAGGGGAGAGGAAAGAAAATAAAAATTTTCTAGGGCTGCAGGACTCACTGTGATCTCAAGGAAAAAAGCATTAGCAAAGCAGGAAGAACAGTAAATTGAATTTGTAGGGGCGATTCACAGAGTAAAAAAAGGCATTGCACCAAATATCTCATTTGAATGTTTTGTCATGCACTAGTTTTCGGTACTACTGTTGCTGGTATCAAGCAGGAAATAAATGAAAACAAAGGTGCAAAAGGAACATTTATGTATGAATTAATTCAGTTGCCTCCCAAGTTAAGGCCATTGTTATATTTCAAAGCTGCAAAAAGTGCCTGCATTTTTCTTTTTTCCTACTTCTCCAAGGCCATTCAGGCTCCTGTCTTTATTTTTTTCCTCTCCAACATGTAAGAGTGAGCAGATAACTGCTTAATCAATACAGAGGAGTGCAGCTCTTCTGGAGACAACAGGAAAGAAACTGTTGGATTTTTTTCTCTGTTGAAGCCAAACATATTGCATTGAACTAACATCTTTTTATCACTTTTTGTTGCTAAAGAAGTGGAGGTTATTTGGGGAAAACAGCAAAACCGTTTGCATCTTCTAAAGAAATTGAGCTCAAAAAAGTATGAAAGTGAACAGAAACCAATGTTTTTTGCCAATGAAGTGTCTGTGCTTGCTCATGCACAGAGACTTGCAGTGAATGTTGGTATGAGGGCTGGGCTGTGAGGTGACAGTCAGCAAAATGAGTGTGTTTTTTTTGCTTGAAGGAGGAGAGGAGGTAGATGATCACTCTCACTTCTGGTCTTGATACAATATTCTAGAGTCAAAGGCATCAGTCCAGAAAAACAACAAAGCAGGTAATATTATATAGCTCATGTTGACAACGGCAGCAGCATTTTTATACTGTGTGTGGAGCATGGGCTTTGTTCGCTGTCTTTATTCAGGCTGCTTTAAATTGAAAAAGTGTGCAAGTAGAGTTTTACAGAGATTGCTGTGGGAAGTTTGGGAGTGGAACTAGAAAGATTGGAAAGTTTTCTAGAATTTATTTTTTGCATGTTTGTTAGAAACTTTTATGTTACATTTTGTGATGACATAATCGAATTGACGTATTTTTATTTTCAGCTCGCGGCAGAGAGTTGAAATACAGAGATGATTAAAATATTTTGGTAGTAGCTGCCTAAAATTGTTTTAGAGGGTATTATTTATATAGTCTATTATTTTATTCCACTGAAACGTGACAGTAATGGCCATGTGTATTTTGTAGACTACACACATATACAGAAAAGCAAAAGAGAAACATGATATTCTGAAACTGATAATTTTTGTATGTATTTGTCGTCGGTCTTTATTGGAAAGAAAACAAATGCTGACATACCCAAATATTCTGCAGACCAGAAATCCTATCCTCTAGCCAAATCTACCAGTTTAAAAGAAAAGGAGACCAAAAGAGAAAAAATTGAAAGCAAACTTGAATGAGAAAAAGCAAATTCTGGGAAAAGATGAGAGGGGTAACAGAGCTTTTTTAAAACTTAATATTCAGATTTAGGCAATTTACAAATGACCTGAATTTTCACTCAAAATTCTGGAAGTATATGTGAAAGAACAGCATTGTATGCCCAGAAGGGATAAGGAGAAGTTCAGTTCTGCGTAATTTACCTTTTCATATAATAGTCAGGGTAGACATTTAACATATACTTATTTTGTGTTAGTGAATGATGGCTGGATCCTGTCACTTCACATGCACGAAGTGAACAGGTTAACTGAAGTTGCTTCGCACTTATTCTAAATTCTGTTTACATGAATCCAGGTGAGTAAAATACACTTTGATGTTACTCAGATCCATTTAAACACCCCCAAAGTGCTTGCAATAATAATGGTGAACCCAAAAAATAGGGAAGAGGCCTTAGATATGTTTTAAGCTAGATGCTCTCTACTTCTTCCTGGCAAAGAGAGTACAATAGCACTAAGGACAGCATTTCAGTGTCTGAGATGGGTATATGTTGATCTACATGTCTCAAGCTCTCTAACTCTCAAAATGTCACTTAGAGAGGTTGTTGTCAGAGATTTCACACAGGACAGTCTCTGAAGAGTACACCTTGTTTCAGCAAGTCATACTTTGCAGTTCATGTCACTATTGGAACTCACACAAAAAGATATCAAAAGAAAAATGATTGAACATTTTTTACTTCCAGACTTTTGAGTGAAAATTTAGGTCATTTACAAATTAGCCTCTTTTCTTGCATCCAGCTGTACTCCTCAAAGAGAAGCAAATGTCTGTAACTGTGAGGAGCTTTCCCTCTGCTCAGGGAAGTGTTCCATGCAGGAGTTACAGAAGCAGCTCACAGTGGTAATTTCAGCCTGTTCTTCAGCCTCAGAGGAAAGAAGACAGGAGGCTTTTTCGGCACGGAATGTTCAAACACCCTGTACATGCACATGAATACAATCGACTCAAATATAATGTTCCCGTCTTTACTCTGTTATTGAATAGTCACACCCTGGTGATAGTAGCACCACTTCTTAACTCACAGCGTAAACACTGAGAAGGTGATTTTCCTAGAGAAGAGGGCAGTGGCACTGGTGGGGGATGTTTTGCAGGCTTGACCTCTTCTGCCTAGAAGTCTCAGGGTGATGCGTAGTTTGTTCTGCTGCTTTGGAGCACATGAGTTTGAATTGTTTGCTATCAGAGGAAGGGGTGGAATTATAACTGAATGCAGGTTAAATAAACAAATTCTCACTTCCCATGCAGTGCTCTTTTCCTTGCCTTTCTCTCTTTGCCCGTAGCTCTCTCTCTGCTTCGTGAACAAGGCTGGTTTTGTGGAAGTTGTTTGATGGAGCAGGTGTGCAATTTGTTAAAAACAGTAGGGTTTCTATAGTGTCTTCTTGGAATATTACAAATTAATCACACACAATTCAGTTGTTTCAGATGAAATTTTCAGCTTTGCACCGGAGGGATAGCAAATAGTGGTGAAAACAGGAATAAAAGGATTAATTTTAATGACACTGGAGTTTCTCCTACGTTCCATGACCCAGAATTTAATGATGGATTTGTTTAATAATTAGTGAGCGCTGTCAGTATTACACCATAGGAAAAGAAATCTGAAGCCTGATTGAGAGAACAAAAAGAACAAAAAGAAATTTGGGAGTTAGGCCATTCGGTATCCTTGCTGTGATTATAGCTCATGTCTAAGTTCTTAGTTTTCCCTCATTCCTGCAGTCTTGATTAACTGACACACCTTCTTTTCAGTATGTTATTACTCTATTCTAACCCCAGATTTTCATTTTACCTTTGTTCTGAAGGTAGGATGGATAAGCAAACATCATTCATCCGGGGAAGGGCTAGATACTGAAGGCTACGGAAAGCTCCAAGCATTATTTTCTCTGCAAAGTGAAAAATATATGCCATCTCTACCTCCTGTATCCCAGACCTCACAAAAGCCATGTTTCCTTCCTTTACAGTCCTTTTTTTGCCATCCCTGTCTCTTGACCTTCTCTAATGCCAAACACTTCATGCTTGCTTCTGGGATTGCATGGAGATATGACTCTTGCATGTTGATGTGGAAGGGGAGCCACATGGGGTCCATGGAGGCATCAGTCACCCTAGGACTTCTTGTGTAGTCCTTGTTGTCTCTAGGAGGGCTGTGGTGCTTGTGTCTCACAGGGCAGCCCCATCTCCCCATCCTCTCCTGTCTTACTAACCCAAAGTTGACGTAGCTTCAGCAAAAACGAGCAAGTTTTATTAGCTGTGGCCAGCTGGAAATTTGGCCTTGTACCAGATAACCAGGGTATAACTCAGACAGCTTTCCATTCTCCTCTGCTTCTCCCTCCATGAATTAGTAGCTGTAAAGTACAGCTATGGGCAGCAGCAAATTTTTCCATAATTTCTGCCATGAAGAGCCAGGTAACAGTCCAAGTTTCTCATCACTTCTCTCTCCTCCTCTTTCTTGCTCTCTTTTAGTGAGAGATAACAATAATACTACACATTACACGTCCTCCTTACAGCTAGATCACTAATGATTACCATTATATCTGTGCCACAACTAGGTAACTGCAATACTCTTCATTATATATTAGTCTTAAAGCCAGTAACAGCTGTACTTTAAAATATGTACATTTCTTCCTTTTCTCTGTCAGGCAGGTAATTGTAATGCACATCTTTATGTGTCTTTCCTGGAGCTGTAATAGTGTTGTTTGTATCTCCTCAGAGGTTGTTATGGTAATGTTCCTTACTGCATATTTCAGAGTCATAAGCTGCTATTTTTTAGTCGTCTCTGTAGTATTCTGTCTTCTATATTTTTTAATATTTGAGTAATTAAAATAGTGTTTCAGGTTAACAGTGTTCAGAAGGATTGTGTTTTTCCAGTCAGGAGCTCTCTGTGGACAGTCTTGGGTTGGAAGTGTCCTGTAAGTTGGCCTCTTCCCGCTCTTGATCCGAGGCTGACTGGTGCATTTCCCCCCCTGAATTTCAGAAGTGCTTTGCTGCCAAGCTGCCACAACTGTGAGTTCAGCCTTGGAAGATATGGAGAGGTGCTTGGCCTCCCCTGGTACTCAGGGGCCAACCTCAGAAATCAAGATATTATACATGTCCGCATTTCCATGTGCAGCATTTTGCAAATCGAAATGCTGACTCATTCAGAGGAACAGGCTGCTCCTGTACAGTGCACAGCACAGTTATGCCTGATTATGATTTCAGCCTTCTTGTATCATAATGTGAAATCTTCTGTGTATGGCTAGCTGAGGCAAGTTTCACAAACTCGGCTATGGCTCTTTGATTATTGTTAAGAATTATCTTTCTGGGCTTTCAGTGTTTGCTCTTCATTTTTCTTCTGATAGTACAATGTCTTCTGTGAGGACCTGATGGAGCAGAAATAATACTGTGTGTTTTAGGTGTTCTTCCTCCTTGCAGTGTATATACTAAACTGGTTAATAAACCAGTGGTTGGTAATCAGTTTATATAAAATAACTCCAAGTAGCAAGCCCAATCTGAAAATCACTTGATAAACTATTCACTAAGTGTATCTGCATAAGTAACGCACAGGAATAAATTAGAAGTGGTTTGAGAGCAAAAAAGGAAGACTACATTTGCAGCATGGTTCAGAGACTGTAAATCAAATCTAACAAATTTTGTCTCCTGTTCCAGCGTTTTTAAGAGAATCAAAATTCAGATCAATATCATGAAAAGATTTCCTGGTGCTGCTTGAATCTCATAAGTAAGCCTGAGTCTACTTGCAAGAGAACAGGGCCTCCAAAAATAAATGGAAATGCTGCCTTCCCATATCCGCAAATTGAAACAGCTGAAAAGTAAAATACATTACAAGAAACAAGGGTTGAGATGAGTTGGAGGAGAAGCCGCTAAGAGCAATGTCATGTGGCTACAGGTTAGGGACATAACATAGAGATCTCTTAAATTTCATGGGAAATAAATAGGTGTAGCAGAAGTGGTAATTTCAAGAGTGCAGCCATAGAAGCTGATGTAGATATGTTACTAACATTACGTCCAAGAACGGTGTTATTAAAATTGCTGGCTTACTGACTTGTACTGAAAAAATCACAGAGGAAATCAGCCACCAGTATTGACATCTAATCATGACAAGCCAGCTCGGATGGAGGGCATTCTATAATTTAGAAAGAAGCTGCAAAGTTCATGGCAAAGAGCACTGCATTTAGGAGAACGGCTTCTAGTAAAGCCAATCTAAGTGAGGTTAACTTCAGTTTATGTGAGAAACAAGCAGGGAATATTTTCTCATATAAAAGAAAACTGAATTCTTAGCAAGAATAAGGACAAAAAATCGGAATTTACTGCAATTGTGAAATTCCCTCTATGATGATCCAATCTGCAGACCATCAGCCACGGAAGGCTTTATCTGTTATTGCCTGACAAGGAGACTTTCTAAAGCAGAATTTCCAAAGGAGTCAGCAGAGGTGATCGCTGTCAGCAGCAAAGTCCATTGACTGTTGTAAGAGCAGAGCTGGGGTAGCGCTGAGCACCTCCTATGTTACTAGTTCATGCATAAACCAATGTCATAAGATATTTGCTCTGAATTGCTGTTGATTTCACTTGGTGTAATACCAGCCATCATAAAGAGCTTGAAAGTAATAGATAAGTACATGCTGTCCAAAGTGCTTCAGTTCTCTGTGCCTCTGTTTCTTGGCTGAAATCTTTCGATGTCTCTTCCTCACCTATAGAAAAGTTATGTGGGCACTGCTGCCTTTGCCTTATATATAGCGAGTGATGGGCAAAGAAAGGCTGTCAGATTGCATCGTAACTTTAAATGTTCAAGTTACAAAATGCTTATTAATTTGGTACCTTAATACAGTCTTGCACAGTACTCTGCACAGCCCAACCCAGGCTGGTTTTGTCCCCAGAAACTCAACAGACCATGATTTCAACAGTACTGGTGGCTCCTAAGATCTGTGATACACAACATCAAACAAGAAGGGTCCCTGTTTCAGATTAACACTTTTTTGTTACAACCCCTTAAACTTGATCCCAAAAAAAAGCACCCGCTTAGTAGTTGTTATGTTGCATTGACTAAGTAAATGAATGATTTCTATCTACCTGTTACTATGATGAGACGTAAAATATGCTATACTGTGTATATAACAATGTCTACCAGTCTCAGATAATAACATGCCAGCATAGGCAGCTGTGATGCAAGCCAGCAACTTATTGATGAGAAGATGAAGAAATCAAATTCTGATAAAAATAAGTAATTACATCAAATGACATCAAATCACTTGATTCTTTCTTTAAATAACTGGCAATTTTTTACAGATTTCATAATGTGTTCACGGTAGCTTATGCGTTTGCAAGATAGTTGCCTTCAGAGAGCTGCAAATACTAATGTTATGAAGGAGGTGGTACTAAACAAAGAAGAGTTATATAAATGCCTTGTAGCATAAGCTTCTTGTGTTAGGAATATTAAAAATAAGTCTTCAATACTCACAGGGTCTTGTTTCAGTAAAGTGTGCTACGTTTTCCATCCTTTTATGCATGACGTACTATAAAATCATTATGGAATAGAAATGTATCTGAATATCCGATATACAATGCCTCTTGGCAAAACCCAAACGAACATACGAGGCTAAAGAGGGCAAAACCATTTAATATTTCTATATGAATTGTCAATACACTGTCCTGCCTTTTTCTCAGTCTTGAGTGAAGTGTAACCATCTTGTGTCTAGTTTCCACAACGCTTTAAAAATAACCTATTCCTAAACAGAGAAGAGGTCGCAAAAGTAAATTTTTTCTTCCCCACATTTGTGATTGATAAGATCCGTGGTTTGAGTCTTTCTGTTATGAGACTGGGCTCAACTTTGAACATTTACATCCAGATTCCTAAGGATTCAGGGAATGTTTTGACATCAGACTCTCTCAGCTCTGCTTTTTGTGTGAATCTATATCAAATTTCTTCCTCCCCTTTTAGCCTGGCTTCTTAAACAAAGTGTCTCTCTGAATGGGATAGCCGGTCATTCTTTCCCAAATAACTTTTGAAATTGTTCTGTTTCAACATTTCCGAAGGGATCAAATGCATCCAAATGTAGTTTTCCTACAAGTAGAATGAACATAAACAGCTGGATAAAGGAGGAAGAGAGTTGAACTGTTCCCTGTTTCTGTATAAAAAAGAGGTTGCAGTGCATCCCTCCTCATAGACATGCAGGAG
>Ga0181612_124198_pt1 | contig 11604 bp, 5 predicted proteins | sample HoacroProtozoa21_FD_119630 | JGI IMG/M metagenome (GOLD analysis project Ga0181612, IMG submission 119630) | Hoatzin crop microbial communities from Cojedes, Venezuel. Combined Assembly of Gp0051906, Gp0051904, Gp0051908 | reverse complement strand
TGTTTGTGGTTTTTGTTTTTTTTTTTTTGTTTGTGTGGGGGGGGGGGGGCATGCCTTGGTCCGCTTTTTTAAAAAACAAAGCCAAACAAAAAAATCAAAAAAAAGATTGATATGAACATAGCCTTGGGGACAGCAATATAAACTCTGCCTCTTGACTGACTAACTCCTGTGCCAGGAGAGAGACAGTGAAATCAGTGGGAGACCTGGGCATGGTCTGAGGGCATTACACAGCCCATGGACATTTTTTTGTTTTGACCTCTGCTTTACTTCTCCCTGCCTGCATGAATGCTGTTGAAACAAAAAGTGAAACCAGCCCAAAATACAAACCTTACATATACATGTTTTGAAAATGTTCCAGCTCTTGGTTCCATCTGTGCAAATCAAAACCCATGGTTGGATAATACACAAAACCTTATTAAAAAATACTAAGCTGAATTATATGCAAAATAGGGTTTCATTGTCTTTCATCTCATAAAGGCTAATAACTTTACAGATGACAACCTTCTTATCAAAAATAGTTTCTAATACAAATTGCCTTTGACTATATTTACAATGTCACTTTTAATCAAGTAAATTGTCAGGCTATTACACTTCTGCGATCTACATTACGCAAAAAATGTCATAAAAGGGAAGGATGTACAAGGGCTTTCAGCTTTATCTGGCCGGCCATTTCATAGCAATTACTACCTATTTAGTGAGCTTACCCTTGTGTTTTTAGAAAAATGCTAAATATTAATGTATGGGTTCCTCTGAAGGAGATACAATGCAGAAAACGCTTATCCCAACTACCAAGAACATTTGTCTTTGTAATTATGCTTACTTTTCTTACACCTATGCAATTAGTAAATCCAAGCTAAAAATAGTCACTTGAATGCCGATGTGGTCCCTGACGGTTCCTCTAATACTTCACTTTTAGGTGAGTTCAATGTTCCACTGGTTTGTAAGTTAACAGCTTTACTCAGTTTTTATCCCCGCAGGTGTGTTTTCACTCAGTGCACACGCTGTCGTCTACACGTGCACCTCCTGCAAGGACACGGGTGATACCAGCTGGGCTGTGCCCTGTTCTCAGGGTTCAGCTGACATCCTACAGCTCAGCCACACACTGGCATGTTCACTGTGGATTCTCCCTGGGCATGTGGAGACAGAGGTTTTCAAATACGGATGCAAGTATTTCCAGTTTGTGCTTTTTTGTTCGTGGTGCTATTTTTTCGTTTAAGCTCTGTACAGAAACAGCAAGCATTTAAAAGCAGAGTACTAGCACTGAGATTGAGTCTATCAAGGGCAGACAATGCCCATAGTCTCACAGACCTACCTCAGCCGCCTGCTCTGGCTCACGATACCTTTAGGAGATCGCACTGTCCAGACCCTCTGTCTGCAGATACTGCTGTTGCAGGCTTGGGCAGCGCATCAAGGACACACGAACTCTCTGCACAGTGAAAATGGAAAGTGTTCCACTTCTAGCTGAAAGGAGAAAGCACTGATGCAAAGTGCTGCTGGCCAAGTCACATCACTATATAGCCTTGGGGGCCCCAAGCTTTACCTCAACACTGGCTGGTGGAAGCAGAAGGGAAACACCACAATGTTTGCTGACCACCACAACAGCATGGCTGGATCCTCAGCTGGTGGAGATCATTGTAATTTCACTGGAAACAAAGGAGATGGCCTGATTTACACAAGCTGTGGAAGAGAAAATTCAGGAATAGTGAGTCCAGACCTTCACTGGCATTGTTTAAAAGATGAAATAGTTCTGAGATTAATGGAGCTAAAGTAATCTGGTTTGCATGTGTGGATCCTCTGATATCTGGAAAAAGGGAACTTATTAGCCATTTCCTCTCTCAGGAACTAACAGAGTTTCCTCCCAAAGGCCAGCTACCTATTTTCAAAAATAGGTACAGGAACTTTACAGAATTCCATTGCCAAATATAGCTGAAATCAGCTATTGAGTTTAAAAGTATTACTGAAGGACTGTCACACAAAAAGGCAATGCAGATGTGCACATTTTAGAAGCTGGTCTAAAAAATGGCATAAGCACTAAAATGTGTCAAGCCATTAAAAACATTATTCTTTCATCCCTGTTCATTCTTTCTTGCTCAAAAGACAGGTTCCTGCCACCTGAACAGAATTATTTCAGCTGTAGAACTCATACTCTCAAATTTAAGCTTGTGCTTAATATACCTCAAAGCCTGATAGATTATTGGCCTATGGAAAAGAGCACAACATAAATGCAAAGAACGAGGACAAGAGCCTAAACCTGAGGAAATCAGGGACAAATCTCAGTTAGTTCAAATGCATCAGAGGTCTCATTCCCAGGTTACGAGTCTCGAGCCTAGTTTTCAGAAATCTCTATTAAAAGATTTAGCCCCTTTTGACTTCTCAGAGCCAGGCGTACTGGAGCAGTTGGCCTTAACCTAGGATTTCACCCTTGAGATTAGGACAGCTTCAGGTAATCCTGTACTTTCAGACCTCCATGGGTTTTTGCTAATGGCAGTTAGCAGAAGGCAAGTGGCCAAAGGCTGCAAACACCCCTTGACACATGAAGGAAAGAACCCAGCATTTATACACAGTGTCATGAAGACTCTTGCAAAAGGCCTGGTTTATGATCCTTTGAAACAAACCTGGATGTCTGTTTGAAATAGTTCTTTTTAGGTACTTTTTACATGTGAACAAGTGGGCTTGAAAGGATATAGGAGAGGGACTTTCACTAAGAGCTGAGCAACGTCACTAGCTGGTTTCTTGATCCAGTGGCTGGGTCAAGGCAGTGGGGGAGGACTGCTGTAGAATTTGGCCTGACCTAAAGCAAATCATACTTTCCCACCAGATCTTAAAAAGACTTTCAAGTTGAACCCCAAATGAACTTAATGTTTTGTGGAACTTTTTACTTGGTCTTGTTTTACTTTGCTCTCAATGTTTCCTCAAAAGGAAAGTTCAGATGTCTTCGATTTTAAATGAACTGTTATGCCTTCATTCACATTTTCTTCTGGATGAAGCTTTCTGATTAATTCAGCACATATCTGGGTATAATTTTTGCCTACTCAGAAATTGTGTTTTGGTGGAAATAACTTTGTTGCTTGGCTGCAGCTTTGAATCATGTGTGACCTTAGCCCAATAGAAAGAAGCAACTCAAACCTGTAGGAAATCAAACCTCAGTAAGTATCGTAGGCAGTGATCAGAGGATCAGTGACAGTCCTGCCCTTGCTGACCAAATGATGCCAGTCCCACTGTATGGTCCCTCTCCTGCCCAACCACTCCTGCTGCCCTGTAGTAAGACAGACCAGAGAACCAACGTGTTAAATACTAACCTGGCACTAAGGAGAGGAACCTCTTCACAAAATGGTACTCATCCAAGAACATCCTGCCTTGCTTCCAAGGAGTGGAAAAGGGGAATTTCTTCCATACCCACTGAAGGCAAACTTTCAAAGCCAAGTTTGCAAAGGTCACTTCCTGTGCATAGCTGCTGTTCTCCTTCTGGCAGCTCTGGTCATAAATTGAGAGCTCTAAAATGAGGAAATAAAAGTTTTGATTATATGTACTAAATTTCTATGATATTTTTCATCTCTTTCGTATCACTGGGCTCTTTTTCCTGAAAACTGCCTCGTAAAAATAGTGGCCCTATCAAGTCTTTCGTATTATCTCCAAGACGTGCTGACTTGGCCCCATACCTTCCTGGTGACAGGACTGCAGCAACACCCAGCCCGATGCCCTGGCCCCATCCTGCCTCGAACCACCCTGCTGTCGTGTCAAACAGCCAAGCTCTTCTCTGTCAGGTCATGTCCTTTTTATTTAGTGCCCAGTTCTCCTCCGGTAACATCCCCTCTGTTGCTGGGGGTACAAGCGGCCACCATCATCTCCTTCAGCAGTCATTATGTGGAGGTCACCCACAAAAAGCTCTTAGAGCCTAGCTACAGGACTGCCAAAACAGACATGTCGCCACCTTTGTGTTCAGCCTGAAGAGGTTTTTTGTTGTTTTATTAAGGTCAGTGTTTCTCCCAGACCCCTGAACACCTATCCCAATGGCTGATGCAACTGCTTAACTGCTCTTTGTCACTCCTCCTCACCTTCCAAAAATCCAAGCACAACAAAAAAAAGCAGTAAAGATAAAGACTCTCTCTCCTTCTCCAGGTTCAGTTCACTGAGGAAGTAAATATCAAGACTCAGTTACACATTGTACTGGTCCCTGATGGTCTCTGATAGTCCCTGTGGCACACATCAGTTCTGGCCTCAGGAAAACTGGCTTATAGCTGCAGTTTTCCTACAAATTTCCTTTGGGCAAGTCCATTTATTTGTCAGTGTCTCAGTGTGCTGACAGCTGAGTAGGGAGAACAATTGCTTTTCCCATTCCCTTGCGCACGCAGATTTTAGCTCCCCAGGATGGTTGCACGCAGAGTCGCCTGAGCAGAGGCAGCAGCTGCCCTGATGCTTCAGGAGAACCAGCGTCCCACTCTTGCAAAGCCAAATGCTGTATTCCCATATTCTCTACATAATAAACAGTAAAAATAACAGTTGTCTGAATTCAAGAGCTAGAAAACACAGACAAGAAAGAGGAATAACGAATTTAAAACCCCACAATCCTAAAATTGTCTTATGCATTTAACTACCAAATGCTCAGGAATCTGAACTTCCACCCTTTCCAGGGAATAATTTTCATTTTTGATCACCCAACAATACTCTGAAAAAAAATTGCAGGTACAAACATTAAATACTAGCTTAATTAGAGTGTTAAAACTTATCTCATATATAAAAATATATACACATGCATACCCCAGCCTCTCACACATGTGAAGATTTTTCACACAGGTCAGGTGTGTTTTACTTCTATTGGTTTTTATAGAAAAAATACTTTCATCGATAAGAATCCTTCTTTGCTTATTGAGAAAAATACTCTGCAGAACAAATAAAATATGCCTTAAAATATGATCAAATACTATGAGAAATACAGTGTCAGTTTAGGAGTTGGATAGCCCCTTTTATTCCTAAATAGAATTTAGAACATTGAAAAAGAAAGGACAAAAGAATTAAGTTAGTGTATCTAATTTTCCTTTTCTTTAGGACAAAAATATTGCAGGGCTGATTTTCTCAAATCCCAAAAGAGTGAAAACTATTTTTCGCCTTTCTCAATGCAATTTTCATTCTTTTGATAAATTTGAAAGCTTTAATTTCTTTTTTCATTATAGTTCGAATTATAAACACAGACGTAAGCTTCCAGGGATTACACATTAAACAGACAAGCACACAAACCACATGTGGCTATTCCAAACAGTTTGTTAATGCACAGGGCAGATGGACAGCACTGCTGGTGTGGAGGTTGGCCAGCAGCTCCAACACGGCCGGTCACCTCCTCTTCTGCCCCTTGGCTCAGTGGACTCTGCAAATCTTCCATTTATAATTTCTCGAACTGAAAAAGAAGTGATTTTGAGTCCTTCCAGACAACACTGCTGATGCCATTCCTTTGCAGAGTTGTCCCTGTATGAGCTATCTGATGTACCAATACCTTAAACCCCAAAAGCTGGAAACCTACCTGCCCATCCAATTCTCTGGTTTGTCATTGCACCGAGCTCACAGTCCTGGTGCTTGTGCAGCAGAAAAATTTCTCCATCTCAAGGAAATTAAATTAGACCTTTTCACCCCCAAAAGTTTCTTAAGGATTGAAGGCAGACCTTGAACTACCATGCTAGAAAGCTTTCTTTTTGCCATATTGTAACTGCTGGCTATAATACTGGGCCTGACCTGAATCTTGTCAAAGCTCTTATTATTTTAGTATTATACCACAAAAAAACCACATTAGAAGTAACAGTAGAAATGTGCTGGCTTCTTCAGAGGCAAAGCCACTGGGCTTTCTAATGAGTTAGATTCCTGTCTTAAGGCCAAACCCTCAGTATTTGACTTGTGGGTCCTTTCAGCAAGGAGAGCTCAGGCACTGTCAAACAGTGCAAAGATGACCAGCTCCTTGAAGAACTGATAGTTCGGGAAATAAAGAAAAAAGGATGGCAACAGAGACCCACCACCATGGCAAGAGCTGCCCACTGTCACGCAGGAACTGGGCTGGCTTGCATGAGGGTAGAGGAGCGCTTCCAAGGCATCTTCGCTGACACACATTGCTGGCCAAATTTGCACTCTCTAAGAGTTCCTAGACTCCTCTTCACATCACGCATTTATAAATAAGGCTATATGAGAAACCATCTTTTTTAGCCCCAGAACATGTATGTTTTCCAATATTCTTTCCTTATTTGCAAGCAAACAGATCAATCTGTTTCACAGTCCTCCTCCTGTCTCCATCCAGTTGTCAGAAGGATGATCTCAGAATAAAGTGTGCCAAAAAACAGACAATATTTTTAGGGGAAAAAACAACGTGATTATAGAAATAGTCACGTGTGCTTGCCCCCCTTGAGCCTTTTAATTTACAAAAGTCTAATTAGGGAAGACTTAATGTATAGCATACATAAGGAAGCTGAAACTTCTAACAAAATACGCTCAGTACCGTTTTCTTCATGCTTCATTAATAAAGAACAAAATGTCTCTAGACTTTCTGTAACATATGCAGAGTGATTTCAAACCAGACTGAGATTCTTTTTAAATGAGGGTTATAATATACTCAAGCAATAACAATGCATTTTTTTATTGCTTTGCTTGTGAAGTTGTTTCCATGTTCTGCTAGGACAAAGTTATTTGTCATTTTTTGCAAAGTATAACTTGTTACTTTGATGGGTTTTAGGACCTTTCTATTTCAGCTATCAATTCAAGGTTGAGTGTAGCCTACAGCAGAGCTGAGCTTGGGGAATTGGAGTTCAAGAGGAAGACTTGTATTTTTCTATAGAAATTGTTCTTTTCATACAAATTCGAGACACAGGAAAACAAAGTTTTGATTCATCTTCTGAATAATATATAATGCGTAGGGATCTTTGTCATTAGATCACAGGAAAGCAAAAGGGATTTCTAGTTCTTCCACATTTGCTTATCTTGCTCAGACTACAAACAAAACAGTTTAATCATTGAATAGGTCTGAAACAAAGAACCTCCCAGAAACAAATGCAACCTTTATGATTTCTACCAAAGACTGTACAACAAAGCCAATGATGTGTCCTGTTTAGTCTTCAGATGCAAAAAACCCCACTGTTTTCATTGAATATTTGCATTGAAGAGCAGGGCTGGAGCAGTCTGGGCAAAAGAAAGGTCTGCCCTGATACTGATAAATGGGACAAGTATATCTGCAGAACTGAAAAATTTCCCTTTTCGTACCCATTTCCAGAAGGAATCAGATATAAGCAATTCCCGGGGTGATCTTTCACTGAACGCAATCTTTCTCTGTGTGGACAAAGGGGAATCAAAATGATCTCATGAGTATAAAATATTTGATAGTAAGACAATCTGGGGCAGAACATTTGTCCAGGAAATTAAAAAAAATTCAACTAGCTTTGAAAATGCATGCATGCTCCTACAGTGAGGTGTTAAATTGCATTATAAGTATTGAGACATCAACGTTTACCCATGTTTACAATTCAAATATAAGCATAGAGTGGAGAACTATGAAACTATTTAAAGGTGTCAGTGTCTGGATTTGTAAGCGGAGGTTTGTGTATCATTTGATAGCTATTCATTTCTTGTTAATGTTTATGGTAGCCTGACTTTCCATGTGATGCGGATCATATCTGATTGGTAAATGGCTCTGAATCAGTGTTTTGCAAATACAGAATATTTTCATATATGGCCAGTGAAACAAAAAGACTTCCTAGAGTGAACACGCTATTAAAATGCTAATAGACTGTATTTGAGAAAGTTTAGTCAGACCTCAGCAGGAAACATGGATACAGTTTACAAAGATCTAGTTATGTGTTTTTAACATAAAAGGGTTTCCCTTCACATGGTTCTGTAAGAATCTTTGGAAGACAGCCAGAATAATTTGATAAGACTGACGCAAATAAAGAAAAAAGAAAAATATATGGAGGGCTAGTGAGTTTAATTATGTTGAAATACAGACATAATTGTGAGAATGAAGTATGTGCCTTGAACAAGATGTGCTGGTGAGAAACACCACAGATACTGTCACAACATGTTTCTTTGCTTCGGAGATTTTGACCTAAAGATGCCTAAAGACAGGTCAGTCCTCCAAATTATTCTAGACAGAGGGACTGATCAGGTGGGATTTTTCCCATGACTGGAGAAGCAAAGATTAATGAAAGAAATAAGTGCACAGCTGTGATCAAAATGGGGCGGATCTGTACATGCAGACCTGTCACCACTATACATGAGAGAAGGCACAGCACTGAGCAGAGCTGAGATCAACTAAGGTCGCAAACAGAGGCGCTTGCTATATGTTGCACCATATGAGTGCCACCTTCCAGATGCCAAGGTGTGTGTTCAAGAACTGCTGTGAGCTGTACGTGAAGTTTAGAATGAGAAAATAAAGAGGAAAATCTTGATGTACCACTCAGTCCCTGGTGAATTCATGAGCAAAGCTGGCACTGGCTTCAGCGGCAGTGGCTGGGTTTGTTCCATATCGAATAATTGAATTGAATCAAAGATTGCAGGGTGAAAGGAAGCGAAGAATACAAGAAGCCTATAAAAACAGAGTCCAGATTTGCTGGAGAGCTGTAACATTCCAGAAATATAATTAAACTAACAGGTTAGGAGTGTTTGGGACTGAAATCTCTGTTTTTAAACATCCGCTGTTGCTTTATTTGTATATCAGAGTGGAAGATAGAGTTCACATGTTGAAAAATGCCAGAAGATTCCTTTTGTCTTCTTTTCGTCTTTTTTTTCCCCTCCCCTCGTTCTGAGCATCGAATAAACATAACATTAATTAGATTTTTTCTACTGGTCAGTAGGATGATGGGATTTGAACTTCTATATTAGGAAACAAATTCCTTGCTGAAAAAAAATTCTTATAGTCTGGTTCATACATCATCAACTCAACACAAATAAAATACACAAACAACTCACTGACAAATGGCCTGGGTATTCAAAGATATCTATGTCTCAGAAACATCTATTGAGCAGTTTGTATTTTTTTAATGTTTTGGCTCCACTTTTACCCTGAGATGTATGTATATCAATTATTTTATGCAAATGCCAGTACTATCCATTGCCACCAGCTTAACACATTTTCTCCATCTGGTTGAACTCCGTTCCATTGTAGGGAAAGTGCAAGATTTAAGACTTCTCCCAGTCACTTATAAGAAATAAATGGAGGAGAAAAATGAGATATTATTTAGCTCATGGATTTATTTTGCTTTCTTAAAACAAAATATTTCTGGATTCTACTTACTGGAAATCTGCTTGGTTAAGAAATACTTAAATGAAAACAACGTAGAGCTGTTTTGCTTTGTCGGATTTTTGTTGTTTAGGATTTTTAGAAAGGTTTACAGTGGAATTATAAAAACAAAACTAAACAGTAGTTTAGCATTTTGCAGAATCACAAGGAAGAACAAGATATTCTGATTAAGCAGGCTAAATCCCACAAACAAAGTGTAGCAGGAATTTTCTGATGAATGGTTTATTCCTAGAAAATGCTGATTGGCCATAAACCCCACTTTTTCTAGATATGTATTGGTAATGAGCAATTTTTGTGAGAAATATCCTCCCGCATAACCATCCTAACTGCTGCCTCCATGGCTTCTGGGTCTGAAGGACGTCCAGGACTGACGGCTGCAGACCTGTGATACCGCTTCAGTGCCACCCTGTCACAAGCTTAGATGAAGAGGGATGTCCCCATTTAGTTCTTGACCCTGTAGCATTCCTTGTGAGACCTCATCAGACCTCAATACACCCTCACCAAAACCACAACCCTTGAAGCTACCAGGTTCCTTCTGGGAGTCCACAAAGACAGGGCTTAGCTATTGCTTCTTGCAAAAGGGAAACAGCAATTGTGTGAATCCTAAGTGGAGTTAAGGACATGGGAAAGCCTAAATTTGCTAACAGTATTGGCTCAGAGCAGAGCTCCCTATTATCTTCTCTGGTGCAGGGCTGAGGAGTTGGCAGAGCTGCTAACCAAGCCCTGCTCAGCCGTGCTCACAAGCTTCCCCAGTTCTTATAGTCACAAAACCCCTTTCGTGTGTGGTGGCCAGGAGTGTCCATCCCATGATAGCCATGCTTTATCCTGCCACCACCCCCACAGGAAGGTTTTCCTATCTCTGTATATTCTTTTTTCCTCCTATCATTTTGGTGTAACTATTTCTCTTCGGGCAGGGGGAGAAAATAATAATTTAAAAATGCCGATTTGTCTTGTGTGGGCACCTGCAGAGACTAGCACAATGGAGCCCTGATCTCATCTGAGGCCTTAAGGCATATACTCCTCCAATGTAACCATCTCTTAGAAAACACACAACTAACAGACCAGAAAAAACCTAATTTTCTGCTTTCTTTCTATTTAAATATACTGCCAGTTCAAACGACAGGATCCTTTCATCATCTCCATGTCTTTCCTGTGTACAACCTTCCAGCGATTACAGATAGCAAAAAAGCTGAAGGTGTGCAGTTGTTTCAGCAACTGAAGCTCAAGCTCTCAGAGAGCTGGTGTCTCCGGCAGCTGGTTGAAATCAAAGTGAATGGCTGGAAAACCTTCCCCGAGGCTGGAAATCACAGTTTCCAGGACTCAAGTGTATGTGCTGCTGGTCAGCATCTTCAGCTCATACACAAGCCATGTACTTTTACGGAAATTTGTAAGCCTGAATGACAGTAAAATTATACAAGTACTTCCCCAACCTGCATATCAGTCTGTCTACTAAATTAATCCACTCAAATATCCTATAAACTTTCATTGGTAAAATTCACACAGTGGAATATTGATCTGAATTCTTATTTTGCAACAGGTTAGTTAATTTTTTTCAGTAGGCCTAAATTAAGCTGATATAACAGCACTATGAAGGTTCCCATTTCACTCAAATCACTATCATATTATCTGGGATATTATTTTTTCAATAATAGCTATACTGAACACAGAAAATATTAAGTACATCGTATTAACCAGAAGGCATTTCTTCAACCCAGATACTCCTTCTACAGTGAAAAACACTTAAGAAAGAGATCCAGTTAATTTTGTTGCTAAGATGTCAGCACATCTGCCATGTACGCATAGCAAATTTAAGTCTCAGTTTATACCTAGTAGGGTTTTTGGAATGTGTAGAATTACAGCAATTAATTACTGCTGTTTAAAGAATATGTAAAAAACTATTTTGACATATATGCTGGGTAGTTGTGAGTTAAACACATAGAAGGGAATAAGTAGTAGGCGGGAGTTTCAGATGGCTGATAAATAACAGAAGTGTAGCTATATGCAGTCTTTTAAAAATCAGACGATAGAGTACTGACTTGCACAAGAGATAGCAAGGGAAAAAGAGAAAAATTAACCTAATACTGCAAGACACAATCAATTAAGAAATGATTTAGTAAAATAATGCTGACTTCTTGTAGATAAGTCAGCCTCCTCATTGCATTCTAATGACAGTTTAAAAAAAAAACTAATTTCAATGATTCCTTTGCGTAAATATAACTCTCTGACACGTAATTTTTTTTTTCCTCTTTAGAGCACAGTCTGCCAGATAAGTCAAAAAGAAGATTAGCTTTTATTGGGGTCCAGATGCTGCCTAGAAGATGTCATGGTCGCAAGCAGCA
>Ga0181612_177991_pt1 | contig 11605 bp, 9 predicted proteins | sample HoacroProtozoa21_FD_119630 | JGI IMG/M metagenome (GOLD analysis project Ga0181612, IMG submission 119630) | Hoatzin crop microbial communities from Cojedes, Venezuel. Combined Assembly of Gp0051906, Gp0051904, Gp0051908 | reverse complement strand
TCAGTGGATAGTTTAGGTTTCACCTTTTTTTGAGTCAGAATGGTGTTCCTACTCTATGAGCATGCCTGGCTGTGACATTTTCTGGGAGAAAGTTTCCTTTGAGATGGAGGTAATTTTTTTTCAAACTGCATATTTTGTTTAACTGGCAGTATAACGTGGAGTTTTGCAGCAAATAACTACATATTAATTCCAATTTTAGTGGTGTTAGTGCCATAATATTTTGTTAAAAGCCTCAGATAAAAACAAGAGTAGCATGATAAGATCCTCCTAAATAAGTAAGCTTGTAAAGTCAACAAATCCCGGTATAATATATGAAAGTGAAGCAAATGTCCTCCATATACTTGCGGGGTGGTTGTTCTAGTTTATGACTTAAGGCAACTCACAAATCTGCAGCAGAGCTCTGTGACACAATGGTGTGTATTTAAAAATTTAAGTCTCGAAATTTTGCCCCCTCACTTAGTACAGTGTGCGTGTATATTCATTCTGTCTTTTGTGCATTATCTGTCACCAGAGCCTCAGCTTGGTATTTTAAAGGGGTGTATTGAGATCATCAGAAGGAAGCTCTGTACATGCTAGAAAAATACAAAGTGGGGAATTGAAGAGAAGATCAAAAGATGGACAGCAAGAGAAGATAAGCAAGGAGAGGAATGAGGGTTTGGGAAGTTTTTTATTATTATACTTCATGAAAATTTCCCCAGAAGTTTTAGACAAGACTTCATGTTACACTTAGACTGATGTTTTCCAAATACACCAGTAGACTAATGTGGAATTACAACCGTGCTATTATCCAGGGTCTTGACTGATGGGGTGATTTTGCCTTTCTCCCCTCACATCTTACAGAAGACGATAGCCTTTCCAAAGGTAACTGCATCAAAAGAAATTGCTGCTCTGAGATGTCAAGTCTTCAGCTTGCCTTGCCTGGGTGTGCTTCATCAGACTTAAAAGCAGAGCGCGTTGAACTTCCTTTAGACGAGGCATGTACAGTAGCTTGGAGAGGCACAAAGGACAGTAGCACAGTCAAGGTCTACAATTGCCTTTCAGTTGTGGTATTGAGGAATTAACTTCTTAGTACTCTTAAAGGATTTTTTTTTACCTTTTTCTAAGTGAAGGACTTTTCACTGAAAAGATTCACTCTAGCCATTAAATCATTTATTATTGGTTTCTTCTTTAAGAAGAAAACTTCTGTTAAGAAGGCATTATTACTGTCTTAAACTTTTTACAGTGAAACTATTTTTTTCCCTTAGTAAGCTGCAGTTAGATGAATATTAACTCATGTTTTTTGTTAGTGGAATTATGTCTGACACAAACCAGAAAAGTTCTTTTTTGACATATAAAGGCAGTTCTGGGGTGTCCCTTTCAGCTGGGTGGACATTTTGTCACTTAGTTAACTGTTAATGAACCAAAACATTTTACAAACGCGCTTCATCCCACTAGACAGGGAAGGTGGATTCCATTGCCTTTAGGTGTACATGAGTGTAATGCCTGTTTTTTTGCAGTAAGAACAATTCATTATGCATTTGAATGTGTGTGGTCATTGCTAACTCTTATAGAGACTAAATGTGCTGACAGATTCTGGAATGAAAATATGTTAGGCACAAGCAAATGTCAAATGTGGCTTGCTGTGGTTTTGAACACTCATAATACCTTGCAAATAAGCAAAGCTGGTACAGATTTACTAGCCATTTGTTAAGGTAAAATTGAAACTATATTAATCACAGTTTCAGGAAAAGTAGCTGTAGCTAAACAGGCTTTAAAAGATGAGAAAAATTAAAATATCTAGGAAGAATACATCAGATTTGGGGCTGATATTAGCATGATATTAGGTTTTGCCTTGATGATAGCAGCTCACTTAATGTGCCATGTATACATTTTTCACTTTAAAACAAACACCACTTCATTTTATATAAGCAGTTCTAGTGACAGCAATGCATTTCTCTACAAATATGAGCCTGTCATGCAACTTACGTTAGTTGCACATAATTACTTTTCACATACACTGGATAATACTTTAATTAAAATTGTGATGATTAGCATTGGTAAACAATAAATTCAGAGACTGTCAACTCTGCAGTGTATTAGCTGAGCAATACTAAAAAAAAAAAGTTTGCAGATCTCTTAAGTCTGCTAACATTATGGAGTGATGTCTCTCAGCAGTACGAAATGTGACAAAAAACCAATAAGCTGTTTTTGTGTGTCTGTACCTTTTACAGCCTCCATGTTAATTTTAAAGTCAGTACCTGCAGAAGAAGAATATTTTGTAGAACTGAATTATTTCCTTAAACTGAAATTTGTTAGTGCCCTGCCATTCATTTATTTAACCAAACTTCTGCATTGAGTAATTTCAATTTGAAGGAACAGGCAGCACTAGGAATCATCTTACATAAAATTCTACTGTTATCCCCAAGGCCTGTATGCATATGAAAGACTGTAGGGAAATCTCCCATCATCTCTTCAAGTACTCGGTTTGAGTAGTCCTGGATGCTGTCAGCAGACTGTTTTGAGTATTATTGTCTACTGTGTTCGGTAGAGGAAAACGTTAACACCTCAGGGTAAGCAAATCCCAGGATTATTTTCTAAATCTGTTTGACTTGTCTCAATTCAACCTCAATGTTTTTCTCTCTGCCCAGAATTTGTTAGCTATGAGTTTTAAACATATGTTTCAAAATTTATTTATTCAGACCTCTTAACTTTTAGGGTGAAACCTCATGTGTTGATTAGATGAAGGGAGGGGAAGATTGAATCTTACTGGGGGACCCTGTGAGTGCTGAATGCAGGGTGTGTAGGAGCAACACAGCCCATTACAGGGTGGAAGAGGGACAGCCACAAAAAAAATACTGCCAAAGAACATACCTTTTAGCAGGGCTCGTTTGGAAGTGGATTCTTCCCAAGAGAGACACTCCAACTGATGAGATGCGAGGCACATTTTGGGATTTGACCAATATGGTTCATTACAAATTTGGACCACAAACCACAGAGGGTGTTTTAATATATGTATTTTTTATAAGCCGGGGAAGTTGTTGCCATTATGCTAGCACTGTAAAATCTGTATTTTTTTATAGAGAAAGAGTGGATGCTTGGAACTAATATTGTGGTTTAATGGGCCTCAGTACCTTTCAGCACAATCTTTGACAGCTATAAATTTCAATGTAACTTTAAAGATCACTGTTTGAGAGGAAAATCTGACTGTTGGATATTGTTTTTCTGAAGATGATCACATGTAAAGAACAAAATCATTTTATGTGCCACGGCATTTATTAATCGTAGATTTGGAATTTGTAAAACAAAGGGAATGGAAGCGTCAACTGAAGGAAACCTTTTTGCTCTAAGTATGATTTAGTTATCACAGCTTGCAGTAGAAATTGATTTATGAGTTTGTTGCTTTCTGGGGACAAATGTACTTTGAGAGAGAAAATATGGACTACAAAAAAGTGTCAATAACATTACTCTTTGAAAGTGAACTTACACTATTTTTAAAAAATCATATCCAATTTAGGGACGGGTAAGTATGAAGTCTCATTGTCATTGTGCTTTGGGGCTCACTACTTGCATCTGCTGCATTTCCTAATCGGGAGTAATTATGATATTAGGGACAAATGAAAAACCTAATCCTTTAACAAGCAATGTGCTTTTGTGGAAAAACATTTTTCTGTCCATCTTTGAACTATACTGTCTACAAACGGAAATATTTTGTTATGCAGCCAAGATAAGACTACTTAAAAGTGTTGCAGTCATTCTTAAGAGCAGATATGCAAAAGAAAACCCTTGCTTTGTGCCTAAAAAGTGGCAATTGTTCCTGAATCCCTGGGAACAGTTTATCTCCTATGACCCCTCACATATCTCTGTTTTTATGGAAGTAGATGCAAAATGCTTGTGACTTATCAAGTATTGCAGAAGGCAATGTTTTATGTTTACCAATTAACTGTTATTAATCAGAACTGACTGAAGTAAAATGTATCTGTCAGTACTTCTGGCTGTATGCTACAAAGGATTATTAGTTTCCTCTCCTCATGATTCCAGTGCATTCTTATAGGATGTACAAAGGTGTTGAGACATATAAATTTGTTATTTTGTAATACGGATTTATGTAAAATAATTTTAAAAGCCTATCATTTTGGCAGATGTGCTTTCGTATTGAAAACTGTTGTGTGATTCAGGAAGAAAAAAAAAAACACAGAACTTTGCACTCTGGGGATGTATTATGGCTTTTGTGGTTGATTTGCATCGTGTCTACTTTGTTAACGGTATTCAACTTGAATTTAAAGAATTTGGTACATTGGAAGCAAATGTGAAGCAGACCTTACATTAATTAATGCTACAGAGAAAGGAAGAAGCTGGCAGCCTGCCTGTGGCTTATCTCTGATCCTTAGTTGTGAGTGGAATCTTTAGTTGTTTTGTGTTTGGCCTTCATCTAACAGATTCCAAATGAATTTAAATAAATTGCAAATGTCCTGTCTGAGGTTTCATGGGTCTATCTGATCTGTATGAGAGGGGTGATTTTTGGCTCTAGTGAAATTTTGTAAAGGCATCTTGCAATTAGAAGTGAGAAAAGAGTCAAACTCTGCCAATATTCATATAAAATCTATTTGTCTACTGCATGTTAGCACTACCTTTTATTTCTTAATATATTGCCTGTGGCTATTTTTATATATTACACAAATCTGTTGTTTTACATGTCAGGAACAATTCTTCACATAGACAAACAAGGCATCTGTTTATTGCAGTGACCAAAGCATCACTTGTTTGCTCAGCTTTATTCTCTTTTCTTTTCCCTCTAAACTCCTGTCACTGTTGTGGGGAAAGAGCAGAATAGATCCAGCGTACTTTTCATCATAGCAGTGGCAAGGGGAAAGGATAAGAAAGGGAGGTGCTGGAGGAAGTCTGTGCCTTTCATCCCCTTCCACCTGGCTGATACATGCTGTCAGCACAGAAATAAAGAAAACCAGTGCTGGGTCAAGATAATGCATGTGTGAAGTCTGTGGATACTGGGAGAGAGACGACTTCTGTTGTTCAACCCTGATAGAGGAAAGAAAAGATGGTGAGAGGAACTTAGAAGATGGCATGGCCTGGGGAAATGGTCAGAAATCCTAGGAAAAGGAGAGGGTGGATGAGGAGGAGTTGTGAAGACTGTGGTCTGGGAACGGTGGTCTTCAGCTTTCAGTCACATGGCAGAGGGAGTGCCAGTGTCTGAGAGTGTGGCCAACACTGGCATCACCATCTTAGTGTGAAGGCCTGTAGGAACGGAAGCCAGCCTCCCCAAAAGATCAGAGAAACCCCCACGCCTGGTCCATGAGCTGCTTCACTCTTCTGTACTTTCTTCCCCCAAAATCTTACTGACTCTTTCAATCCAAACTCCCACCAAAACCCTCTCATATTGCCACTGATCCCTCCCAGACGTATGTCCCCTTTGGACCTGCCCTTTGGTCACTGGAAAACTGAACGTTGCCAACATTTTGTCTTTGATTGTAGTAGCTTATTTGTAGGATTGGAACCTTATGTGTACTTGACAAATAAATTCATAGCTCAGAAAGCAAGAGAAGAAGTTTCTAGCAATTTCTAGCTTCTGTGTGCCTGGCTACTTGAATTCTCAAAATAGAGGTATAAAGGAGACGTTATTTGGGAAAAGTACTTGAAAGCATTGAAGCTAAGATCTGTACAGCAACATTTTCTGTATTTTCCTCTAAAACCTCAAAGGCTATTCACTTTTTAAAATACAGTTTTGCTAGATTTTGTTCAGTGATTTTTCAAGAAACTGCATTTGCCGTTGTCATTCAGCAACCAGTACCATTTGCAAGAATTTTAACAGCTCTGTTGCTGTCTGCCAGCTGCCATGTGTTCTTTTCCTACTCCCAGCATAATACCTCTTCACTGCAAGAAAGTGCAGTACTTTCATAATAATCACTAGTTCAAATCACTGATTATTTTAAAACATCAAATCTCATTTTTGGCAATCCATCATCTGTTTCCATGGGAACTGAAACCGGCCGTAGCTGCAACAAGAAGCAGACTTTATTGGGATACTTACAAATTTCAATGGCTGTTGTTAGACAGCTGCATTTTCTGTTTACCCAACAGATAATGCAACAACAATCTCGTAATACACTTTTACAATTCTATGTATGCTTCGTTTTAATTTGTTTATATTTTTATTCATATTTTCACAACTTAGCAGAAATGTTATGATCAAGGAGAAAGCAAATGTCAGTCATCTCCAACAGATGCAGTCAGTGTTGGATGTTTCCATGAAGTGTCCTTACTATTCTTTTAGCTAGGCCTGTGACAAAAAAGAATGGGAAAATGTCCTCCCTTGAGGGGGCAGAAGATAGGTGGACATTCGCACTTTTAAGGGTGTCAGGTACAGTATTGTGCCTTGGTAATCTTATCCCAGAGTTTTTGCTGTCCAAAGTCTGAATTTCTCCATGCCTTTCACCCCAGAACAACCCTTTCCCCAAGTCTGCATCTCATTGTCCTGCTTCAGAGCTCAAATTCTCCTGATGCTTGCTATTTTGGAGCTCCATGAAACTACTATGTTTGTAAGTCCTGCCTCCCAACTGTTCCTGTCGTTCACAGCCAGGTTCCCAGCTCGGACGCATCTCCTTCTCTTCACCTCTGTACTTAGACACCTTGTTACCTTTCTAGGTACTGTCATCAAGATCTCCCATCAAAGCCATTGTCTTATGTCCCCGAAACTTTCTCCTCTTCTTTGCCCAAATCTTCCACCAAAGTTTCTCTGTCATCTCCATCGCCTTCTCTACAGGACCCACCAACTCAGGGGTCCTGTACTAGCTGCTCGACTCCTGTCCAGACGTTGCTGCTGTGCTCTGTCCCCTTCCTCTGCTGCTGGCCCCATGTGCGGTCCTCTCTCTGTTGGGGAATGTGGCCAGCTGTGCCCATCCGGCTCCCTGGAGCTCCCTGCAGAATGAAAGCCTTAGCTTTGATTCTGGAAGAGGACCAGAAATCTAGATAGAGTCTGCACTGACCATACATCCACACAGACAGCTGTCTGAGAGGAAGAAAAGGAGGCAAATCTGAGAAAAATGGTAGTCATCTGAACCCCATTTACCAAATTAGTAAGTAGTAGTAGTAGTGTGGATTTAAATATGCTGTTTTGCTGTAGATCTGTATGGAGTATTTGAGTATCAAAGAGAATAATTTGGCAACTAATTGAAAGTAGTATTGATATGCGTATCTAGCCAGCTTTTTTCTTCCATTTTAGAATAACAGCCATTATTTTTATAGCTTGTCATGACGTTGGTTCAGAAGCGAGGCAGCCATTTAAGACAAGTCTCAACTCTTGAAAAACTGTTCTGTTACAAGACCTTATGCAAAAAAAAAAACAACCCTACCACTCTTTCCCACCTTCTAATACTATTTTACTGGTACTGTTATACATCACAGCTGGAACTCCTCAAGGAAGTATTTTGGGACAAAATATATCATATGTGCTAATAAACATGCTGGAACGAAACTGAGGATGGTTTGTCTTGTGAAACAGGAGGAGGGAGGAAATTGGTAGATGCTCCATCTGGTGCTGAGGTACAAGGGGAGAAATGCCGATTTCCCTAGGCTCTCAAATTATCTCTGAAGAGCTTCCACTAACATGAAGTATCTCATAAAACTACTGTAGAAGCTAGCAAAAACATTCCCTAGCCCTGTTTGTCGGCTACTAATACACTGGAGCTTACCTGGTCAAGTTTAGATAAATTAACTGTCCTTTAGTAAAATGACACAGTTCTTTGATTTGTTGGATGATCCCAAAATAAAGGTACTCCAGTGCTAATTCTGCTGCAAGTCTGGCTAGACTTTGGGTCTTTGATTGTATCCCTCATCACAAACTTTTTCTTTCCCAGATCTGAAGTGTGCGGAGGTTAGTGGAAGTGCCTTGAGCATTCCCAGTGTTTGCTTCTTTCTGTGCTTTCCCAGGAACTAATCTTAAATTGGGTAATTCACTGTTGCAGTTTACCACAAAAACCACTTTCTAAACTGAATATCTGCTCTCATATCTTTGTGTTGGCTTGTTTATTAATAATTTATTCACATTTAGGGTAATTATGAACAAATCAAGCTGTATTTTGCAAAGAGATGGATTTGCATACATTCATGTAGTTAAAAACATTCTGCAGGAAGGGGGATGGTAAATACCTGAGAAGTAATGGCTGAGGGTGCGTAGGAAGAGAGCGTGAGCCAAGAATATTGTGCAGCCACTTTGCTAAGTCCTGGGTCTGGTATTGACTGGACTCAGTTATGGCTTCTACAGTATTATCTGAAGAGTAAATTAATTTATTTGTAAGAAACCTTTGAGCAGCAAAAGTGAAAATACCTTGATGTGATCTTGTAAATAGGGCTTTATTGTATGTTGATGGTTTAAAAATTCCAGTACAAGAAATAAGCTAATATGTCACTGGTAATTTAATAAAAACAGGGAGTTAGCAAAATCTTTTTCTTTCAGTGATATGAAGAGAAGTGGCGGTTTAATACTTTAATGCCTGATAGCTTCTAATCCGTAGCTGTCAGCGTTAATTACGCTACATAAAAAAGTTCATGGTGCTGAAGGTTCACTAATCAAGATTCATGAAGGTAGAATTTCAGTTGTCATCCTCTTGTCTCATTGGGAGGCTGCCTTTATTCAGGAAACAATTCCAGAATGGAAAAAAATACCAAGCATGAAATGTAAATTCATGTGTGTAAATTATACTTTGCTTTCTCTCATGAAGCCTGTGGAAGTAATACTGGATGAATAAAGAATCTGAACATTGTTCCTGATGTTTTTAATTATTTAAGCAAAATTATTTCATCAGTACGAAAATTTCTGATGGTGGAATGCCTTTTAGAGTTCTCTTTTTCTCGCTGGGAGATAGTAATGAATTTTGGGGTCTCTGAGACTGCTGTCATCTCCTCTGCAGCCTGCTGCACCCAATGGGATTCTCACTTAATATCTTCTAAGACACTCTGTTACCGATAGGCATGAATTTTAATATTTTCTATAGTAAAATATGCAAGTTTATCAAATGCAGTGCTTTTTTGTTCTTTTGATAGGTTAGTATTAGATAGCACAGACAGATTGTTTGACACAAAAAGCACACATGGCGCCTTGTCTTTGCTGCACTCTGTTTTAAAGAGCATGTGCATGATGTAAAATGGTCAAACAGTATGACAACAGATCTAAGCTACTCAGCTACATGCCAGTTGATTTGCTGATAGTTTAAAATGTTAAATTCCCTAATGCTTCATTTATGCCTCTGAAATAACATCATATTAAAACCTTCTTTTGTGTAACAGCAAAGGACTTGCCAAAGCATTGCACTTTTTACTCATATGCGGACCCTAAAAAAAAAACATCCCTTGGGTCTTTACTCACATGCAAATGTTGAATATCTTCTTTTATTAAACTGCAAAAGGGATCTACCAGAATTATGAACAGGACTCTGAACTTGTACTTTATAAATGCTAATGTGAAATCTAGTATTCTAATAAGTTTTTTAAATTTACATTTTTAAATACAGTGCATTGGGTGAGCTTTGAAGGTGCACCCTCTCACTTTGACATTTACTTTGTGTTCCAGAAGTTCCCTACCCCTTTAAGTCACCCTTAAGAAGCTCTTTTGTACTTCAATCTTTTAACTATCATAGATTATTTTACCCTGTGCTGTGCTAGCCATGAAGTGGAGGTGAAGGTGTTCAGGGCAGAGGTGTGCAGAGGCTGGAGTATGTTCAGGTGGGGCAATAATAATCTTTAGAGCAGAAGAGTCGTGTCCCACCCGTGTTGTGACCCACGACAGCAACAAGGTGGTGCTTCTCAGTGTCCTGGGTGCATGAAGAGCCCAGGCCTTCAGAGTCAGTTTCACTTTTGTGACATCAGTGCATTTTAACTGAAGTGAACATAGTGGGAAGAACCAGTAGCAATATAACTAGAGAGAATAAAAATGGAAACCTTTCTAGAATAGCTCAAAATAGAACAAGCCAGAAAGAAGATTTGGTTGCCTACTAACTTATATCAGAATTGTTCTAAGCCATTTTGATATGTGAATGGCTTATGTTATTCTTTCCAAAACCCCACAGTGTTTTACATTAGTTAACACTTGTTTTTCCTTTCAACCTTCCTTGTTCAGTTGTCACGAGTAGATAAATACTGCTTTACACTTTGCAATTTTGCCATATCACAATTGTATCAGTCAACAGCAGCCAATTAGAGAAACATCAGGATAGTCCAGAATTAACTGCCAAACTCTGAACTGACCATTTGTATGTAATGCTTTTTACCTCAGTCAAAATTCTAATCCATCTGATTGTTTTGCATCTTATTCTGTGAGAATGCGGTTTTCTTAATACCAGCTTATTAAAGTTTTTGAAAGTTCTAATGTAGTACCACCCACTCCTTTGTTGATACAACTTAGCGAAATTAATGAGGGTGTAGTATAAGTTAATTTTATTTTTTTATTAGTGTGAAAACTCATTCTCAGGGACATTTTAATGGCGTTCTTGGGGGGCTTGGGCACTTAATGAGTCCTAGAGTCATTTTGCTTACTGTACTACAAGCGTGATCCCTGCATAGTGTTTTAATGGAATAGTGCGAAACCGCATGCTTCTCTTTGAGCATGTGATGAACTTACTGCATTTATTTGCATAAATATTTATAGGATCTATTCTCTGTTTGAAGATTTTAAAAGCGTATTTTAGTTAAGCATTGTTTAATTGCATGAACAGTTTTTGCAAGAAAACCTCATTCCTGTGTGCAGCAGTTCTTTGAATAAGTTGCTGAAGAGCAAAGAAAAGCAGCACAGTTGAATTTAAAGGCATTTATGACACAAGCACTTGGTGTACTCTTGATGGTACATTATAAATTTAGAGGATCTTTTAAATTTTTACAAATCTCTCAATTTCCCTTTAAGGTTCCAAGATGAAAATAGTTCTGTTACAAATACCAGCTGCTTAAAACTGAAATTAGATGTAGACTTTCATAAGATTCGGGCCACTGCTTTTACATTAAGAAGTTTTGTTCCTGTAATGACTTCTGAGTAGAGTGGTAAAAGAGTGGAGAGACTGGAACCATCTACCTGTGTTTTCTAGGTAACATTTCTAACTAAATGTTGTAATTAACAAACTCTTTTCCTACTCAGAATACTGAGCAAGAATGAACTGTATCGCTTCTAATCTCTACTTTAATTTCCCTTATAATGTAGACATCTGCCCATTAGGTAGCGTTGTTAGTAGTGAAGATAATGTTAAATGCCTCAAAGACAAAACAATATTATAATATCATTACAGATATCTGTTTGCATATACTAACATAGAGTTGTCAAATATAATTGGTCAAATCTGTACAGGATACAGAAGCAGAAGTAATCCAGAGAATGACAAGGATAATATCCTAATACTGTTAGAATATGGAAGGACAATTGTGCTGTGTCTTATGCTTTGTGCATCTTGGTCATCTTCATGGCAACTGGAACAGAATTTGCAGCCATTTGCAGTGGCGTTAGAAAAGCTTTACTGAGCACAGTATTTGAATAATGAAGGATGTAATGGAAATATCTGGGGTTTGCTTTTTGGTTTTGGGGTTGTTTTTTGGTTTTTTTTGTTTGTTGTGGTGTTTTTTTTTTTTTTTTTTT
>Ga0181612_152040_pt1 | contig 11605 bp, 3 predicted proteins | sample HoacroProtozoa21_FD_119630 | JGI IMG/M metagenome (GOLD analysis project Ga0181612, IMG submission 119630) | Hoatzin crop microbial communities from Cojedes, Venezuel. Combined Assembly of Gp0051906, Gp0051904, Gp0051908 | reverse complement strand
CAGAGCCTTCGTACTCTCGAGCAGATCGACACTCGCACCCAACCTGGTGTCATCTGCAAACTTACTGAGGGAGCACTCAACCCCCTCATTCAGATCATTGATAAAGATGTTAAATGTTGACATAGCAGAAAGCAACTCATGGACTACATCTGCTTTCTTTGGAAAAAAAAATGAGAAAGTTGATACTTTTCCATATGAAACCAAGCCTCAAAACTTTTAATAGAGTGCTTTGTGCATTTGAGGAAAAAGAAAGGAAAAAACCACAGCAGTTTTCTACTGAGAATTTTGATTCCAGACCAGAATGTTCTCATTTTCATTCAAGTTTTCCATATGGGGGAAATAATTTTCAAGCATCTCTCATATAAAGTAATTAAGCATAGATGAGGAATGGATGATTTCAGAAGAACAGGAACACATACTATCTGTAGATAATGGTATTAAATCCAATATGCACTGGGAGTGGGAGTTTTTATGATACTGTAGATTTGCTGCACCACTTTATACTTGCTGAGTTCAGACTTAAAAAAAAAATACTAAGGTATGATATAGCATTTTCTCTGTATAAAGAGGAGTAAAATTATTAATTGCCCTTTGTAACATTACTAGGATCTAGGTTCATGATTACCATTAACTAAATTTGTAGACTTTCACATTATCTCCTGGGCTGATGTAGATGAAACATTCATATTTGCTTGAAATGATGATGATTTGATGTCAACTCAATCTTCCACTGCATGGAAGCTGAAACAACAGCATGGTTGAGCTGGTGCTGCCTGTGTGGGAAGTTCACTGTTGGCTCCATGCTGGCCTCTCCTCCCACCTCAGACACCTTGGGGGGCCTGACTGCAGTGTCCAGAGCTCACTATATGGCACTGCTCAGCTGGGCACGAGCTGGAGCATGTGAGCCCTAATCCTGCTACAGACTTACTGCGTGATGTTGGACACATCTCAGCCTTACTGCTGGGTCTGCTGTGCAGCCACCCGTAACTGGCTGCAAGGGACGGGCAGAGTCTGCCGGCACAAAGTCCTTCTGTTCAGGGCAGTTTCTCTCAGGGCTTGTTACCCTGACCTTTGCCTGCAGAACCGCTTTGCTCCCAAGCAAGCGCGAAGCACTCCTGGCTGTTTAAATCTATTGCAGTTCTGTTTGAATTGAAAGATTCCCCTGTTCCTTGGCGCAGTGTGTTGTAAAATAATCAGTGACATTTGTTAAATGGAGAACACGTAGGGCAAGGACTCCATCAGCTCTGAGGAGACAGTGAGTAATGGTCTCTTAATGTCTGAGAGCTTTAAAGCTACTATAATATTCTTCAAAGCCAAGATAGTGCGGTGGGGCCTGCATTGCTATCCCACGTTCAGGGGAAGGCCATTGCTGAGCACGTAGCCAGCCACCATACCTGAGCAGCGTCTGTGCGGAGGGGAAGGAATGAGTTGCTGTGCATCATGCATCAGAGACGAGACAGATTTATTATTTACTTGTGAGCGTTCCTGTAGCACCCATCACTCAACTGCTAACCCGCGCCTGCTAGATGCTGCTTTGCACTTCTAGCGGTGTCTGCTCTGTCCTCTTCCCGACACAAATCAATACGTTAAGCCTCAGTGCATTTGGGAAGCAGGTAAAAGTTGCACAGCCGTCACCACAGAAGGGGGAGCGGAGGGGAAATGCGTGTCTCTGTCATCTGATGGAAACCTGCAGTACAGCTGGACGTGGGTCTCCTTGTTTTGGATCCCTCAGACCCGTGGTGCCAGAGATCCCTGTCCCAAAGGCTTCATCTTACCCCTCGGGCAAGGTCCTGTCTCTGGAGGGCTCAGAAGAAAAGGCGGGATGCTGCCTTCATCCTGAGTCCCGTACTGGGTTTGATTTAAACTGAATGTCTCTTCCCCTCACGTGCAGATCCCTCAAGCTGTGAGGAGCAGCTTAGCAGAGGACCTGTCCCGATCACACGCAGGACCTGCGCAGGCTCTCTGCCAGCCCGCATTACCGCTTCTGCCATGCACAGCACAGGGCTGAACTGATCGCCCTCGTCTGTCACCGATACATGAAGATGCATATTAACGGTATTTGAGACTTGGCTGAGTAACAACTATGTGGTAATGAACTGTGCATTTTTAGCTTCAGAGTCTCTGGGACAGACGGATGGAAGCAGAGGGATGATTTATACCCTCAAACCTGTTATTTACAAGCAGTCATGTTCCTCATCTTCCTGTAGACAAATTGAAAGAGTTGTAAATTTGCCATATACAGTCCCTTGAGCTAATGCTTATGGGAGTTGTAATTTAAAACATTAATTTGTCCCAGAGAACTGAGTCTGAATAGCATTGCCATGGAAATAGGCACAAAACCTGAAAATAGGTGGACATACTCCACACAGTCCTTACTATAAAGAACACGATGTCCATATAGACACAACAGAAGAAGCAGGAGGGAAATTAGGTCTCCCGAGTGGCAATTCACCTTATTAATCACTGCCACTAGTGACTAGTTAAGGACTAATTAAGGGCTAACTGTGGGTCATGAGAAGTGAACCGGTTACCAAACAGGCATGACAGCACTGGGCATTTATTCCCTAACTGATCATACAGAAGTGAATGTGCACTCCCTGCTTTTGGTGAGCATGGGACTACTGGCATTTTAGAATTGATCTGGAAAACAACTCTGCCTCGTTTCTGAGGAAAAATCTTGTGTGTGTGTCTGTGGGAATACAGCCATTATGTGAGATAAGGCACAAAGTGTGGGGGGAAACAGGCGTTAGAATATTTGCACTTCTTGCTTTCTGGACACTTTTATGAGGGCAGCAAGACTCACCCCACACAGAAGCATTTGTAAGAGGCGAGAGGCTGTTATTTTCCTTTGCAAATAGTACTGTGTTTTAGTATCATTATCCCCCAGTGCCTGTGGCTTAACGCCCAGGATCCTGAGTCTAAGGAAGAAATGAAATACAGCTATTTTCTGTACTTTGTCTGTTTTCCCTGCAAATCTGCTTTCAGCCTGGGATATGGATTCTTGAGGGCTAATGTGGAAGTCAATATATCTAGTTAAATGGATTGTATTCCCTTTTAATTCTAGTAATTGCACAGGCTTGACTGGAGTTTTTACTGATCTACAAGAAGGAATTGCTAGTTGTGCCGTGGACTTATGTGAAGAAAGAGGCCAAGCCTCTGTAATATTTTTTGCCTCAGTTTCTTGTCTCCCACCTTCAAAGTCTTCTTTGTTGCTGTGAGTGGAAAGCACCAAGTACAGTGAATCCCCGGTGTCTGCTCCGGCTCATGGGCAGAGCTAACTGCAGATCCTCAGAGTCCTGGCCAGACGCTATGGCATGAGCCTGCTTGCTGTCCTGCCGTAAGGCTGCCACACATATCTAAAGCACAGGAGGAGAAGACTTCACCTATTTGTCCAGGGCTACCTCAAGGTAATGTTACAAGCAGATTGCCAAATTCTGTGCTCTGGTTGTGCCTTTCTTCCTATGCATGCATGGATCAACTGTACCTAGGAGCTCTGCAGTGCCTAATGAAGTGGGGCTTCACAGGGTAACTGCACCTGAGGCTGTGAGAACATCTGCTTGCCTTCTTGTTCCCCCAGTCCTGCTTGGGTATCTCAGCGCTGTGCTAATACAGTAGCGATCTTCCAATACTAATCAAAACACATCTTCCATTGTGTTCCTTTGCTAGTGCTGCCGGATGTGTTAAAATAGCTTCCTTAGACCTGATGCTCTCTGGCTGTTATCTTCATTTCCCACACCGCTCCTAGGTGTGTTTTCTCTTTTAACTGGGTGTTTCATATATCTGGCAATGGTAAATGCCCTATATTTTCCAGAACCACTTTTGTTGCTATTTGCACATTATCTATTCCTCTCTCTCCCAGAGATATAGTCCCTGTCACAGCATTGGGTCCTCAGTTCCCTGCAAAGAGGCAGGAGGAAAAAAATCGCTTCATAAATTCCCCCATTTCATCACCTGCTGACTCCAGTTCACCCCTATCATTTCTACTGGAGTAATCGTCTTGTTTACTTTCTGTCTGGTACAGACTTGTCCACAGTGCATTATGCTTCCTGGGATCCTCTCTGTAAGTCTGATACTCAATATCTCTTTCTGGTTCCTTAATAATCCTCCTAACTCACTTCACCTTGGTTTTATAGGTCTTCTAGTCCCCTTGCTAGGTAGTTCATATCTTTAATACAATTCTCTTTATTGCTTGTACTCCTCTTTACCTTCTAGCCTAAACACGTTGGCCTCTAATGCCTGGGGTTTTGCTCCTAGTCTAGACTCCTTTAATTAGCACTGAGCTCACAGCAGGTGAAACAGTAATTTTACAGACTCACTCATGGAGCTGTGAGAGATTATCCAGGGGCAGAGCCCGTGTTTCTCTGCTCCCCAAACCGTCTCTGCCCCTGATGCTCCAAAGACCCCTCTTAGACGGTGCTGTTCCTTTCCTTTTCTGTGGCCTGTTGTTATTTCAGGTACTAACCTTGTCTCTTATTAGGCCTGTTTGGCATTTACCACAGTGGAGCTGGGCATGCGGGTGTCTCCCACCTGCTGATAAGGGGTAGCACTAGTAGGGCCGTTATCTGTCATTTTTGGACTTAAATCTGCAGAGGGTCCAATGCCAGCTCAGTGGAAGCAGAGGAGCGTATTTGACTGCATGCTCTAAGGAGTGTGGGAATTAACACCGGTCGCTCTACATGGGCACTTTTCAAACCTTAAATGTGTAAGTCAGAAAAAAATCTGAGGATGTTCCAGTATTGCACTGAAGCCAGGAAGAACTCAGGAAGTTCACGACTAATGGAAATGGATGGCGGAGTATACTAGGGTGTTCTGTAGATCAGGCTCTCTCAAAGCAAGCGTGAATCCTCATGGTAGTCTGTTCTGCTTTGTGGATCTTGTTTATATTTGGTGTCATTGATTGTATGTGCAAGATTGGTGTTACATAGCCGCAACTAGTGCCCAGTTGGGTAAGCATGTGAAGCACAGTAACATACGTGTGCAAGTTCTTTTGCTCCAGTATCTGGAACAAATCCAAGCAGGGTTTCATCCCATATCCCAGTCTTCATCCTGTGCCCATGTCAGACCTGATTCAGTTGCTCTCTATGAACCGCAGCCCTGCTTCACCGGCACGTAGGCTGGGGACCTGCTCTGTGCAGCGTGGCCTGGGGGCACGAGCAATGGGTAAGTGGCAAAGAGGCCCTCATACAGGCCAGTATAACTCCCACTGCTGTCTGCAGGCTCTTCACAGAAAGCTGTGCTAAAAATAGAATAAAGACCACAGATGAACGTTCTCCTAATCCCAGATAGAGAACTTTTCCTCTGATCAATGCATTGGCTTATTGCCACATGCAATGCAGAAATTGTTCAGATGGACACCGGACTGCTAACAGGAAGGGAACATCTCTACAGGCGATGTGGTAACAAAGTGAAAATAAAAACCATTTCTCCTTCACATTGCTGAGATAAAATGAAGTGCTTTCCATGTCCCTGACCTGTCACCCCAGTTCCTGTCTTGCCTTTTTATCTGTGCCAATAATGACAGTAAGTGATCCAGCAGGATGACTTTCCACTGAAGACCCAAGAAAGGCCAGATAGCTGAAATATTGTGAGGTTATTCAGAGAAGCAAAGATCTTGAGGAACAATTACATGTTTTTTAATGTCAAAAAAGCTGTGCCAGTATGACTCCGTCTTCCTGGTGTGCAGAAGATACAGATGTGCTTTTAAGGCCCTACAGATGTCGGCATGTGCATAGCATGGCTTGTGCCTAATACTGCTCTGCTTTGTTGCTGGAATTTTGAAACACCAAAACTTGCAATAAAGTGGAGGAGGCAGAGACCAAGTAAGATATAAGGGCATCATAGTGGAGTAGTTATGATTCTGGCAGAACAACAAGAGGCAGTGACGACTTTTGCTTTGGAGATGAGAACGATGTTGAGAACTCCTGGAGTATTTCGTTTTCAGAACCAAAATGTGCCAAGCAAACCTGCTTGCTTTTTTTCCTGGATACCATTACAAAAACTAATAGATGTAGGTAAGAACACACTGTGTGGAACAGAGTAAAGTATTTGAGACACTCTTTTGTGAGATGTTATAAGCAAAATTAATTTCAGTTGGCTGGGAGGTAAATGCTACCCCAAGGATTCAGGGATACAATTTAGATGGCTAGAATATGAAAATGCATACTCCAGTCTCAGAGCAGGGTGTGTGTGTGATTTTGTATGCTTGATTATTAATGTGTATATTTGCTTTGTCTTGCTGGAAAAGACAAAAACAGAGGCAGGGAACGTTCGGAGTAGTTCCCCAAGCCTGTGTTTCAGCAGGACGTTGGCACACAGCCTCTTGGATCTTCTGGGGCAGGGGTTCTCTCTGGTGTCTGCAGGTTGTCTAAATGTAGGCTGAGAAGACTTCATCTCCTCCCAAGGAGAAGGTTGGAGATGGACAGACGAATTGCCTCCCAGAAGAGTTTGCCTCCCTCCAGTGACTAGAGGGACCATCTCAATGAGTAGGTTAGACTACAGGTGTCACTTCTGGATAGCTGAATGTAGGTGAGAGGTGTCCCACACCTGTAGTCACACATGCAGAGATATTTAGTGGGAGTTACCTGACTGCCTCTATACTTAACAACTCTGGAATTTCTTGTATTCTGTAGACAGCACCTTAAGGGCTGCTGGGGATAGATGTGAATGCCACCCATTGCACATACTGAAAGTACATGCTCCTGACGACTGGAGAAAAAAGTACTTTCCAGTTCAAGAATTTGGGGAATAAAATGGTAAGATAAAATCCTATCATTCTGATTTCCCTGATGGTTTCCATCTTCTGATATCAAGTATGTTCTGACGTCAGTCATGAGAACTGCTGGCTGTGGAGTTAATGCTGCACAGTGCCTCAGAGCAGAGCGTGCCAGCATTCCTGTGCTGCCTCTGCTTTGAGGATTCGTGGGAATATTAGCTGAACCTGAGGTGCAGTCTGGGAGGGAAAGCAAGACAGGCATCACAAGGAGATGATCCTTTTTGAAAGAGTTATCTTCTTTATTTCATTCTCTTTTTCAAAATCATCCATATTGTCTTCCATTCCCAAATCCTCAGCAGTTTCAGAACACTTCATTAAAAGGTCATATTCATCTATGCTGGTGCCTTAGATATCTTCTGCTTCCACTCTCAAGAGAAGCTAAAATTCCCTAGTGAGGATAAATGGAGAAAGTGTGAGACAAAATTGGGTAGATACAGTTTCTGTGGAACACGGGGAGAAGGAAAGCATATGTAGAAATCGCATCTCCTGACAAGATTGCTCAGGCAAGACATTAGTCACAGGCCGGGAGTCAAATGGCTTCCTGAATAACACCAGAAAACAGCAGCTATCATCAAATGACACATCGCAATATGATATTTTGGGGCAAATTGCTTAATGCATATGCATTTCAGCTTAACTCACTGTGAAATAAGGACAACACTGTTCACTCATCCCAAAAAGTAAATACGTACGGAAGGTAATAAGTTCGCTAGATATTCATGTCATGGAATGATACATCAGAGTGTGCTGTGCACTGAAGCTTACGCACTACCGCTTGTTCCTGACAAATGTGCAATTTCTTATAGGCATATCTGGAAGCATCTACTTAATCATCCTGGATTGGAGAGGTTTCACCAGTGTCCTGAGTCAGAGGTACCATCCCGTTCGTGAGAAGTGCTCCTGCCCTCTCATACATGTCAATGATATTTCTGTACTCGAGCACTCTGAATGTCATACGCACATTTTTCCATGCATGCCCTCGGGTGCATACGTGGTAGAAAACTAAATAGGCTACATTCTCTTACCCCTTAACCAGACGGTTGTTAAATTGTGAACTCCATAGTTAAAGTTGTAAAGCCAATTTCATAACTCATGTAGTAATGTTCCCGCTATTTAATAAGGCAATTCGTTGATCTGCAACAGCAAATTATACTTTTTGAGCATTTAAGTCATACTTCCACTTGGCTTCCAGTTTATGAGGAAATTTAATATTTCCCTGGGCTCACTAGTGCTGACTGTACAGAACTTCTGGTGTTGGGCATTTATTCAGCATAGAAGCTTGAGCAAAGTTATTGCTATTTTATGCACAATATGGGATCATTTCATTTTAGAGATCTCCACTTTGACCAGCTACCACCAGTGCCACTGGAGTATGCCCAATTCTGGCAAACAAATCCAAAAGGAATGGAATTATCCTTGAGCTGCATAGGCAGCCAAAATGAGGGACACCTGGCGCACAAAGGACATGATGCTAGATTTCTAAAGCTGGCCTGACCTGGTCACCATCTCTGCAAAAACACCAAAGGACCCAGTGTCTCCCCTGAATAATGGGGAGAATTCAAACATAGGAATTGGGTGCCTTGAGGAAAACTATTTCAGAGGGAGCCATTGAACAAGAACTGGTGACATTTGTGTTGAGCCCTAAATGATTTGAAGAAGGTATTTTTATGACCCTAAAGCTGTTTTTGTTTTCTGTTTAGGTCAGGTCATGCAGTGAAAGATACGGCTCTTGTCTACAAACCTTCTCTCAGCTGTAGCCTTAGACCATGGTCATCAAGGTGGTCACAGCTGGAGTCCTCACAGTGCTGACATCAGAGGTCCCATCCATTTGCAATCACAGTTGTTCTGGAAATCTGCCAGGACACTGGAGGTGATTCATGGAGACAGAAATATCCTGCTTCTAATATTCCTTTTTCCAAATGGATCCTTCATCATCTAAAACCTCTTCCTAGCCTGGAAACAGGCTATCCTGTTTATTCTAGGATATTTCAGAACATATTTGAAAAATTTCCTTTAGGTGGCAGCAGGAGTACAAGAATATTCAGCCTCTTCGCTACTCTGGGCTCCCTCGGTGGTGTGGCTTTGTGCTGAACATAAACCCAGTTTTACAACACTTTCACAGTTTAACAAACGTGAGTTTTTATTTTCGTTATTAGAGCGACTTGCTGATGAGCTGAAGTCGTGAGTCAAGACCCCTCACCCATCTGCCCAGTCCTTTGGCTCTCTGTATGTAACTGCTGTCACAGTCTGGACACTTCGCAATATGGAAATAGTGCAGTCCCTGCCCAGGGGATCTCAGTCTGGACTCGGTATCGCCTATGCATAACATTGTGATGGAGTGTGAAAGGCAAAGAGATGAGGAGGAGAATGCCCAAGATTACTGTGTTTCTTGTTCATGTGTTCTACGAGTCAAGGCAAAACTATCAGTAGTCTAAATACAATTGCAGTTGAGCTGCTAACCTTTGCAGAACTCCCCATCTCTGGGATGGCCCTACTGCTTGCTTATCTGCTGGGAGACCAAAAGATATTTCTCTGTTCCTTGCTTCATTTTCAGACTCTTTCTTCTGTCAAGCCTTGTTTGCTTTGGAAGGAAATTCCCAGGTGATGTGTCCATCGCATTTCTGGGAAATGCTTTGAAGTTTATGGTCTGTTTGTGAGACAACGAAGCCTGCAAAGCCCTTTCACTTCAGACACTGGTGTGTCTAGGGGTCTCTTGGGAAGACAACAGGGATCTGGAAGTGTTGGGTCTGAGCTCCACAGGGTGCCATTCAGGCACTTCCATCCATCTGGAAGTGTGCCAATAGCTCTCTACTGCTGAGGGGAACCTGCCTCCGGCCGGGCTGGCCTTGGGCTCGTGAGAAGCAAGGCAGAGGCTGAACTATGGCTATCACCTCTCCCTCACCATTAAGTGACTGATGTGGGATCTAGCTGGGCACCTGTGGTTGGGCCCCTCAGGTGATTCTCATATGCTGCTGTATAAGACCCTGCTCTGCTTCAGACCCTTCTGCTTTCTGGACTTGCTGGCCTCAGACTCTTCATTTCTCAGTGCTGCTGCAGAGGAGAAATAATATTTTTACTGTATGTTGGGCTCCTGTCTTCTCAAGAGGGCCTTGGAGTAACATCACCTTTTTGAAGAGCAAGCAGAAACATCAGATCACATTGCAGTGACTTGTGGAAGCTGCTGGCTGGGAGGTATAAGTCCTTGTATCCTGGCATTCTCAAACCTCCTTCCATTCATCTGTCGATGAACAACTGCCATTGCCTTGCACCCTCCTGGAGCCTGGCCATTTATCCAGCTTTTATGGTGAGTAAATAATATGCTCAGTTATATGTCTGGAAATAAGGTTCTGTACAAATTCCTCGGGCAATCAATATACAGAGTCGTTTTATGTTAGAAATAGCTTGTTCCAAATGGCCATATATATCTTTATTATACTGTAAATTCTCACACTGTCACTGGAAGCCACATATGCCTTATTACCCAGCTTTTGTTGCACAGCAACCTCCTTCCCTTTCCAAGCCTCTTTCTCTCTTCTCCTGTCCCCCTGGCTCAAGGCTTATAAATTAACTGACCTCTCCAACGCACTGCAAAATCTCCTTCCCTTCCTGATACAAAAGAGTCCTTTGGGTTTTTTTTCTCCCTGAGAAGACCTTATGGCAGCCTTCTTCCAAAAAAATGAAAAACCAGGCTTCAAATATCCATGCCCTATAGCCTTACTATTTGAGCTGTGTTTTCTCCATCAAAATTATTTCTATGGCAAAAGCCTTGAGAGCTCCCAGCCAGCACTGAGTCCCATTCCGTCAGGTGCTGTACCCAGCATACAAGATGGCTTTAGCTATCTTGAACCAACAGTTTTACCAGAGATCATCTGCATCCTCTGGTTAAAGTCTCTCCACATCTGGGGACTAGTCTGAAAGGTTTGTGAAAGATAAAGTTGTGGCACCTGGGCAGTCAGATAAAGTGAGGACAGTTCTGGCCACATCATGGAATATAAACTGCATTGGCACTGCAGGCAGGGATGGGAGAGATGGACGGTTACTGCCCTCAGTAGCTCAGGGGCTGCTTCGCAGTCCTGTGCTTTAGCTAGAAAATCACTGGCAATGGTTTGGAGAAGGGGGTTGATAGCTGTGAGCCTTCTCTGTGGGGAAAATGCAAAAAAAAAATCAGGGAAGATTTTTTACATGTGGTGGTATTTTCAGAAGGAGAATGAGAGCCCTTGAACTCAGACACAGCTGATGCCCTAGAAGCACTCTGGTTCTCCTTCTTGAGATGGGGAAATGAAAGCTATTTGCAGGGTTAAAGTTATGCGCATTGGAGACAGCAAAACAAACAGTAATGGCTTGAAGAGAAGACAAGAAAATGAAGCATGGCTGTGCCTTGGGAACAGCCACTGCTTGCTCAGCATGTCTTGCTGCTGTACACCAGCTCTGAGCAGTTCTCACCTTCAGACTTTGAATTACTTTAGGAGAGGTATCTCTTTTTTACTGTTCTTAGCACCATTGTGCCTGGAGAGAGCAAGCTAGGCTTGTCCTGCTTGGCGCAGCTGCAGCAAACCTCTGGCTAAGTGAGAGCCAGAGACTATCATAGAAGGGAGGGGTGGTGCTCACAGGGGTAAGGAGCATGGGTTTTAGCTTATTGGTGGGTCTCAGCTAAGCTTAGAAGAAATTTCTTTGCAAATCCAGCATGTTTGAGCAGAAGTCTTGAGGAGGCAACTAAAATGCCTCACTGGGAAACCATTTTTGTTTTTCAGGGTGAGTGTGGATCATAGAATCATAGAATACTTTGGGTTGGAAGGGACCTTTAGAGGTCATCTAGCCCAACCCTCCTGCAGT
>Ga0181612_138853_pt1 | contig 11605 bp, 7 predicted proteins | sample HoacroProtozoa21_FD_119630 | JGI IMG/M metagenome (GOLD analysis project Ga0181612, IMG submission 119630) | Hoatzin crop microbial communities from Cojedes, Venezuel. Combined Assembly of Gp0051906, Gp0051904, Gp0051908 | reverse complement strand
GACCCCTTCGGGACCAGGGAAACCATAGCAAATCAGGGGCTGTCTCCAGCCCCTGACTCCGCTGCCTGTTTGCCTGCATGCAGCTCTGCTCGGGCAGCTTTTCATACGTGTTCCAAGGGAGCTGTTTCACGCTGCAGGGGAGCTGAAGGCAGCAGAACCACAAGGCTGTGAGTGGCACCTGGCTTACTTCAAGTGTCCAGCCTGGAGTTGCCTTTGCAGCCCTTGCCTGCACCCAGGTCCTACCAGGCACCTGTCTGCGTGCATTCTTTCACGGAAAGGGCTACACCGGCCACTTTTCTTGTGATCTCACCCTGGCCAGTGCTGTGAGTCATCAGAAACCTGGTTCCTCTGGGGCCGAGGCAGAGCTGGCTGAACCAATGGAAAGACCACCAAAGCCTTTGGGACCAGCCTGAGCTCCAGTGTTGCAAGGGGGAGGCTGCATCCGTCAAAGTGGGGCACAGTAAGTCCTCCATCTGCCCTGTGAGGGTGAAAACGGGGCTGGGGTCAGCTCTGTGGGAAGTACCAGGGGTGCTGCCACAGCAGCTCTACCTCTCCTGCATCCCTGAGCCTCCAGCAGTTATGATTATGCACCCTTGGTGAGGAGCTCGGCTCCTGCGGCAGTGGGGTGGAGATCCAGCCCAGGGTCCAATGTGCATTGTCCTTGGCATCTCCTCTCTTGCCAGATGGTAATTTATTAGCCCAAGGGGTGAGGAAGCTGAGGAGCAGTGGGAAGGTTATGTAGCTCTGAGGAGCAGCAAGACTGTGACAAGGTGGTATCCAGTAAGGACAGCTCATTTCTTCCAGAATATCTGAAGTCACGAGCTACAAATATCTCTGCCCATCCTTTGTAACCAGCAGTCATGACAAGGCTTCCCCAAGGTGGGGCTGGGCTTTTGCTATCATATAATTACTCGTGCTATGCAGATGTTTTCCATGTCCCTGTTAATAAGCAGCTGAAAAGACAGCTCATTTACTGGCAGTAACAAGCAAAAAGAAAAACTATCTTTCTGAATAGCTCCACTCCTGGAGATTTTCCCCCTCCATCTCTTCAGCTGTGTGGTGCTGATTATTCTACAGACTTCTGCGTACCCGGTTACATCCTTGTCCCAGTCCTGCATGGAGCATCTTCTGCCTGAGAGTCCTGGTGCTTGTATCATAGTGGTTGTCTGCCTGCAAGGAGATATATGCCAGACTGGGAACTACCCACAACACCTCACTTTGCCCACCAGTGAAAAAACTACAGGGAGGTTCCAGCCTGTGCCTTGAAGGACATCAGTACTTTGATGATGTACAGTGACATTTCTGACTCCACACAAGTAATCTAGGCAAAGCTACCCACAGCAGTGTCTGGCCTAGGATAATGCAAATGAGGCAAACAGGATCTTGGACCTTCAGTTCTCAGGGCCTTACTTGAAAGACAGCAGATGCTAGATGGCACACGGTCCTTGTCACCCTGGTAGGACACAGATTCAGCACTGAGTGCCTGCGAAGAGTGTGAACTACTGAAGCGCATATTTACCTGGAGATGTGATGTTTATGGGGTAAGACTGTGCTCTGCGAAGATCCTGTGTCAATGGTACCAGGATCTAGGGAAGAGGTAGATTCCTTTCCCAAAGCATTCCTAGCAGCCTGATCTTTTCTTCTTCTTAGCCCTGCCAAGAAAGAACATATTCTGACATCTACAGAAGGTATGTCACCCTTAGATGAGTAGATGGCTGTGGCTCCACCAGAAAGGCTAACAGATACCCTCCAGACCCAAACAGTCTTTTCCTACTGAGTTTTAGGCCATGTCCCCAGTGGCTTTGTGGTCTCCGTCTTACCTTTCTCATCCATCACTTTCATTTCTGCTTCTGCCCTAGGTAAGTTGGTCAATTTTATACCCCTGGAAAAAGGATAGTCTGAAGGGGAGAACCATGAGCTCTGCACTCCAGAACTGGAATTTGACCTTAACTGTGACAGTTACCATCTCTAGGGAAAACCAACTGATTTTCATCAGGTTTCAGGTCCATCTGAAGGTAGAAGGTGAAGGGCAAGAACAGGAAGAGGCAGAAATATCATAGCCTCAAATACAACAAGAGAGCAGCTTGGTGTGTATTCTGCTCTCTTCCTGTAAGACATCTGAGTTGAGTTGTACTTGGCCACATCAAGTTTTTCTCCCAGCTCCTGTTTTCATTAAAAAGCCATGCAGTGAGTTTACCAAAGCCTAGATCTAGTAATGGTTGTTCTCCATGTCTGTATTGTAAGAAACGGATAAAGTTCCCTGGTCCATAACTAGTCTTAACATCTACCCCACTGATGGTGGGAACTGCACCTTATTTCCTCCATAGTGAAAAGTGATGAAATACCTCAAAATCTCTCTCTGTCCTGCTGCTTCAGTTAGAGTGCTCTAACAACATTATGGGGGTTTGGTTGCTGATAACGTGGAGTCTGGCACAGCGGTGGACCAAGCCCATATGTCGGCTGATTTAAACTCCTTTAAAATGATTGAGTATGAAAGAATTATTATATCATACTGCTGTCACACGTGTTGGTTTCGGTGTGAGCAGAAACTAAATTTCCAGACAGTAGTATATCTTTTAAAAGTAGGCTTAGCTAAATGCTTGTCATAATAAGTTTATTAATGCTGAATACAAGCAATAATTGTTTCAGCTTCATGTGAACTTTGTAGAAATTTGTGTATGTGTGGCTTCACCTGTCAGCTCAGGCTTTTTTTTGAGCTGTGTCCCACAGCTCCACAGCAGCTGATCCTTCAGCCACCTCTCAGGGACAGCTGTGTATTTGCAGTATATCTCAAAAATTCATGCTGTCACACATACCATGGCTTTGGAAGTTTGCAGAAGGTTCTTATGCAGGACACTATAGTTGCAAATAGTGACATATTGCCCCAATGGACTGACATTTACCTTTAAAACTGAAACAGCTTCTTAAAGCTCTGGCAAGTTGTATTTTAAGAACCTCTTCTTCTCAGTCAATGGACTGTCATAGTTCTTCCATCTCTGCTTGTCCTTCTAGTTCTGGTTGTCTAATGCTTGCATTTCAGAAATGTTCACTAGCAAATGGTATCAGATAGGGCTGCTCGGTGAGCATACACTCTATTGCATGAGCAGGTGGATGTTCTTGCCCGTGAGCAACAGGGCTGATCCAGCCACAGTGACCACTGTGATGTTACAGGAAAAATAGTAGAGGTAGATGTTTAGTCTTTGAAGGATCTCCATCAATGGCTCATCAGGTTTATTGAGGCAGCTGTGATGTTGTCAAACACACTCTGCATGCCTACACTGTTTTGCAAAAAATAAAACTATGTCACAACCAATTAATATACAGACCAGTGACTTTTTCATGACCAATGAACATCAGCTTGACCTTTTCCATGCCAAGTGAAATAGGGGGTCCTAAATTTTTTATTTTATAACTGCTGAAGTGTCAAGAAGTACTATAGTGTTAGTCTCGGTCCAGACGCTAACACAGCAGATGTCCTGGGCCTGTAGCTGCTGTTTCTGTACTAAAGTGTCCTACTGTCTGGTTTGCCACATTACAGAGCACAATCCTTGAGATGTTGTGAAGTGGTGAAGCAACACTTTTTGAGCGGTTTTAGCTATGACTGTTTTGCTTGGCTCTTTATAGTTGTCCCTTATAAAACTTGCCAGATATAGAAAGAGCTCTTTTTAGTCTTGTTTTGACAGTGAAATGGATGCCAACTTGGTGGAAACACTACAAATGTCCTTGAGTCCTTTCTGTGATCCTTGGTGTTAGTATTTTCTGGTGGTGCTTTCAAGAGTATCTGATTGATAAGCACTCAAAACAATACTCAGTCCTGACAGATTTTTAATTGTTTACAGATGTGGGAGATAACATTGTCTGATCATCTTGAGAAGTCAGGTTGAGACCCGGACATAGTCTATTGATAACCATGACTCCATCCAGGTCCACTGTATCAGTGAGTCACAACTCAGCTAAGTGTTCAATTCATTTCCAAGAAGCTTTAGAAGATTATCTTCACAGCTTCATCTATTTATTATTTCTAGGAGGGGATGGAGGATAACAGTGATTTTGGCGGCAAAACAGCCCTATAACTTACTTTCTAGATTCTGACATATAGCTAAAGAGAATAAAACCATTTTGTTTTATAGGAAAGGTTACTTGGGTCTTTTGCAAGTAATATTTTTGAATATTAGATGTGAAATGGCTTCTTATAAAATTATCCCAATTGACAGTTTACTTCATTTCATGGGTCTTTTAGTCACAAAATCACTGTTCTGTTTCTGGCTAACACTTCCAACTATCATTAGATTTTTGTCTGCTGTGGTGAGTGATCTGCAAATCCACTGATCTCTATGTTCCTCAATGATATCAATGAAGAAAAATTTCCAAGGAGTTTTTCCTGAAAAGCAATGATTTGCTCAAGTTTACTGTGAGTGTCAAAAGTGCCTTTGAAACACCATTTTTAAAGCTGTGGTCAAAAGTAGATCTTATGCTCCAGAAAGACATGCCAGAAAGCACACAGACCCAAAGGCGAGCGATCTGACTGAGTATCCATCTCTGCTCCAACTCATTACCTTCACCTCTCTCTACAGCCAATGGATGTAGATGTGTGCTATAGGGAACACTGAAGGTGGAGGAGTAGGGGGGCTTAAAGGATCCCTAGCTCAGTTTTTACACTCTACTTCACGTAAATGTCTCTTATGCATGCCCTACAGATACGTAGACCCTTGTTTTTTGTGTTCCAAAAGAATAGCAATGCCCCTAGTCCCAGCTCCTGACTCCAAGCAGCAGCCATGAACAGGAGAAGAGATCAAAACATCTTCTTCCTACCCTGTTTCTGTGGCCTCAGTAGGCTCTCCAGTTCTGTGGCATGTCCTGCATGAAATCTGGCTGCAGGCACCCTTCTGGTCAGTGGCTCCCCCAGGCAGATGGAGGCTGTGCTGATGGATGAGATGCTAGGAGCACATTAGATGGGGACTGCAGGCACGCTCCAGGTGGTACAAGGACCTGTTTTTGAAAGCCTGAGTCTGTGACCGCTCAGTTCTCCATTACCCCAGCTCTCTGGTGCTGAGTTGTTGGGTTTTCTCCTGACAGTGACTGGCTTCAGTAGAACAGAATCTGTCCTTGGTGTCTGTATTTGAAACCTGATCACAAGTGCTCAATTACCAACAGTCTCCTCCCCTCCCCATACTCTTCAGTGCACTCCAGAGCATTGTAATGGTTTAAGATGATGGATACTATGCAGACAACATACCCAGCTGTCCAAGCAGACAGTCAGCAGAGAAATGAAGATATGCCTGCCTAAGTAAAAGTTTGATTAATTGCATTAATTAGGCCCTAAGGTATGGTTCATAAAATAAGAATACAATTGGTGTATTGGATTGGGGAATTGACTATGTGACAGGGAACAAACAGTGGTGTGAACAGGAACTCTTCACTGTCTAGAATGGCATGATAAATTATCAATTAAATAATGGAGAGTGACAAAGATGCAGTCTGTAGTAGGCGACCTCCCAGCCATGGTTGTGGCCAGCCCAGCCTGGTGACTCAGTGAGGTCTGGCAGTCTCTCCAGCGTGGCCATGCAAGCTTGTTTTCCCATATTCCCACCAGCACAGAGCTGGGCTTGTGATCCTATCTGCCCTGCAGGGCACTGCACCCTCATGGGCTGAGTGTGGACTGCAGCAGTCCAGGAGTCACTGGGGACCATGCTAGAGCACTGCATATTCACATGGCTGCTGCTCTCTTCCTGCCATGGCAGCAGGACTACCTTCCACTGGACAAAGTGTTGAAGAAGTATGAATTCATTCCAATGACCCTGGTTTTGCCTTTCCTATGGGCCACACCCTCTCTTCTCAGTGTGTCTTCATCCTTTGGTGTGACCATATTTGCTCAACATGCTGCTGCCCCAGTGGGAAAGCCATGGGGTAGCTCAAGAACAAGGTCCAGCAGCATTTCCCCTCACAGATCCTGGGACTTTGTGCTATGTCTTTGTGTGATCACAGCTGTAGCTTCCTCATCCTCTCTCTTATCCTTGCTGCTCTGAATAGTGGGCACCTCACCGCTCTTCCCTCCCATTTCACTGCAACTCCATGGGGACTCGACCGCTGCCTGGGCAGGGGCTCATCTTCACCTTTATAGGCAGAGGTGAGTGGAAGGTCTGTGTTTGTGCTGTGCTCCGTAGCATCCACTTCCAATTTACCACTGGAGCAAGTAAACAGTTGCTGATACTCCAGTCCGGACTTGCTCTCACTGATCTGTCAAATGCTGCTTTCTCTCCTGTCTCAGGTGACTACTGATGTGTGTGTGTGCTGCAGATGCAGCTGTGCAGGAGGAGGGTCTCCAGATTCCTCGTTACTGCTTGTTATTAATGAATGTGCATTTCCATAAAGCCAGTAGCAGAGTGGTATGGATGTATCCACTACACCAGAAAGCTTATAAGAGATACTGCCTCCCCAGTGGCACCAGCTCACAGTTTCGTCTAGAAGAAGGTTCCTTCAGGATTGTTTCCACCAGCTTTCACTCTCCACAGCATTTTCTCACGTTCTGCATTATTTTCTGTTCCAAGATTTGTTCCATTATTATTTTTAGTATCACATAAAGGCCTCGGCTGAGATCTAAGTAGCACTCTGGCTTCACAATACCTGTATGTAGTGAGAGAGCAGGCTTGTCACCAGTGCATTTGACACATGTGACATGGGAAACCCCAGGAGAACTTCAGCACTGACAGCAAAAGCACAGGAGGTGGTGTGGGCTGAGTGGTTCAGCTCCCTTACCTTTGTGAATAGTCGTTGTAAACAGAGGAGGGACTAAAGGCAGTGTGAGAGTGGAAACCTAGCAGGGAAATGATTGCACAGTTCCACCCTGATGAATGGCTGAGTTAAGAAGATGTGCTTGGTCATTAGCTGTGTTGTCTCCATAGTGGGTTTCCAGATGATGTAAGACATTGCCTGAACATTTCTCCTGTTACATTCCCTCAGCAGAGTGGGATGTTGGGAAAGTGACAGCTTTCTGGTGCTTGACATCTGGTTCCTTCTCAAACCATCATCAGGAACATCTCTCACCTGCTGTGTATCAGACTTCTCAGGTCATCCACCTTGCATGTTCAGAGAGGATGCATTCAGACAGATCAACACTGACTCCAGTTATCCTCCAGAAGTAAGGGTAGTCCAGAGCTTGCTGAGGTTGGCACAGTCTTTCTCCCTCTCTCCTTCCCTCCCTCTTCCACAATCCAGCCTTTTCCACTTTTCCTGAGCTCCTGTGCTTCATTGCTCTGGATGGAGCATGGACAGCATGCAATCTGCATGCACAATCCCATGCATTAGTGTTTACTTTGTGCATGCTTAAGAAGCACAAATTCTTTCCAAAACTAAAGAAAGAAGCAATTCCTAGTCCAGTAGTACTTATGGTTGCCATGCTGTAATGAGTGAAGATCAGAAACAGGAGGAAAGCTAGAGGAAGACAAGAGCTACAGTGATGGATTCTCTTTCACTTTTGATCCAGGCATATCTCTGGCTGATGTAAACATATCTCTATCAGTTCACTGAGCAGCACTGGGAACCTCAGAGTATTTATGCTTCCCTGTTCTTTCTTTAACACACTCTCCCTCTCTACATGATTTTTGAAATTACAAGTGGTAGACTATTCACCCCTTTCTCTTCAGCTTCGTCCAAGTCCTTTGTGTGCCACTCTCCCAAGCTAAGCAGGGCTGTTATTTTTGGACGACTGTCTCCTATCACTGCTGGTGACACCAGCAGTGCATCGTCTCTGCCTGTCTCTGACATGATTTCAGCAGGTTGCTCTTTGTTCCCTGACAGATCGGTTACTAGTGGGGATATTTGTGCAGCGGTGTACCTATCCTTTTCGATATCAGTAAATTTCTGGCGTGTGAACTTGGGGAAGGGTGGCTGCTCCACGAATTCCTCTCCTCTTCTGGAAGGTTTGGTTGTAATAGCCATAGCACAGGCTGTGGGTGGGACACTGCTTTCACAAAGTGTGGAATCATTAGAAATTAAGACACTAGTAGATTATCTTTTCATTTTGCTTTGAAAAAACCTCACTCATTCTGCAATTGTAAAGCCACAGTTGCCATTAGTGAGGCTATACACTCTCTTGGGGATATTGTTGTCATTGTCTCATCAGACTTCTTGCCTAACAGGGCACAAAATCTCACCCTGTCTTTCATATGTGATACTCAGTAAACCTGCAGCTGAGCTGAAGCATGGGTTTTTGAAAGATGCCCAGCCTAGAAGTTTGGATGGGGTCTATTTCCAACCACAGACAATCTGGTAAACCATGCCTCTATTCAGCAAATGAACTACTCTTTTAGCTTGCTCTTGGAAACATGAAATCTACTGGCAACAGGCATGCTACAGCAAGCAAATCTATAGCTGATTCATCTGTCTCTCTGCTCTTGCTTTGGGTCCCCCTAGTGAGACAACCGGCTGGAAATCTGATTGGCGTCATCACAAAAAGTGGTTGATGTTTAACAAAAAGCTGTGAGAACCCAGCTGCGTTTGGCTGCAGCTAGTACATGTTGCCTTTCTGTACTCCCCGAGACCAGTGGCCCTGCTCTTCTCAGGGTCCTACAAGCCTGCCTGCCCATCTGTGCCTCTTCTCCAAGCATCCAATGCATTAGGACTTCCTACAGGACCATGTGACACCTACTGCTGGTATCACTGCACATGGCTGCCCTCCAGAAACTTGTTGTCAGCTGAAGCCCTTTGGGGTAGCACTTCTGACAGTCACAACGAGACAACGCTTGTTGCTGCAGGACAACCAGCAGCCGTTGTGTGGCTGCAGTTCAAGTATCCTGAAAACAGTATAGGCTTCCACAGGTCTGCACAGGCTGGTGGGAACACAGTGGTGATTGCACCATACTGGGTCTTGTATCTCTTGTCTTGCACATCTTTTTCTTCCCTTCACCTGTTTGCACCTTTCAAATGTGACTTAATAGCACCCAAGGAGCCTCCTTCACCCTCCTCAAACCTCACCTGGGACAACTGCATAGGGTTAACCAAGAGATCACACATATCTATCCTTGTTCTGCCCTCCAAAACGATGCCCCATGTCTCCACAGAGCTGTTGACAGGTGCAGAGGGAGTTCCTGTGCCAGGGCAGTTTTTGGGTGGCAGACCAGATGAAAAGAACTGCAATTAAATACAGCAATCCCCGCCTCCCTTGCTTTATACATGGAGCTAGTGGGTTTGCTGTGAAATGACATCCACTGTTCTGTTTACCCCAGATGAAAGTCTCCTGCCTAGGGACTCTTTCCCGAGGCAGAATACTCATTTGTGTAAGTAGTTCAGAAGGAGAGGCAAGCAGCACTGAAACTAAACCCTGCTCTCTCATTGTTGCTGAGGAGTCCAGCTAAAGCTGCTATAGCACCCCTGTTTTACTTTCCAGGAGGAAAAAAGATCCTTCCCATGGCAGGGAGACAGCTCTGCCAATGTTTCCTTCTCATACCTAGCACTGGCAGTAATTTCAGCTGTGGCAAGATTCATCAAAGTTAATCATCTGACCCTCATCTACATGAGACAATTTTTCAGTGAGCAGAAATTGCCAGTAGCCTCAGCTGGCATCACGCAGACCAACATGAGCAAATCACATCCTGTTCCAGATCTGGCTTTCCAAATCCCAAGTAGGGAAAGAGAGTAGCGGGTGTCAGATCCTGAGGAAGACCTAGATTCAATTCAGCGCTTGGTGTTCGGCCATACGGCTGCCTCAGGTAGCTCTTCAGCAAAAATCTGACAGTCCCCAAAACTTCACGAACACTTCTGGCCCTGAGCGGCTGGCGTCTTGCAAAACCTTCTGATCTGACAAGTTTGCCAACATCCTGAATGGTGAACATCTCATGGGGTAGGCGGTTCTTGGGAGGCTTCCATGCATCTTCTGTCATCTCTGAAAACCTGTCTGAAAAAAATCGGTCTCCTTCTGGCTTTGCATTCAGCCCTGCACCAAACCTATGGAGGCAGGTTCAGTTGGAAAGGTCCCATCTCTGCAGGGGTTTCGAGCCAACCTTCTGATTTGATGTGAACAGTATGTACGAATGCCACTGAATGACATGTTTCCATGATAAAGAATGTGGTGATGAAATTCTTCTGCATGCCAAGGATGGAAACAAAAAAGTCGGTGGGCAGCTGCAACACATCACAAGAGCTGGAAAGCAAACCCCTTTCTGATTCCCAGAGCAGCTCTTCAGGTACTTGGAAACCTTAGATTCCTGTCCCCTGTGAGGGACCTGCCCTCCCCAGGTAAATGCAAAAGTGGACAGGCACTGTCACTGTATTAAAGCTGAGCAAATACTCCACTCAGAAGATGTTCATATAGGGAGATATTGTTCGAGTGACAAAGGCTGATAAATCATTCTCTGGAGTATTTTGTCTTTGCTTGGCGTCTTTCTGTTGATCCATAGGAAATCAGTGGGACTTTGCGTGTGAAAATCCATAACCCAGAAGTCCATACATTGATGACTTTGAGTGAGTCATGTTCTCAGGTAACATACCATTTGCTTTTGTTTTTCGTTAGCATTGTTCTTCCGTGGGGAGGAGGGTAAAGAAGGCCCAGGGTGATTTTTGAAGTGGGGACAAGCCAATCAGTGTCCTCAGGTCAAAGCAGCTCCCAGGCCCATGCTGGTGAAATAAATGCCACTCACACTCACCCATCCCTGATGCTTTTGGGAGCTGCAATAGCTCAATAGCTATCAGGCTCTTAGGAACTGAGAGCAGTTAGATAAACACATGGTATTGATGCAAAAGATACCTTCATGAACAACTGGAAAGTGGTGTATAGCTGGGGTTTCAAGAGCCTAGCAGAGACATGAGGATCTCACGCTGTTTGCTCTGCCTCTGAGCATTACTCCATAGCTCCACATCTCTAAAAGAGGGATGACAGCACCACTGTGGTCTCAACATGTAAGGATGCTCTTCGAGCCTGAAGGCCCACTGTGGTAAGTTGACCCTGGCCAGCAGATAAGCACCCAGACAGCTGCTTGGTTGGGCCCTCCCCCCAGCGGGCTGGGGGAGAGAATAGGAAGAGCAAAAGTGAGAAAACTCATGACTCGATGTAAAGACAGTTTAAGAAGTGTAACAACACTGCTCACTATCGAAGGGAAAGAAAGAATTCATTCACTCCTTCCCATCAGCAGGCAGATGTCCAGCTCCTTCATGGAGATCAGGGCCTCGGTGCGACAGTTACATGGAGAGACAAACACCATAACCACAACTATTTCTGTTTCATCTTCCTAGTCCTGAGATTTTATTGCTGACATTATACGGTATGTAATATCCCTTTGGTCAGTTGGGGTCAACTGTCCTGGCTCTGTCCCCTCCCAAACTCTTTCCCACCACATACTTGGGGGTAGAGTGGGAAACAGAAATCCTCAACACAATGCAAACACTGCTCAGAAATCGCCAGTTTCAGTGTGTTATCAGCACTGTTTTAGTCACAAACCCAAAACATGGCACCATATGGGCTGCTGTGAGGAAAATTAACTTCATCCCAGACAGACCCAGTACACCCACAAAGCTTTAGTTCACAAAGCAGCACTGTGCCTGGGGCATCACTTTCTGACTGCCATGGACAAAAGCTTCACAGGACTCTAAAGATGCCACATAGAGAAATAGG
>Ga0181612_125344_pt1 | contig 11605 bp, 8 predicted proteins | sample HoacroProtozoa21_FD_119630 | JGI IMG/M metagenome (GOLD analysis project Ga0181612, IMG submission 119630) | Hoatzin crop microbial communities from Cojedes, Venezuel. Combined Assembly of Gp0051906, Gp0051904, Gp0051908 | reverse complement strand
TGAAGTGCCTAGAGGAGCTTTGTGCTCTGCACAGTGAACTCCGGGAGCTGGAGTTTCTTAACGCTGTTGCACTATAGGAGTGGATGTGTTCAGGACAGAGGTAAAAGCTTGCTCCGTTGGCACGGGGGTAATAAACGCAGTGGGCCGCAAGAGAGGTCGTACAGTTCTGGTACTGATGCCAAGCAATTATATTAGGTGTTTTCTCAGACTTCGCCAGACTTGAGGACCAGATCGTTGTGTCTGCTGACATCCGCGCGAATCGTAATGATGCAGCCCAGTCCCCACGAATTTAGTGAAATGGAAGGATTTCCTCCCAAGGTGAGGAATCGAGGTGTTCTGAGTTACTGAAACAATCAGCTAGGACATGAGAGTATCTGCCAGCTGAAATAGGTATTGCGCATATAAGGAAATGTTGGACTGTCAGTGTAGGATACTGTGTCCTTCTTAAGCAATAAGGACATTTTAGTTCAGCTGTCTAGTATGAAGGTAGACATATGCCTGTGAGGTCTGTGTCAGGGTAACAAGCGTGCTTGAAGTAATATGTCTTCAAAAGCTGACCTAGTCTGAACAGCGATGGTAGAGTGACCTTGCCAAGTGTGCATCTGCTCTAACTTTGATACAGGGGTCATTTTCTATGCTGTTTTCTTTGTAAATCAGGTTGCCTGTGCCTTCTGCAGAGTGTACATTTTTCTGTTTCAAAATACTTTGTGTAAACATCATTTTTTACCTTGGATTGCAGAAATATGTGAGATACAGGGTTATATTGGGTACGAAAAGAAACAAAACTAGCCTGCGTAAATCATCAGCTTATGCTTTTTAGAGTATTATGTCACTAAGAAAATATAACTACTTATTCATATAGCATGCAAGCAATTATATAAGGATATAAACATTTACAGAGAAAGCTAATAGTTTTCTAGATACCTGTTCCACTAATCTGCTGTCCTTCTTCTTCCAGATTGTTACTGGGCGTTACAGTTGGGGTGTGATATGTCAAATGTGCCCCCCCCCCCCCCCAAATTTCAAATAAATGAAGCCAGATGATTTTCTTTTTATCATAGTGCATATACTTTATATAGCGTTTTGCCACAGGACAACTTTCTCCCAGTGGCAGGGCACCGAACAGCTTGCGTCTGTGGGAAAGCGGTGGCGAAGCTGAACAGTCTGTTCCTGCCGATGTGCATTTCGGGGCCCCGGCAGGTGGCTTTCAGCCTCACCGCTGCCAGAGCGTACCTGAAATTGCTGGGACAGAAGGAACAGCCTGGATCTTCATGTGTTAAAGTGATGAAAGGAAATCTTAAAGCTCATTTAGATTTGGAATTGTGTGGGTTGGCAATGCCTGTGGAGCTTGAAAGGGGGGAAAAGGTGAGTCTCTTACTCCTCCCCGTCATGCAACCCTCTGAAAGGGGTTGGAAGTGTTCAATGGAGGGTACAAGCCTGAGAGCTTTTCTTGCAATAGCCAAAACTGAATTGAAAAGTAAGAGAAAAAAGGAAGACATGAAAGTGTCATGAAAAAACGTTGAATTTACCTCAGGAAGTATTTAAGAAGAAAAAATGCTGTGCCATCTGCAAGGAAAAAAAGATCTCTGGTATTACTAAGACCAATGAGCTCTCCATGTGATCTGCTGAAATGCAGAACTCTCCAGGGCAGCCCTAATTCATCATCTAATTTTTGCAGGAGTTCACAGAATTCTCAATAAGGTACCAGGAATCATGTTGCTCATACGCAGGGTTTTGTTTTTTTTTTTCTTCTGCTTCCCATTTTTCCACAGCCATGGTAGCTACCTCTGCTCCAGTTCAAGCTGGAGAGAAGACTCCTGTTACGTGGACGGTTTAGGGTTGGCCACTTGTTATCAACAAGATTCTTTTAAACAAATGCAGACAAGAAAATTGCAACATTACTTTTAAATATTTTCTCCTACTCACCTTAACGTGAAAATGCCATGAAATAGTAGGGTCAGGAGTGTGTATAGAACAGGGCTTTGAGACCTGTGTGTGTGCTCAGTGTATGTAGAGTGTATGTGTGTAGAGTGTGTGTATAGAAAAGCTACAGCTTTATTAATTTCTTGAATCCATGTAAGATAATTTTATAAAGATGCTGTCTTTTCATTCCATTCGCACTCGAAGCTGGAGCTGTTCTTGCTCCCTCAGCCCCACTGAGATCGCACGTCAGTGGGTAGGTGTCTGTTGCCACGGAGTGAGATGGCCACCTTCCTTCCTTCCTTCCTGGCTGTATAGCACTGCCTGTTTTTTTCCTAATGGTGGTAAGCTGTTGCTCCATTCTTTTGTCCTCTAACCAGAAGGCTGAAGCAGACAGCTTTGCAACTGATTCCTGGCCTTTGGCCTTTCTGACTTAGGTGAAGGTGTCAGGAACTACAACTGTCAGCACCGTTCTTGGTGTCAGGAGCGTATGTGGGGCATTCAGTCATATCAAGGACCCTTCCCAAGGAAGACTGTTCAGAAATAGGCACTTTGATTTACTCCTATCATACATTGTTTGTATAAATTACGGTTTTATATAAGCACACACAGAAAATGAAACATAAAAAATATTTTTATTTTTTTCTGAAGTTCGTTTTGTAGAACTGCATATTATTTTAAGATTATCTAAAAAAAAGATTTTTCTATAGCCACAAAGTGAGCTTAATATGTCCCTCAAACCATGTGATATTTAAAAATACCGATTTGTCTTAAATTCCCGCCCTGCCCCAGCTTTTCTCCAGAGGGAAGCCGAATAGAGCATCTTTGACCTTTTTGTTTATCAATGAACTAATAAGACATCTCTATTGTAGTAATAGTCTCTGACGTATCTTACACTATGTCTTGCTAATAGAGCAGGTTTATTCCATTGGGGCTTAAGAATATTTAATCTCTGAACGCTGACATGTACAACACATTGCCGTGTCAGCTACAGCTGTTTCCAAACATCAGTAACAAAATTATAGATGGTTTTGAAGCTTCTGTGGTGGAAATGAATACGTTTGAGGATTCAACTTGCTGACAGTGTTTATGTAATTTAATCTTACCATCTGGAAGAAAGTAAACATTTTTTAGGAAATTGAAGTTAAGGTAGCAAGCCCCTTGTGGTTTCTGGCTGCTGCAAATAAGTTGAACCAAGTTGATGAAAATCTTCAACAGGGAGGAGATCATAGTTATATTTAAAAGATTGTTATACAAGTGCAGTGATGCATAAAATTGTTTCAGAATATCTGCTTTATTAGCCTCCCTGCTTATTCAATAGTTAGATGTGCTGCTTCTGCTCTTACAAAACCAGGCTGTTTTTCAGTGAAATGTGGTAAAACATAGGAAGCGTGTGCAGGCAGAATGCATCGGGGTAACTGAAACAGCAAAGCGATTGCTTTTCTTCTCATATTTTGCTGTTCTCTTTTTCCTGTTCCTCCTTGTTTTTTTTTTAATTCTGTATGATATTTTCTCAGATATCTACTCTTTTCCTTTATTCCTCTGCTTTATTATTCCTTGAGCTCGTTATTTCTGTTTTTACCCTTGTTTTCTAAAGAAACACAGTTTACGCATCCTGCCACGTGCATCAGTCCTGCTGTAATAATTTTTAATTTGTTAGCCAATTTCAAACACAAAAGTTGGAAAAAGATCCCAAAGGCACTGAGTTTCTGGAACGTTTATGAGCCCAGGTACCTTGGCAGAGGGGAGACAGCTTAACTGCGCCCTACAGCATGAGCTATGTCGGGAGAGACGAAAAGACTGGAGGCATCTGTAGCAAAACAGAGTTAATTAACGATGCTGCTCATAAAATTGCTTAAATGCTAGCCCCTTACCTTCGCTATTCCATTCTGTTGTTTTCTATTTGTGCCACCTGATGAGAAGTTTTACATGATGGGAGGGGAGGCAAGATACTTTTCATAGTTGTCATAACCTGAAACATTGATATATGTACTAGGCATTTCTGGTAGGAAGCTGACATTAGAGGTACATGATTTGAAGGGATGGACAGTGTCAGCCATGTTATATGTGGAGATTCTATGATTGACAGATGAATGCAACAGAATTGGAGCGCGTGAAAGTTTAGTTTGCCTTTTAGGTTTTGAGCCTTGAAGATCACCTTTATCTTTGTGAAGGATATCTACTGATTTTTTTTTTTTTAATTCTATAATGAAATCTTAAATTCTCACACAAGCTGTTGCAATGAGAAGATCTCTAAATTACGCAGCATGAAGAAGTCTAGGATCTTGTGACAAGATCAACAAGCACGCAAGCAAATGGCATGGTAGTGGTGCCCTTGGTTCCTGAGGGGAGGAGGGCAGGAAAAAAAATTTGCAGAGGTATGAACTCAGCAGAAATAGCTTGGTAATAGTAAAAGGAGAACAACACTTTTCAGTATTCTGTAAAGGGTTTGTAAAACCAGGAGAAAGCTGTAGGCTGTTGCTGCTTAACTTTGGTGTCTGGTGATTTCAGCTAGTTCTTTCAACCTCCGTTTTCTCCACTGTCTGAGGTCGTATTCACCCTTCCTTCTTGTTGTCTAAATCCTCTTGCTTTGCTCTCTCCTGCTAGAAGCATTAATTTATTTGCTTAGGCTTGTACAAGCATGCTAGTGTTCTCTTAAAATTAAAAATACCGTTGCCATGTAGGGGCTGGTCAAGTGGTGGGATTTTAAACTAAAATTTCCAGCTTATTCAGTGGAAGCTGCCTGTCAGCATCTTTATGGGTCTGAATAGGCTTTTAAAAATGATCTAGCTCTAAGCCTTCATAATTGAACTTAAGCTCCTAAGTTGCTTATCTACTTCTGAAATTTAAACCTGATCCCTGTTGTAAAACTGCAGTGAAGATCTAGATGAAAATGCAATAGGATGTTAATGAAGAATTTCTCATTTAGGTTTGCTTCTTAGCAGTCTAAGCAACAATTTTAGGAATGCTGATCTGATTTTTATTGTCTTGCATATGAATGACTTTATAAAGCTAGCTTGTTGGAGTCCAAATTGCACCACGTTCCAACTTTGTCAGTGTGACCTAGACATTTTGCTTGAAATAAATACACAGACTGGTGAGTTCGTAAACATTCATAGCTATGCCCTGTGTTAAATAAGGACTATGCTTTATTTTCGTGCAATAAAATTTAATTAGTTGTAAGTCAGGTTTTGCTTTAGTTGTAATTAGTTTAGCATATAATTATTGTGTCTAATAGCAGTCTGAAATCTGCAAGCATTTTGATCTTATTCCAAGTTAAAAAAACTCACAACCCTCTTAGATGTATTCAATCAGTAGCTATAATAGAATCTTATTAGTCAACCATATTACAAACTCTGTAAATCTTCAAGTGACTGAAGCACTGTTTTCGCTCTTGCTTGTTATGCGTTGCATTAAGAAGATCTATAAAAATGGTTTATATTGGACTTGGTTTTTAAATGGTTAGAAAAAAAAAAATCAATGATTTTGGTTTTCTTGGTGAACTTAATATTTGCTGTTTGAGTCAGCGCTTTTTTAATTTAAAAGTTAATTTTAAAGCTCAAGCTTTCATAAAATATAACTGGGACCTCTGTGTGTGGAAATAGTAATCATTCAATTTTAATGAATGGATATCTAATAAATCTCATAATTTACACACAAATACTATTGCCTGTTACAGGTGATTATAATGGCTCATGCGTATTTTCTTGTACATCCATCCGAATGTCTTGTGTCTTCTGTCTTTCGGTTGTGGCCGGCTGGTATTTCTAAAGAAGTTGTCCTGCAACGGAATCTTCTGTCAGCTCTGCCTGTGGATTTCCTTGTGGGAACAGCATTACAGCGAGAGATAAATGCAGAGAGTCTGGCGTGTTGTTAGCTGCGGTGGAGTAATGGCGAGCAGAGCTTCTGTTCTCACTTCCAGTCCAACCCAGCTTATTTTTTGCAGATACCATAACTACCAGTGGTTTAAAATATTAGTTGCTAGTGGTGATGTTCTAACTTGAATTTCATCTGTATTATTAGGATTAAGGTTCTGAAATGTTTGTTCTATAAAAGGTCTTATCTTGTTTTCTGCGGATCATTTCATCAGTCTGCAGGTCAGGTAATTATGACTAATCAGAGCATAGAAAACGGCGCTTTTTATGGTATTGAATAAATGAACAGTAAACAGCCTTGTACTTGATGGATATTTGTCTTTTGGAAGCTCTGTGGTATGATGGGGAGGGATAAATGATTTCACAACCAAGAAAGAGATATTCAGATATTGACATTTAAAAAGGAATATGTACTTTATACTAAGCAGGAGTTGCCGCGCTTTTAGGGAATGGGGTTTTCCGTTCCTTCTCTATGTTTGCAATTACCTGCCCTACAACACTCAAAAAAAATGTAGATATTTCTGTTAAATTTAGCAGGCCCATCATGTGAGTTAACTTGCCATTCACCTTTCTAGACTTTCTATTTTAGAAGAACGAGTAGGGTACAGTTCTTAATTCTGTTTCACTTTTTTCAGAGCAATTATATTGATATCATATGGCGTATTTTTAAGTCTAAGAACAGTATATTTAGTGTCTATTATTATGACATGTATAATACTTGTATATGCAGCTATTATATGTAATATAGAACTCAATACTATATGTATAATTACGTAAATAATACAGAATCAAAAGCTTGAAGTGTAGAACACAGTTGTGTAGCAGCTCAGAAAATGTTTTATTTGCACATGGCCACTTGTTAAATACTCTGATGCTAAGGCCTCAGTGAAAGGCTATTGAAAGTTTGAATAAAATTACTGTTAATTTAGTGTTAATCTCTGGAATAGCAGTATGGAGCTTTTCTTGGTGGTTTGTCCCCCTCCCCCTCCACCTAATAAAATATTTTAATTATCAAAACAAAAGGGAAAATAATCTTGCTTAGAGTGGTGTATTTTTGGTTTATATTTTGCATCTAGGCTACTTTAAACCTTGATTTAAAAAGACACTCTTGGCATCACTGGGTTGAAGTTCGTTTGCAACCCAAATGTAGTAATAAAAAAAAAGTCAAATATGTTCCTGTTACAGCTCAAGATGCTGTAGTTAGAAAATGGATGTAGAAATGGCACAAAAATATCCAGCTGCTTTACAATAAAGACTAAGTATAAACAAATACTTGGAAATGTTTTGTCTTTAAATTGAAAGGAGTCTTAAAAAGTGATTCAATTCAGTTTGACAAATGAAGTATGAATTCCATTTTGGAATAAATAAAAGGAAAGGTTTTATTTTTGTTCCTTTAACTGTGTTTTACCCAAATATATGAATATTGTATTTAATATTAAGCAGTTTCAGAGGATCAGAGTTGCCAATCACTGGAGCCTATGTGCGTTTCCTAGGCCGCAGCCACTGAGCTGACTGAAGGAAGCAGAGAGATGTGAAAATCTAGAATAAGACAGAACATTCGCATCTCGTAAACCTGAATTTCAGCTGAATGCTTGGAATTATAAAAGGGCAAAGCATCTCGTCCCCAACTTGGAAACCATCTCAGAGGGTCCTGCAGCCAATTGGGGCACTTCCTATGGGTTATTATTCATTGTTTATCACATGAGAAAAATCCCAGGTGTTTTTTTTTGTGGAGATCTGCAGAGGCAGAAACTCCAGTTCGGACTTAGTATGATCCTTATTTTTTGTAGTTGTAAAGGTAAAGCATTCTATACAGACAAGAAACTATTAAATATGCATCGCAAGGGATCAGAATAGAAGTACGTTTGTTTTTGTTTGTGTTAGGGTAGCAGTGATCAGCACTGGGAAATAAAAGCAGCGTTTTGCTGGATGTAGCGTAGTGGAGCTCAACAGCAAAATAACAGAGGAAAAATGTTTCATTTTTTCAAAAGATTTTCTAGAGCAAAGATCTAGTGATTCTGTTCTCTCTTACCCCATCCTTTGAGGCAACACGTGATCCTGGCCCTGCTGTCTAATTAATTACTGAGCACGAAGTCTTCGGGTTGGTTTATACAGGATCCCTGTTGGATAAGCAAGCTAGAAATTTCCTACTTGGTAACTTGTTTGGGTGTATGGGTTTGGTTTGTGACATTAGTTGGGTTTGTGTTGTTCCTTTCAGGGTATAGTAAATTGGAAAACATTCCAAAATCTGAAAGGTTGCAGGGGATTAAGAGGTTATAGGAGTATGTTAAATTCTGGGGACTCGTGGTAGAGAAGTAGGCGAATTTCTGGAGGGCAAAGGCTAGAAGAGCCAGGGGAGCAAGGTAGGTGGCTGGCTAAAGGAAGATGGATTGGGCACCAGGTGGCACCCTCTTCCCATAACAAGCTAATAGTTGATGGATGGTAAATGCAGCAGGTGCTTCTGATGGGCTTCCAAAAGTTTTGTTTTGTGGACATCAGCATCCTCTCCCCACTGTAGCTTCTCTCTTGTCCTGTTTTTTTTGGTTTTGGACTTGTCGGCTTTGGGTCAGCTGTTCAGGAGGCAGCAGATGCTGTGATTATTGCAGAGCTGCGAGGGTGCTGGTTGGCTTGTTGGTCTGGAGGCGAACATGTCTCCACTGGCTGCTTCCCCAGAGCTGCTGGAGAGGGAAACCAAGCAGGCAACCAAATGTCTGAATCGGATGAAGAGTATTTGGGGAGTCTAGGGGGCTAAGTGAGAAGACAACAGGAAAATGATTGAGAGGAAGAAATAGTCAGGAATTTATCAAAAAGGAGTAAACAAGTGAATCAATTCTATGGAAAGGAAGTAACATAGAGAAGCCTATGAGTAAGGAGACTATATAATAAATTTGAGGAAAAGAAAATAATGGAAAGAAGGAATAGCAAACGTTCCATCTGCTCCTACTTACTTGAGGAGTTTCAAGAAAAACACCTAAAAAAGACCAAACCCCACTACAAAGAGAACGAATAGCCATTAAGAGAGCCTCCTCCTAAGAGGAGGAAAAACCCAAGGGAAAATCAATTTCATCTCATTGCTTTAAGGCAGTTTATGGAGAACCTACTTCAGGCTCTGGTGCAGGAAGGCAGCAGGGACAGTTGGAACAGTGTTGGATACCTGATTATACTGATGTCTCATCATCTGTCCAGGCTAGCGTAAACCCCTGGCTGTTTGTGACTATATAGCAGTAGCTTTGCCAACTGATGGCTGAGTTTGTACTCTTCGGATTTGCGTCTCCACAATCCGAATGGCAGTCGCTTTGGCTTTTTTCCAGAGATGCTTAACCACGCCAAGGGAGAGACTGCAAACATGGGAGCTGCCAAGGCAAAATGCATTCTGAACCTGCAGTTAAAAACATTTCTTGTTTCCAGGTAGTACTTCTTGCTGAACCCTGAAATATGTACTGTGCGTTGCTTTGGAAAGCATTTTGTGTCTTTTAAGATAGAAGAGCCTATTTCAGCATCTGGTAACTAAAAAGAAACTTTTCCAAGGCTGCTGACCCAGACACTTTAAGACAGGCTCGAATTTAGTTATATTTCATTTCAGGCTGCTTTTACCGACCTTCCCTCCCCCTCCTCTCCCCTGTTCCCTCGGTGGTCTTTCAAAATCCAGGTGTCTGGGATTGTCTCCAGCCTACTCTGAAAGCACCCCAGGCCTTGGATTAATACATGAGAGCTGCCTTTTATTTCAGTGCACCCCTTTCCATAATGGCTGCTCAGTCAGACCCACTCGCAGTGTACAGCCGAGCTGAACCAAAACCTTAGCAGGTCAGCAACGCACGGCCCTGTGTTTTACTGAGTTTCACTTAAAATGCCATGCCTTTTTACAGGGAAAACTGAAGAATATTGCAAAAGTGTTTTGGGTTTCTGGTTCGCCGAGGGTTTTTTAAAGATCTTTGCTGATCTCCATGTAAAAGAACGGAAAGAAGAACAGTGTGTAAAAATGTGCTCCTACGTAAAGGGTGTTGAGTATAGATCTAATACCAGGGTGAAAATTTCATCGTGTATATGTGGCATGACAGTACATTGCTAGTATCAAAACTACATTCCATAATACATAGAAGAGATCTACCTAGACTGCAGGAATGTCATTCTGTCACACCAGCTTCTCACTCCAAAAGCAGTTTCCATGAAATGAAACACTTGAAAGAAAAATAGTCTCATTTTCTAAACACAGGTCTAAATTACTGATACCTCACAAAACAAATTTGCGGTTATCCTTTGGAAGCGTATTGAACTACGGGTTGGTTTTTTTGGTTTGTTGTTTTTTTGTTGTTGTTGTTTTGGCCTTTTCTGCCAATCCTAATTGTCATCTTTTATGCCCTGGCGTTGGTTTTTATTGCAGTCCTCAGTACTGTTGAAAGTGGGTCACAGGGACCCGGTTCAGTTAGGAGCGCAAGGAACAACTGCAGAAAATAGCGAGCCCTGCTTGGGGCGTTTGTTCAAAACGTTCATGCTGCTGGATTTGCAGACAGATGGTATTATTAGTGACTGTTTTGATCAGAGGTGATACCCAAGTTCTGCCACCTAGTTAGCACTTGAGCAGTGAGTAAGCAAAGTACGGCCTTTTAGAGAAATAAAAATGATCAGGTAAAAGAGCCAAATTTTAGAATACCTGTTAGTTAGTGATAGCCTTTCTTGTCACAGGTTGCTTTGAATGATCCAACTTAGTCTGAATGTACTAGAAGGGCAATTATTTTTGCAATATTTCTGTCTCTGCTAGATATTTTTTTTAATATGAAAACACAAGTGTTTGAATGCAATCAGTTGATTCCGGGACTTAGATATGATATTGTTGGTACATACACAGTATGGCACTGCTTAATTTCCCTAATGAGCAAATAGTTGTTTCCTGTACTTTGTTCTGTATGTAATTCACATCTTTATGGATAGATTTCTTTAGACTGGAGTACTGTATTAATGAACTGTTGATATGAGATTTTTCTTGTTCTTGGCGTACAATGCTGTTGTTTATAGTCATTCAATGACTTCAAAATGATACTGATTGCATTTTACTACCATTTCTAAATTAATTTGTTGATGAATGTTATCTGACTTGAAGTCTTTAATGTTATAGATATTTCAATAATACCCATGCAAAAATCTGAATTTTCTGTTGCTCTGTTTTGAACCTGAATTGTCTTTGTCATCTTTACTTTTTTTCTAAAAATCAGAAACTTTTGCTTTGTTTTCTGAAGAATTTCAGGATTTTGTTTGTGCTCTGGACATCTGACTAAGGCAAAGATTTATTGGGAATAGCATAAGAAAAAACTATTTACAAATTAATTATCTACTTTTTATTGTAAAATTCTGAAATATATAAGCAGCGAAGTTACACTCAAAGTTTTTAAAAAGAGAGCATATAAATGATTAGATTTAGCAGCTGATCATGTCTAATGTGGGGAATATAGTTGTATGAAATTGGTGCCAAATAGGTCTTGATACTCTATTACAGTAAATGGTTAGGCTAAGAAGAATAAAAACCCCTACAAATGTTCACATAGATTATGGAAGGACACATAAACGGGGAGTAAGTGTTTATAAACACAGAAGTGTGAAGATTGTAAATATTAAAAGCCATATTTAAAAGATTTGGTAACAGTGACAAGGAAATAACAAATAAAAATAAGAAATTGTGGATTGGAATAAAAATTCAGTGTATATTGTGAAATAGAAATATTTATTAGGTGGAACTTTCGTAATGTGTTGATGGAATTGTTGTTATGACAGGACATCATGTTGCTGGCTGATTTACCTGATTCGCCATGGTGTAG
>Ga0181612_138948_pt1 | contig 11606 bp, 4 predicted proteins | sample HoacroProtozoa21_FD_119630 | JGI IMG/M metagenome (GOLD analysis project Ga0181612, IMG submission 119630) | Hoatzin crop microbial communities from Cojedes, Venezuel. Combined Assembly of Gp0051906, Gp0051904, Gp0051908 | reverse complement strand
GGGTGTGCCCGGTATTAGACAAAACCTTTAACCCAACCCCCCGAAACCATGTGGTGAGTGGTGTTTTTACACTGGCGAGGGTTTGTGGGGGGGTTTTTTTGCCCTTTTTTTTTTTTTTTTTTACCCTCAAATCCAATTCTTCCTCTTTTTACTGCTCAGGACAGTTCATCAGTCATACAGTTCGTCACAAGGGCGAGAGTGCGGGTGGACCCTGACCTCAGAGTTGTGGAGGTGCCCAGTGGGAGCCCAGAAGAAAAACCAGTAAGTATATACACCTAAAGAGAAAGGTTTCCTGATCCCAGTGGGTTGGAGGTCATTGAGATCTCTACGCAAACTGGAATTTGTGGCTGGGCTTGCACTGGCTAGCCCATGAGAGTGCCCAGACTTTGTCAAACTAGACCAGCAGTGCTGTGAACTGTGCTTCTGTGGATTTGCTCTCTGTGATAACCATGCCATCACAGTGAATGATGCTACATGGAGCAGGAGGGTCTGTGTTGTACTAGCCAAAATTGTAATACCCTTGAGGTGTATGTGCCAAAACTGGGTTTAGCTTCCTGTTCTAGGGTTAGCATCTGCATTAATCTAATTCAGATTTTCCTTGAAAACCTAGCAGAGACTTGAATCCCCAGCAAAGTCTTTTCAGATGTGCCAGCATGAAATATTTATAAGTGTAAATGACATTTTGGGAGCTGTGAAAATGGGCAAGGGGGTCGTCTAAACTTTCAGAGATTCATTTAACTGTTCCGTTGTGCTGAGCTGGTGGAATTCATGTATGACCTGATACTGCTTTTAGTGTTGATCTTTGTGAGGCTGGAATTAAAGTTCAAGGTGAATTCACTGTATAGTTTTGGCTGTAAGTAAAACTGTATGGGGCCATGTTTACAACTTGCTGGAGAAGGAGGAGGTAATGGCTTGGGTTTCCTACTGCCAAGTTGCCTAATACTTACACATGAAAATTGAACAGGAGGCCATACCCAAATTCAGCTTTCTTTTTGCCTGATGAAAGTTTAAAGTTTCGTTTCTTATTTCTCATGTGAAGATCAGAAGTAATCTGGACGACTTTCAATTTCTCCTCTTGCTATGTATTTTTGGAACATGATCTACATCCCATCTCTCAGTTATCCTTTTATCCCCAGTGATTGTCACCACCACCAGCCCATGCAACCATTCTCTCATTGGCTCCATTTCAGCGAGTACTATTGAAATATGAGCATCAAAGCATGGACACTTCTGGAAGACACTGACGTTCCAAGTTAAAGCACTTATCTCAGAGATACTGGATTTAAAATCCTACAGGAAAAGGAAGAATTGAACCTCTGTCGACTTACTACCTTCAGTCTCAAAGTAGAGACACCATTACAGTGACCATCTTTTACACCATCACTTCTGCAACCCTAGACTTAACTTTATATTTTATTAGACCTGTCAGAAAAAGAAATTATTTCACTTGACAGGACCCCATGTTTTCCCTTCTGTTTTATTTTCTTTGTCAGGCTTCTGGACCATTCTGAAGAGCATTAAAAAATAGGCTTGGCAGCTGAAAGGAAGAACATAGCTAGCCTTTCCTGGGAATGTGCCTTATACGTGACCTGCAGCCCCGATTGTTAATACATTGCTTAATCTCTTTTTAGTTCTACAGCTTGCACAGAGCAAATTCTGGGATTTTATGGCAAAATTTCATTAATCACAGAATCACAGAATGGTAGGGGTTGGAAGGAACCTCTGTGGGTCATCTAGTCCAACCCCCCAAAATGACTGAAGTAACACCTGACTGTGTTGATACCCATGCCCCAACTGAAATGGAGAAAGCCAGGATCTCTCTGCCAAATATTTTGATCTGTAAAGGGTTTTAGAATCTCTCAGAATGATAGGTACAATGTAAAATATGTGGGATTACTATTATTTAATGTCCAAAATTTAGAAATGCTTTTATCTAGGAATGCAGGCTCTACTGTATTTCATTATCTAATGCTTAAAGAAAAAAAAAAAAGTAAACAAACAAAAAAAACATTCTCCTTTGCCTGTTCCCGGAAAGCCTTTCATCAAGCCCTGAGTTGCAGCGGTTAGAAAGTGCACCGTGTGTGCTGGGAAGCTATATTAGTCTTCAAACAAGAGGTTCTGGGAAGCCCTAGCTGTAAAGGAGCGTGCTTGACAAGTTGTAGCCATGTAACATCAATTTGTAATTTCAAGTCTTTTCTAAAGTGAATGCCGTTTGCTCTCTCCTTTATGCTATTTCCATATGTCTGTTGGCTTCATCATTGCTGTATGTTTTGCATAGGGTCATGTTCGGGGAAAAATTTAAGACATGTGGTTTGGCTCAAGGTATTCATTCCCCCCCCCCCCTTTTCTTGTGGAATGTAGAAAGAAATAGTACTTGTTGCAAGCCACAGCTATTCAGCTGGAAGTAGAGACAGGAGAGAGAAAATGTCTTTATTCATCCTCCTCCCTTCCTTTCTAAAGCCCATCCTGTATTCTCTTCATTGACCATGGCCTGCTGTACCTTATCCATTTGGCATAGCAGCTCCTTCGGAACAGTTGTGCATGGTCTTCCTTTGAGTCTGTTTACGAAAGCATTTCCTGATGATGAAAAACATTTTATGAGACACTTCATCATTTAAAGAGGTCTTTTTGCTTTGTACAGCTAATTATAGACTTATTAAACCCATCTTCATGGTTCTTTAGAACCTGCTGACCTTACTTCACTGGGCACTTTTACAATTTAGTGTACAATATCAGAGTGCAAACTATCTGTAAAAGAAGACAAAAGGAAAAAGAAGACTGGTACTTGTGATGCAAGTGTAAGAAGTACCAGTGGTGGCAGGACCACCCATATAAATACCAGTTTTGTCAGAAACTCTAGTAGACTATTTGTAAGAGAGATGCAAAAGCTTATGTATATATCTGTAAGATGAGTAGCAGGCTGTCTTTAAAATTAACCCATTTTTCAAAAGATGCATTTATGCAATTTTCAGAAATAATTTCTCAGATTTGGATATGGGTTGATGTGATTTGGAATGACATTCTTCTGTCTCCAGTTACAATAGGCTGTTTAAACTCTTACATTGGGCAAATCAGATGAAGAAGGTGAGCAGAGTTTGGGTTTGACTCTGTGATGGTATATATGGTATATATACTGGATAGCAGTATATATTGACTGAAACCGATGGCATGGTATTTTCAGGAGGCATACTTACTTTTCTTGAGCATATGGGTTTCCATGAAGGTTTGGCTCCCTTCTTCTCTGCATGTGAGGCAAAACCAACAATAAGCTCCATGAGACCGCGGTGGTCAGATACCGGATCCAAGGGTTTGCATCGTGTGCTCGCTGCTCATGTGCAGGAGGAGTGCTTTTATAGACCAAAGAGATTTCCCTCTGTGAGTGCCAGTGTGGAGGGAAGAATAGGCTGGGTTTCACTGTATCAAAACCATACAAATGCCTCTGCGCCTCCCTGTCTTAAAAATAAGGGAACGCAAAGCTTAATAGACGAAAGGGGAACCCCAGATAAAATGCGTGCAGCTCCTGCAGCAGAGTGCCCTGTAAAGCTGAGGGCTATCGTATGGGTGTCTCGTGCAGTCAGCTCAGCACAGGTATGCTTCATCAAGCCTTCGAACCTTTCTCTCCTCCTGGCTAGAGTTCCCTGTTCTCTCATTTTCAGCCCAGTCAGCCCAGGTTTAATTTAACACAGGCAAGTCATTGCCCTGCGTGGATTTATTTTTTTTTTCAGGCTTTAGGTATGTTTATGTGTGTGATGGTAAACAAATCTATTTTAGGGAAAACAACAACAAAGAAGAAAAATTTAAAAAAATTAAGCATAAGATTGTAAAGACCTTCAGGTGTTTTTGAGAGGTCTTTATATGCATATTTATTTGCAGCAAGATTTAAATGCATATTCAGGTGTCTGGGCTTTAGCTGTCTGCCTGCGGCACAAAGGCCACCTGATTTTGGCCTGTTCTCCGTGTCTGCGTTGGAAGGAGCAGCCAGTGGCAGCAGACTGTGCTCCTGAAGTCCCAGCCTTTTTTTAACGCACATGGGAATACCTCTTCCACTTGGCAACTACCACCACCCCCTCTTGCCTTTTAGAAACACTCAGCATTTTAAGGAGCCCTGAGATGGGCACCACATCCCAGCCTGGCTGGAGCCAGACGAGTGCGTCCTCCAGCAGCTTGGCAGCCCCCTTTCCAGCAGGGTTTTTGCTGCCTTACTCTTTCTGCCGTGTTTCATTTTTTGTTTTGTTGTTTTACCTTTCTATCTGTTACTGTAACAATCCCTTTATAGATTTTCTTGTCTTTATGGTGCAGTCTGGCAGGTAGAAACACACGCTTGGGTAAAAGAACAGAACAATACACAATAGCAATAAAATACAGTTAATTTCCCAGGGATAGAGACAAGCAGGTAGCAAGGATACCTCAGGTTTGTATTTTTCAAATATTTCGAAGGTTTTTCTTAGTATGTGTAAATAAATAAATATATAAAGAGGTGCATATACATATATGTGCAGATGTATAGGAGAATGGTGTTTTTACTGCAGGTCCCCCCGAGTATAACAGCACTTGAACGGACAGGTCAGCTGAAACACCAGAAATATTCTGTGTGATAGTAGAAAAATAGCATTTTTTGATAAGCCCATGCCTTTCATAGTTCATGATACAAGTGCATAAAATTAATTTAGTGTGCATAAGCAAAAATAGATTAAAATTTTGCAATTAAGTATTTCCAACCAGATTTTGCTGAAGTAGATTTCTTGTCTTTGAGTCCCAGTGCAGCAGCTTGTACCTATTCTGCAAAGGGCTTCAGCACAGTGTGAACTTTTAAGTATTTGCAAAATTCCTACTCGGTTAACTGCTTAACTTCTTGCCTACTCACTACACTTTACTGAAATAAGGTGTTTTAAAAGCACTAAAAAAAAAAAAATCTGATTCTTTTCAATTTGTTCACTAAGACTGTCAGAATATAGCAACTGTTTGGCACGGGTAGAAGGTGAACTGGTAGATGCCCTTGTCTGTGTGAGTTCAACATTTCAAAAATCAGTGCTGGGGTGCAGATCTCTGTTATTTTACAGAGGAGCAGTTGCATGGTGTAAAACCTGATTGAGGTGTGAGCTGAGGACAGCTGAGCAGCAAGCTATGCTGTCTGCCGGGCTTCCCCGCTTTCAGGTCCCACAAGTACAGCATGAAATGCAAAAGATAAATATGGAACTAAAACTCCTCATACATCGTCAAGACCACAGTGTTTTTCATGGCCTTTCCCTGGTGTTTTGTCAGAGCCTGAAAGCAAGCCTGTAATCTGCTCCATATTTTATGACTGTTGCATGTGCTTTCCCTGGACCAGACAGCTGCTGCCCCTCCCTGCCCTCTCTGTGGTGCTTTCCCACACTCCCCCCTTATCTTCTGCATCGGCCACCCTTATCGCTCCTGTCTCCTTGATCGGTGGGGGCTGTGGGAAGTGCGCTGGGCTGGGGGCTGTCTTGTGCTCCCCGACGTGTTGGCTGCCCTACAGGGGCTGTGCTGCCGGGGTGAATGGGACAAAGAGCTCAAGGTTCGCTCGAGACTGGGTTTCAGAGGCTACGCAATGGCCAGCGGGTCAAGCGGCGGGCGGCAGCCGGCTCACTCCTCTTCAGTAACATCCCCCTCTGCCTCCACCCTCCCCAGCGGGAGGACTTGCTTCCCTGGCCTCCCACCACTTACTGAACTGGCTGCTTGCTGACACTCCCGACGTGATGTGCACTGACGGTCTGCTCCGTCTGGTTTGGTTGGGGTTTCGCCTGGGTTTTTTGTTGTTGGTTGTGTCCTCACCAAAAACTCATTGCAGTGGCTGCGTATTAACAGAGGTGGATTTTGAGGGCTTGAGAGGGATAAGGACATTAACATGAGCAACACCCGTGCTCCTCTCCAAACCACAAAGCCATGAACAGGGATTTTTTTATGCTTGTATGTTGATTCCAGACTGCTGGAAGAAACTGGATAGATAAGAAGCTATTGCTGCTCTCTACCCTTATAGCTTGAGCTGTGACTGCAAGAGTGACAGCCAAGCTATTCTAGCCAGTGTGGTTCAAACCTGAAATGTGGGGCACTTGCTGTAGAGATAATGTATGATTTGATCTCTGCAGCTATTCCTGGCTCTGTTTTTTGGTAGCGTGAAGGACATACAGGTCTATTGTTCTGAAGGTTGTGTTATGTTAACATTTACTTCCTGAGTAGTGAAGACACCACCTCATTTTGCATCCAGGGTCTGCTTGAAAGGTCTTTTCACTGAGGTTGGCAATATTAAAATGTTAGGCGTTCTTTGAGAGTCAGAAAGGAAAACAACATTAGTGCCTTATCATCTAAGAACCAGTCATCTGAATTGTGTCCACAAGATGGATGCTGAGCATAGCCTCCATGAGAAATGGGCTGCCACATCAGATCATCTTTCCAAGCTGGCTCAGAAATACAAGGAAGGCACAAGATTTGTCTTTGATCTCTGTCTGGTATTTCCCTTAGACTGGTCTTGGCTATGAGGGAAACTCTGCTGCTTAGGAAACTTTCTCTGTTCAGCAAGATGTCTCAGAAAGTCTTTGTGCTAATGTCTGAAATGCTGAAATTATTCTTTCTTTAAAATGAAGAACTGGTCCATGTTCGAGAGCTATTTTGAGCATTGTGATACTAGTTATGGGAAGATGTTTGGATAGTGCTATCTATGTATAGCTTCGTTCCTGTCCGTTTGCTGTGTTTTCTTATCTCATTTTCATCAAATGCCTGATAATATCTCATCACTAGGAAAAAAGCAGTGTGTGTAAATCAGCTGTGTTCAGATTCATCCTCCAAAAAAGCTGTGGTCTTAATCAGTGTTAGCCTGTGAAATGGAGATGAAGGATCTTTGAGTACTTCTTTATGGGAACACCGTGACGAAATACAGCCCTGTTCACCTGCTTTCTCTCTTCAGTGCCTGTAATTTTTGTGGGTATTTGCTGAGGCTGCATATGCTTACGGAAACAGAGAAATGTTTGTTAGTGGGATCTTGGGAGGCTGCCCTGTCCCATTTCCCACTCAAAGCAGGGCTGTTGCCCGCACTGTCTCAGGATCCCCATGGCTTTGTCTGAGGTTTGGAAACCTGCAAGGATGGAGAACACAGAGCTTCTTTGGCCCCAGTTCCAGTGCTGCCACCACCTCCCTCTGCAGCCTTTTCCTGAATGCCCACCTTCAACATCTATGTGGGTTGTATGGTGCTGCATTCCCTTAGCTGTCTCATAAATTATGCTGTTTGAACGGTGCCACCAGTGTGTGGAGATACTTCATGGGTCTTCTGTGTGCCTCTTAAAGATGAGTGTCTTGGGGTTGCGTAACTGTGCCTGACTCTAACTCCCTAATTTTCATCCACTTTTAACTACCGCATTTTTTTGTTTTGTTTTGTTTGAAAGATTTAACAATTCATATCTACGAAAGGGTTTTGACATTTTTAAGCAAAGATGTTTAAAGTGGTTTGTGAAGGAGGGAGGATAACTCACTATTTTGCCTTCCAAAACAAACCAAAACAAAGCCAGACAAAGCAAACTTATTACCTTTAAAAAAATCCCTGCTGCCTCTCTGCATTTGCTGGATATTAAATTACAAAATTTAACATAGAAATAGTCCTCACTGAGGGGAACTGTTTTTGCGTTTTCCACTGAGAAACTGGTTTTGATTGAAATAAGAGACTGGAAATTCATAAAGTGTGTATGAGTGGTATAATTTGCTGCCATTTTCTTCTTAAGGCAGACGGTTAAGGAAAGCTCTTTGTAGGATGTATTTCCTTGCCACACATGCTATACAAAGAGATGAGAACAGCAGGGCACTGGTCTCTGCGTTCCCATGGAACCCATGACTGCACGTGCCCTTCCCTCTGTCACACAATGTGTCCCATGAAGCACAGCACGGACGACTCGTATTCAATAGCGATATATGCGATTTGTCCTATTTTTTGTAAAAAAAGCTAACAAGCTCAGCATACATGTTTCATGTGAAGCCTCAGAGTGTTTGGCAGGCCCAGGAGCGTGATGACTAAGACAAACCACGTGAGATGCCATGACAGTCCCTGCCAATCCAAGGGATGGAGTTTTTTGTGCAAACCTTTGTGCACTTTTGGTGGCCCAGCACCAGAACAAGCGCAGTGTCTGGGGTGGGGGATTGGCAGGGCATGAGTTATTTTGGAGTGGAAGCTGATATCCTTTGGATCCAACACATGGCTACTCAGATTGCACTTGAAAGCTTTAAATCTCTTGTGAAAAATAGATGGAAAGCATGAAATTAAGGATGTATTCCATATTTGTTTGACAGATGAAATATGATCAGTGAGGCCACCATGCAATGTGTTTAATAAGATGAGTACCAGAGAAAACAATACAACTACCAATCATAAAAAGATCTTTTTCTAATTGCTTTGTAGGTGGTCTTTGAGGCTTTGCACAATCTGGAGCCTCGTGGGTATGTTGTCGGATGGATCATTGCCATCAGTTTGCTGGTGGGAATTCTCATCTTCCTATTGCTGGCTGTGCTCTTATGGAAGGTAAGGTAACAGATGCAACATAAACACCAAGGCTGGTCCCGCGAAAAAAACATTAAATTTATCCTTGTATTTAATACCCATTTTCTTTAGGAACTAAGTAATTGTCCACTCTATTACAGAAGCCATCAGCCATCAAAAATATTTTTATATCCAAGGCTTTTGTGAGGGACAGGGAGAGACTCATGGTGTAGAGAAGAAGTGGAAAAGTGGATCTTTTTTTTTTTAGGGCCTAGTTATTAAAAGTTGAAACCTCAGATACCATTTCAGGTCAAAGGAGGATCCCTCCTAGAAACCTGCTGTTAGCTCACACTTAGATACTTGGTACATCTCCGTGGTTTTTTGATGACTGAGGCTCACTGATTTCAAGAAGGTTTACTGAAAATCAGGTCAACTTTGCTTGACCAGCTGTGAGATAGAGTGCATACCTAACAAGAAACAATCAGTAGCTACTGTTTTCAAGAGGTAAAGGCCTGGGGGAGAGGAGTATCCATCAAGAAGTTCTTCAGATCCCTCAAAGGAAGAGTTCCAGATGAGTAAAATGCATTACCAGAGCAAGAAGCTCTTTAATGGGGACCTGTTAAAAGCCAGCCTTCACACCGTCTCTGATTAGATAACAATTCTCGTACCCAGGCACTGTTACATGGTAAAACTGGGCTGATGCTGACACTCGGCAGCAGCCATTTGGCCTGGTAAATGTGAAGGGTAAGGAGCTTCAAGTGTTTTCATTCCTCAGTTCCCTGTTACCAATCCATAAATTTAAAAGGCCACGGTCAAGGTCAGGGACTGTCTTTGAGGGAAGTAAACCTCAAACGCACACATGGGAACAAGTCCAACCTTATTTTGCTTCCCGTGGCAGAGGTCCAGCAGCCTGATTCGCACTGTTCAGCAGCGTGTGCACTGCAGGCTCTGCTCGCCGGCTGTGGAGGTCACAGCCCCGATGTGCTGCGAAAGGACAAATTGCTACAGGTTACGAGGCTGAAAAATGGATTTACAGACCTGGGCCAAAAACTGGCCATGCAATTCTTATTATAGATTATACAGATGTGTGTATAGCAGTGTTATAGGTTGTGCATCTACTTCATAGATTATATAAGTTTTATATAGGCTATAGATTTAAAGTCCTTTTATAGTCAGTTTTGAAGATTTTAAGCATGTTGTGGCAAGGTCAAAATTGACTGTGCTTTCCATTTGGAAAACAATGTTTGACCACAGTCTTTCTGTGGCAGAAAGAGTGAAGGAAAAAAAAAGTTATCTGCAATTAAAATGGCAGAATAACCATGAGAATGGAAAAATGTGAGATTAGAAGAAGCTTAGGATTTATGGCCCAATGACACACGGTTTTGAAAAAGGAGTTACTGCTGCTGATTCCTGTATGATTTCATATGGCTCGTTTCCTGAATGAAAAAAGGCACTAAACGAACTGTTCAGAAATGTGCAAGACAATAGCACGTTTCACTGTGAATCCCTGTGAGAATCTGACAGAAGCTCGATTCTTGGTCTCTGCTAGAATTGAGTCCTTTGCTTCCTCGTTTAATCTTGAGACTTGAGCTCTTTCAAATTTTATAGGGATCATTCAAGTACACATGAAGAAGCTGCCGTTTTGTTGCCTGAAAGCCTTGGGGGAAATTCCAAGTGACAGCAGCAAATAATTATAATTAACACCAGGCTTATATAGCCCTTTCAGCTGCACTCTGGTGCTTCATCCACTGAGTTGCATGATTACTAAAGGAACCAATAACTTATGGTTTTCTTCTAGAGAACAAGTGATTAGAAGTGTGTAGCTGCTAGTATCAGCCAGTACTTTCATTTAAGTCTTAGCCTGGAACCTAAATATGCATAAGTAATACTTTGCTCTCACTAGTTGCTATATTTATTAAAGATACTGGCAATATTAAAGTTGTCTGAGATAAAACTGACATGGGAAAGTTGCAGTCCTGCAGAAGAATCTTAATTGGCTGATTGTAATTATTTGTTAAACAAAATTGGCCAAGTCTGTCCTACAGTCATTCCTAAATTTTGTGTGTGTAGAAGTAAAAAAAAACCCATATATTAGAAATGTTCTAGTATTTAACTGTGGAATAAAAGCACAGATTTGAATTAGACGGAGGTTTGGGTATCTTAGAATTGCTAGTGAAAACTAGAAATTAACCAAATTTTAAGACTCTAGAGTACAAACTAAATTATATTTCCATTAAGAAATTAATTAAAGCTAAACTGTGGTCCTGGAAGGCAGCTGTTTACACAAAAAGGAGCAGGAGCTGGAGCAAACTCAGGGTAAGGGAACTGGCAGGAGCGCAGGGTTTGCTGGCAGCGACTGTGCCTCAGCCCTGTGCGGAAGGTACGGTCCCACTGGGTGCATGGCTGTGCTGTGGGCGCTGCCACATGAGGGACAGATCCTCAGGTATGCCGGCATTTTGCAGATGGAGTAAGCAGCTCCTGAAAGTTGCAGAAAAATATTAGAATACATGTAGATATTTCACATTATGCACTGCTAGAATTAATGATGTTAAGCAGGGATGAGAACTCAGGGCAATTCCAGCCCAAAATCCATTTTAGAGTCAGAATGAAGTTACTGCGCATGCAAAAACATGAGGATGGTAATTATTTCATAATTTGTAGATCTAAAATTGCACAGCTTAGGGGTCCGTGTCAATGGAAGTGATGTTAAATACTTGGTTGTTTCACTTCAAATAAAAGTGTATTTATTCACATGCAAGACCACGGTCATGTTTAAACACGCATAGTGAGGTTTTTAGCATGAGCTTGACCAGTTTTGGACTGGATTCTCGTCTCTGTTTATTTTGGTGTTTCTTGTAGACACCGTGTTTCCTCTGGTTTAAGTGTGTACAGATTCGGGGGGGTGAGCAGCATTTCCTTCACTTCCACGAGATGCCATGCATAAGGCAGACAGAATCACAGAATGGTCGGGGTTGGAAGGGACCTCTGTGGGTCATCTGGTCCAACCCGCCTGCCGAAGCAGGGTCACCTACAGCAGGCTGCACAGGACCTTGTCCAGGCAGGTCTTGAATATCTCCAGAGAAGGAGACTCCACAATCTCCCTGGGCAGCCTGTTCCAGGGCTCCGT
>Ga0181612_141622_pt1 | contig 11607 bp, 8 predicted proteins | sample HoacroProtozoa21_FD_119630 | JGI IMG/M metagenome (GOLD analysis project Ga0181612, IMG submission 119630) | Hoatzin crop microbial communities from Cojedes, Venezuel. Combined Assembly of Gp0051906, Gp0051904, Gp0051908 | reverse complement strand
TGGGGAGCCCAGAACTGGACACAGTACTCCAGATGGGGCCTCACCAGGGCAGTGTAGAGGGGAAGGAGAACCTCCCTCGTCCTGCTGGCCACACTCAAGACCGTACTGCTCGCACTCTCTTCAGAAGCCCATGGGACCAGCATCCCTAGTGGGACCAGCATCCCCAGTGGGACCAGCATCCCCAGCGGGACCAGCATCCCCAGCGGGGCAGTTTGCCGACAGGCACCTGCCTGCACCGCCGTGGAGCACGGGGCCTCTGAACTTCCCAGTGTAAAGGCTAACTGCACTGACAACTGACCTGCACCCAGCCCTTCGTGCCCCGGGGGCATCTGCTGGCCCACGCGCACGGGCCAGCGTGTAGCGGGTGGCTCCACCAGAAGCGAGCTCGGTGGGACTGCAGCCTGACGGCAGCTCTAGGGACCAGCCCAAGCAGCCGCCAGCCTGCTGCTGCCTTGAAGAACCTCCTCTTCCTTCAAGTCAGACAGTTAATATTCATGAACATGCCCCTTATAAACTGCCAATCCACCAGTTTTAAAGAAGCAATATTCATTTTGCTAAAGAAACGGTGTTCTTAACACCACAAAATTTTTTACGCATGCAAAGAAATATATACCTTTCATATACATATACAAAAATACGCTCCTGTTAACTGTGATTTATGAGTTTATTTAGAGCAAATATGGACAAACTAATATGCTGTTTAGAGGGAAGTACCTACTGGGATTAGCAAAACATTTATTTATTTAGTCAGCTGCTAAATGCTCAATTTCAGTTCCCCAGTGGCACTCTTGATTTGATCTGTATTAACTTCTGAAAAATTGTAAGAACATCGAGGTACGCTGCCTGGATACATTCTGTGTTTTAGTGGCTTTCTCAGTGCATAAAAGGCAGCAGACTGATGGGGGAGGGATAGACGGGGACATTCTCTCCCAGCACCACCAAATCCATCAGCGTGCAGCACGCTGAATGGTGATGTTGCTGACTCTCTCTTTCCCTGTCAAAAAAAATGACTTCATATGATTTCCTTAAAAAAAAACCCCAACCCAAACATTTGGAATCCACGGTCTAAAAGGCAACGCAGCCACCGAGCCCAGGAGCCCCCACCACAACTCCAAACATCTTCCAAGCACATAGGTCTGTGCCTGGTGACCCGAGTCCAGCTGGAAACACCCCAAAAGGCCTCTCCGTCACCTAGGGACGCTCAGCAACTGAAAATCCCTGCTGGGGCACACACGGGGACGTTTGCCTTGCGCTCAAGGCATTTGTGTCGAGCACACTGATGCTGGGTAAGTGTCCTGCCACCTCTCCTTCTTCACTACAAGGTCTGCAAAGTAACAGTTGGGAGTGATGATTTCGAAGAATCTACTCTGCAGGAGAAAGTCCTGAAAATACACCAGGGCAGGGCTTGTAAAATTGGCGTTCTGTGCTCGGCCTGACTTTGAACAAGTCACTTGCTCATCCCCTTGCACCTACGCACCCGTAGAAGCCGTGCTTGCGCCCAGAGCCCGCTGCTCCAGGGCCAGCGACGCTGGCAATCGAGCTGTGCCCCGAGGGGAGCCAAGTCCGACGCCGAGTCAAGGCTGGGCTTACCCACGTCTCCCAAGAAACCGAGGCAAACGGGGACCTTAACTTGAATACCTAGAATGAGCTTCACCAGATGACTGCACGTCTCGCCGACAGGGAGAAGTAACCACGAAAGGGAAAAGGGGACTTAAAGTCCTCCTGCTGCTCTTCACCGCTGCAAAACGGACGCCGTGCCACCCCAGGACCCACGGGGAGCCAGGAGACACACAGACACCACCAGGAGGAGACATGGACATTTTAAAGGGCATTTCCTCAATTAACATAAAAACTACAGAGTGCTGGAAGCTAAAGAGGAGAAAGTTTCTATCTAACACAGCTAGAGAAGTGAAAGAACTGGAATTCCCACTAAAAATCATAAATATTTAAAACATTTAAGGGAAGTTCTCCTTTTCTTGCCACGTAAAACAAACAAGAGAATTGCAGCCTCCTAGTACCTACTCAACAGCAGTCAACGTAGCAGCACGAGGTGAGGACCGAAGACACCAACCTGTGCTCAGAGCCCTACACAGACACCACCGGCAGATGGGATCCGTCACGGCTTGTAGGATGCCCACAGCGCAGCCGAGAGCCAAGCTCTTCTCAAGACAGATAAACTAGCGGAATGTTCTCTACGTTTCACCTTTCTCTATATTTTTTTAAACCAAGAACTTTTCTGCACTTACTTAGATAAAAGATCTGAAAGTAACAATATAGTTAAGTTCAAAATGACTAATGCTGGTGAACCTCTTTTAACTGAAATGGAGCAGGCCTTACGCTGGCTGTAAGCTCCAGGTTTTTGCTCCCCTTATTAACTACAGGAGAGAGGACTGCCCGCTCTCACAACTCTACACCAGATCTCGCTGTGCCTGGTGTTTGTGCATCCGAGCAGTCAGCTGAAATGAGTGTGTGAGAACTCCAGCCTCCAGCAAACAGAGAAAACTCTGGTCCTCACGCTGTGGAGAAAACCTTGAAAACACAGCGCAGGAGCTAAAGGCTCAGGATACCAATAAACACAGTCCTACAATGATTTTAAAAAACCCTCAACTTTTTAAAACTGGCTTCTAACATTTAACCATTCAAGCCTCACACTGCAAATGAATCAGAAATCTGAAAGACCTCTGCTTTAACGCTGCATTTGATTGCCATCACAATGTGCTTGAAAGATGCAAATTTTCAGTTAAAACTTACTGGGACAAATAATTTTTCCTTTAAAAAAAAGTTTAATTCTTACTTAGAGTTGTCTTATAATACTAATTCAATAATTATTGCCAATAAAAATATGAGATGGAGAAGATTCTATCTTCCTTTTTTCCTTTCACATTTCTATTACAAAAACACTTGGTGAAAACAAAATGTTTTCATGAACGTTTTCTTTTTAAAAAGAAATTAAAACCAAAAATTTGATTGGAATAGACTTCTTTTAATTGCTTCTGCAAGATCAAAGAGGAGCTCATGACCAAGTACGAGCTCTTAGTGTAACAACGCCTCTTTATACTCACTGATCTCAAATGACCAAGAATTACACATAAAAAAAGCCTTGATGCAAATATTGGCAGCAGGTAATACCGCTGTTTTCCCTCAGAACCAGATCACACGGGAGCAGCGGCCGCACAGAATCCACCCAGGTCTACCAAGCTGCCCGTCGCAGCCCTGAGCAAGCACAGGGAATTCAGCAAACCACCATTTCACCTTCTATTGCCAATAACCCGTGAGTGCTTCTGCCAGTGGGTACCCAAAAGCAGCACAGTCTACGAAATCAAGGTGAAATCAAACGCTGTCCAATAGCTAATGACATCGAAGGCTCCTAAATACGACTCTCCTGAACCCTACGGAGACAGGAAAGGTACATCCCCGCGGCGCCCGGAGCCGCCCGGCTCCCGCCTCGGTCTCCCATCACCAGCCAGGACCGGGCAGGAGGAACGGAGAGGGGCGGCCGGAGGAGGCTCTGGCAACTTTCCGGTACCTGTATTTATTGGGGAACATCCTCTCACAGTCCTTGCACTCATAGACCTGTCCATCTCCAAGACCTTCTTGCTTGATCTCCTCATTCAGGGTCTCGTAGAGGGAGCTGACGGCGTTGCAGGCGTACTTCTTGTGTCGTCGCAGGTCGAGCTTTGACTGGAACAGTTCATCACAGTCCTCGCAGCGAAACGTGTGCTCTTCTACAACAGACAGAGAAGATGGTTTTGACTTGTGGGTCAGGATGTTCAAACGAGTCTAATTATTCTACCCAACGCAGGGCTTGTAAAGCAAATGTCATGTTGTGTGAGGATCTACCAAACAAAGAGGCAAAGGGGAAATCTGCAAGTGGCAGGAGAGAGAAACCAAGGCAGGCTGTGTCAGCAGAGCGCTTTCGCTTTAAGCATTAAGAAAAAAATAAATCAATCACACAACCAGGAGAGATCTTGTTTTCTTTGTGTCCTGGCCTCTGCTGAGACGTGGAGACCTACGAGAATGAGCCGATGCTCAGAATACTGGGGGTACTTCTGGAGCGCTGTGTCTGTTTGCAGTGAGGTTTTCCAAAAATAGCAACGAGCTCTTCCTCAAAAGGGGCTCCCGGGAAAAAAGGAGCAAACCACACTCCTAAAGACAGCCCCTGGGAAAAGCAAACCGCCACAGCACAAACCTGGAGCAGCTCCTTTCTAAGAAAATGTCTTTCTAACGCTGTGCTCCTGCCTCTTCCCGCACAGCTGCAGAAGCACAGTGCGCTGTCAAGCCCCCAGAGTTCAAGACCGGAGTAACATGGAAGAGAGAACAGGGAGCCAAAGTCTTTGTTGTTGTGCTGGGGTTTTTTCTTTTTTTTTTAAAAAAAGATCTAATGCACATAATAAATTACTGTAGTCAAGGTCAAACAAATTAAAAAGAGGGCAGCTATTATTAAGTTTACAAGGCAGCATCCTGACCATAGTGCCAAGCCAAACAATCAGCTCGGAGCTGTAAATTTTCCAGGAGAAGGACGTCCGCGAGGCAGTCGGGATAGCTCCGGGCTCCTCACCCAGCAGCCAGCCTGGAACAGCAGCTTCCCAGCCACCACCAGGTCCCCGGTGCCGCGCTCCCCCGTCCTCCGCTACCCTCTTCCTCCAGGCTCTGCGGCCCTCTTCCCTATTATGATTTAGTCTCTTTTTCTGAGAACTTTATTTTCAAAAGGAAAGCTTGTGGTAAAACGCATTAGTTCAGAGGGAAGAGTGGAAATATTCTGTCTAAGCGATGCAGATGAAATCCAGCGCTGTGACAGAGCTGCTGCGGGGAAGGGGACAGCGGGGAAGGGGTCTCCGTGGCCACCACTCTGCCCCGAGCCCTTTCCAAAATCTGCAGCCCCGTGGTTTACCGTACCCCGCGCGCTGGTTTGCCTGAAGTTTTGCACCATTACAACCCCTGAGGCTGTGCTTAAAGGCCTGAAACTGTGTTTTATATAAATCAGGGTTAACTCTGTTAAAAGTGCGACACGAGCACAAGCAGAGGCAGTGTCACACCCAGCGACCGCCGCTTCCCCGCCTGCACTCGGGCAAGAATCTCCCTTCTCTGCTTCTCTCAGCAGAGCCTATTTCGCCTCGGGCTGTGGTTTTCGACCCGTGCCCCTGCACGCCGGGGACTCTGCGACTTGCTGCTGCGGTGACTAAGACAGACAAGATCCCATAAGCGGCTACAGCAAGCTACGTAGGCAGATGAAACCCAGAGTGGTCCACACCTACACGGAAAGTATCGACATCCCCACAAACTGGAAAAAGTCAAGCGCAGCTGAAAGAGAAAATATCACTACGACCTCATGGGCGAAGCCTTGCTGTTTATCCACGCAGCGGGTCTTGTGGTACTGTACCCGCTGGACACAGGAATGAGCAAAATACAGAGACGCTTTGGGATTTCCTGAACTGCAGAAGAGGAATGTGAAAAGAAGAAAAATCCAGTAGGTCAACATTTTCCTTTGGAGGGCGAAGGGGGTTTTGACTAAAAAAGAAGACCTAAGGGAAGAAAATAGCCGTATCTTTCCTATTTCACCTAGTTTTGCCAGACCTTATACTCTGAAATTGCTATCAGCAGCCTCACAAGGCAGTGGATCAGGCCCTGCTCTACTCCTCACAGAAATTCTGTTTACTAGCACTTTGTAGAAGAGTACCAATATGTTTTCTGTCCCTAGAGAGGGAAACCTGGAAATCAGGACATAAAAAACTGCCTAGCAGTATCCAGACCCCATGTGGTGCCTACCATTAAAATAACCTACCATTAAAATAACCAAAACTACTTTGGGGGGGGACAGAAAGCATTGTAGTGTCACGGCATGTCTTGTTATCGCACTCTACTCATAACAACAGCACGAAGCATGCACTGTTACCTACCAAAATTCACTATTTCATCTGCACACGTTTATGGACCGAACACATCCTCAGTGTGAAAGCAGCAAGGTGGGGGGGGTAAGCGCTGTGACTCGGTGTGCTGCACCTTTCCACTCTCCACGTGGCCGTGACCGGGGGAGAGGAGATGAGCCCGACGGCATCGAGCGACCCGAACGCAGGCTCTGCATGGGCTGAGGCAGTAACCGCCTGGTGCCACCCCTCCCCATCGCTCCTGAACTCACACTGCAGCAGGCGTTTATCCGCTGCGGCGTTCCGTTTTCGCAGTCCCAGACGCCAAGCTGCAGTGCACAGTGCTGGCACTAACAACCACGACCGCGCTTCTGCTCTGTGCCTGACTGCTCGAGACGTACGTGGGACAGCAGCTCGTCTGACCCACGCAGCCCACCGAGCTGTGGAGGAACAGGATAAATCCCTCGGTAACTCCAGAGAGTGTGGAGCTGCTCTGCCAAGGTGTCCACCCAGCTCAGAATTCGCCCTGCAAATCAAAGGTGTCCCCTGTTTTGTAAATAGAGCCATGGCTCAGCACAAGAAGGCTCTTTCGCAGCAGCAATCGACAGCTCTCCAGACCGGGAACTCCCAGATCACTTCACCTCCTGAGCAGGTCCCGCGAAATTCCCAGCATCTCTCAAGCTCAACCTGGCAATGCCCCAGACCCAGAAACTTGGAATGGAGCAAACAGCTTTTTTTTTTTCTTCTCTTTTTATGACTTCAGACAAAATGCATCAAAATACCTTCTGCAAATCCATACTGAATTCTTCCTACCAGTTCGAGATTCATATTATTAATTGTACCTTATTTCACCCAAACTATCCTCCAGGAACCAGAAATCCACTTTGAGTTTGCAGCACTAGCCAAGCAGAACAATTTACTCCATACCTGGCGAAAGCAGGGCACCTCGCCAGCACCCCGTCCCGCAGCACACAACAACACGGCACTACCTGCTGCTACCAATAACCCACCCGGGTCCTTTCTGTGAGGTTACAGGACAGGCTGACAGACAGACAGACGACATACACTGACAGCCTCAGTAACAACTGTTAGAGAGAGCTTTTCCTTCGAATTCTGCTCGTCCTTTGCCACAGATCTGGCAGAGACCGCAGGCGGCACAGGGTGCTCTCAGCGGGCAGCAGCTGGGGAGCTGCCCCGTGGGACCGCTGTTAAGCAGCGTAAGCACCAAGGCAGTTCAGCCCAGGCACGTGCACACTCTCAGAGCTGCACAGATTTTGCAGCTCTAGCCCTTGCACATCACTAAACTGAATAAGCCCTGTCAGTTCTGTACAGGTTTGTGCTTCCGTAACAACAACGCTCCTCTCCCACCAGCAGCACAGCAGCTCTTCCGCAGGTAGCGAGGATGGATGGCAAGCAAAGAAATGCACGTGCTTCAGAATATCTGGGCTTGGAAAAAGAAGTTTTATTGACAAGAAGAATTGGAGAACTGATACAAACACGATTCAAAGCCTTGCAGTCACACGTTGCACATGTCACCACTGGTGGCAATGCTATTCTGACGCTCAGATGGGTTAAACAGAGGAAGACCTGGGTGGCTGGTAGAGCGGCTGATGGTATCGTACCAACACCCAGCGCCTGGTCCTTGGCATTCCCGTTTCTGAGCTCGGGAAGATCAGACTTCTCACTAAACACCGCTGCAGGCAAAGGAACTGACCGGTAGACTAAGGGCCAGAGCATCACCCTGCAAAGGGAAACCTCAGCAACCAAGGAGGCTTAGGGCCGAATGAAAGAGACCTGGTATCTACCCGGGGTCTGCACCAGACACCCAGCTTGTAGGCTTCAGGTTCATTAAACGGTCTTTTTTTCTGCTTCTTTAAGCACCAAAAATAAAATATTGCCCTTCAAAGCAAGTTCTCATTAAAGTTTTTGTCTTTATTTAAGCACCACAAATGAAAATCCTGCCCTTCAGAAAAGGTTCCCACTTCAGTATCTTACAGGGAGAAGGGGATAAAAAGAAAAGAAAAATCCAGTTACAAAAAAATTGCTGCCTGTTCTCTGTGTCTTGTTTGTCAAATCTATGGTTATATGTGTCTATCTTAAGTTCCATCAGTAACACTCAGGACAAAGCAGGAATGTAACAGAAAAATAAATCAGTGCCTAATAGCTTTCAGAGAAACCAAGGGGAACACAATTATGTGGCATCTACATGCTAATCTACCAGACTTGAATCTCAAAGGAGTTCAAGTGCCCTACTCAAAATTCCTGCAGTGATAAGGGGTCTGCTGTGTTTGGCTGGGGTTTGGAGAAAAGATTTTTATGATAATTATCTTTGTGTGGAACAATTTTGCATTTTCTTTCTTCTTAATTCAGACTCGAAATGGGGGTGCGAGGCAGCAGGAAGATAGCATTACCGAAAGTAAAAAGTATTAAGAAGTCAAATATTGAACGTTGGCCTATTATAATTTGAAAGTAATTCTGTGGCACAAGCACCAGACATTACCAGGAAGACACGGATAAACGCTACACAATGAGGACGACGGAAAACAAGGAGCACTTTTCGTTTGTTCAAATAAAAGCCTGTTAGAAACAGAAATGCAAAACAGTGCAGAGTTTTCTCTCTGATTTCTCCCCAACATCCACAGAAAGGCACGTGTTACTCCATCAGTGTGAATGCAGAAATTATCCATCTCTGTGTGCTGGTCTCATGAAAACTACTAAGTTTTTTAGGGAGAAAGAAGACTGAAAAAATAATCCCAAAAGTGGCATCTCCGTCAGACAGCAGCTACCGCACTGCCTGTTCGTTCCCTTCACCCCCAGACCTTCAGCAAAAGAGCCTGCAGCAGCACTAACCCCCAAACTATCCACTTTTTCATAAATATTTCAAACTAATTGTGCATATCATATGTATGCTCTTAAAGAATTTCACTGCAAATTTGAATCTGAAAATTCTATTCATATACAGGTAAAAGAAAATAAACGTACTGTCGGATGTCCAGGCGAGACAACTCAAATCTCAGCGATTCATTTTGTAGAACGGTGTTTCCAACTAGTTTAAAAAAGACTGGAAGCTGAGAATCTATTTATAGAAATTAGTCATCAAATAATAATGTGAAACCTGCAATAGGCTCTACACTGAACGAGCAGAAAAAGACAGAAGTAATACACCCTAATGATCTCTTGAGAAAATTCCTGTCCCTGTTACGCTGTCCTCTAACTTTCCCTGCCACCCAACGTCAAGGAAACTCCGAGCCCTGCAAAAGGGGAGCAGAACCTCGCAAGTCCGGACCGGCTTCCACGTCGTCCCAGGACCACCACGCGCGGCCGGTGGGTGAGGGTTCTGCAGCGCTGCCTCGCCACAGGGCTCCGTACTCCCCTCCGCACCGCAAATCTGAAAATGGGAATCTGTACCATTTTTGATTACTCCAGATATGTCTGTACTGTTGCCTTGTTTTTGCTGTATTTTTGGGATTGGGGTAGCACCTCTTTCCTAGTTTTCCTAAGAGCTCACTCCCACGGCAGAGTGTTTGTATCGACAGGCTCTGTCACCGGCAGTCAAAGGGGTGGGACGCCAAACACCAGCCCCAGTCCCAGCGGAACGTCGAGAAAAGCACTGAACAAAGGAAAAAAAAAATCCTGGCGACGCTCTCAGGTTGCCGGAATATTTCAGGCCACGTGCCTTGCTAACCTGTCCTCCGGTCGCTGGCGGGGGCCCCTCCAGAGGCGTGCGAGGACGCTGCGGAGGGCAGGTGAGCAGCAGCCCGTCCCCAGGAATGCCACCGCCGGACGGCCTCGCGACGGCCGCTCCTGCGCCTGGCTCCGGCTGCATGTCCCTCCCCAGCCCCCGGGATTGGCTCCGCAGCCTGACTGCAGGAGCTCTGGCTGTTCTCCCTCTGCAGTGCCAAATGCTTCTGTTCCCTGTGAAGCTAAACCCGACCCCAAAGCTCTCCCCAGTCTAACAGAACGATGAGCAGAAAGCTCCACGCTGCTTCTTATCACAAGTCAGTCCTTTATAGCCATCCCCGTGCACCATCAGAAAAGGAAGGACTCAAAGGCTTCTCTTTTTTTTCTCTTTTCCCATCCCTCTCTGCGTGTCCTCTTGAATTTCACATAGCACCAACCTGGCGTAGGAAGAGAATCCAAGAAGCGCAGTGCTCCTTGCTCTTGCTCACCAGAAAACGCTCGCTCAACCCAGAAAGCATCACGGTCTTTTACACAGTCTGTGTGATGACCGACCTTCAGTAATTAACAGCGGGATATTCAGAGGAAAATGGTTATGCTAGTACACGAAGCAGCGAGTAAGGTTTAGTCTTCCAGGCTGCTCCACACGCAATAGCGGTTCAGGAAACGTCCGCCTCTGCGAGCTCGTCTGAGCTACGCGCCTTGCCCGGCAGCACCAACTCACCGCAAGGCAGGAGAGACACTGCAGTAACAAAAATGTCAACTTTTGTTTAAAAAACAAGCATTCTTTCGGCCTTTGCTGCACCACTTCAGGCTTTCAGAGGCGTCTATACTGTAGCAATAATAATGCCAGCTACGAGTCCTCCACCCTCTGCCTGGCTCCCCCTTTTCCGTGCCATCTCAAGCTCTAACGACCCCTGATTTGCAAGCCTTGGAATGGTCTGGCCCATTTTTATTACACCCAAAGAAACACGGTGACCCTGGGAATTAAGAAGGCACCTCCAACCCCATCCATAACCACAACATTCCTCAAAGAGAAGCAGCAAAACCATCTGCAGCATGCCTGGAGGTCAGTAAAAACTTTCTCGCTATCATTGACCGAGGCAGCTACGCTCGCCAGAGGAGGAGCGGAAACAAGCACAAAGCATTGACAGTCGCAGCCGGGGCAGGTACCGGACCAGGTCTGTGTCCCAGTCCAGCACCAGCTGAGGTTCTCAGCACTCCCAGGGTTGCTGGTGAGAGGAGCACAAAGGTCCTGTCTAGCGAAACGAGGCCTTACCTTCCATGCTGGGCGCCATGTTCCCAAGTGAATAACCACCTTCCTTCAAACACACCAAGAGCTCTTCTCCTGGCTCAATTTCTTTAATAACTTTATAATAGATCTGGGAATCAGAAACAAAAAATTGAGAGACATGTTAAATATGCGAAGACTTGCATTTTACATTTTAACCAATAACGCAAATTATCCCAGCTAATAGGGGAGGCTGTCACTTGATCTGTGCGATAATTGCTACTGAGAGCTCTTTTTTCTGCGGTTATTTTCCTACACGTGTGTCAGCGTTTCCTGCAGCTCGGGCAACGGAGCAGTAACAGCCTCGCTCCTTCAAACTGCGCACAATCCTCACACGGTTCTCCCTGCCGCCTGTGAGCTCCGGGGATCTGTCACAGCGAGGGGCGATCACGCTGACAGAGGGAACCGAGGCACTCCAGTCCCTGCTCCTCTAAGCCGACACCGGCCTGACGAAGAATCGGCACATCGTCGTATCTTCACGGAGTTGCTCTGCAGCTTACCCTCACCTAGGGCCTGAGGACCTGACTGCTAAAGCCAAGATCCGAACCACCCCGCGCTCCTGCCCACCCACTGAACCTGTGCCTTCGCAACGGCAGCGAGCGCAGCGCCGCTCGCCCACCGCGCCCCAGAACAGACCCAGAGGGGGGAACGGCCAGGGACCGCGCGCCAGCTGCACGCCCCGATCACGTTTAAAGGCTGCAGACCAGGGTTTAAAGGACACCTCGGCCTCACGCAGGTTTCCCGAACCAAAAGGCGTTCTCCCGCTCCAAGGGT
>Ga0181612_176624_pt1 | contig 11608 bp, 4 predicted proteins | sample HoacroProtozoa21_FD_119630 | JGI IMG/M metagenome (GOLD analysis project Ga0181612, IMG submission 119630) | Hoatzin crop microbial communities from Cojedes, Venezuel. Combined Assembly of Gp0051906, Gp0051904, Gp0051908 | reverse complement strand
CCAGATGGGGCCTCACTAGGGCAGTGTAGAGGGGAAGGAGAACCTCCCTCGACCTACTGGCCACACTCCTCCTAATGCACCCCAGGATCCCATTAGCCTTCTTGGCAGCCAGAGCAAACTGCTGGCTCATGGTCAAGCTGTCGTCCACCAGCACATGATCTTCTTGAAGCAGAGGAATGGCTGAAAGTGTTAAAAAGAGGCGGGAAGGTGTCTGAACTCTAAGAGAAATTAAAAGTCTTTTTTCAAACATACTAATATGTATTAAGAGGCATAGACAATAATTACATGGATATTACACTGAGTTATTTAAACATGAACACAGTTCTCGGCAAATTAACATATACAATAGTACGGCTCTGGTAGCTCAAATGATAATAGGACCTAATAGGATTTCCCTATCCCTAATTCTGCTGAATCTAAGTAAGGCTGATTCAAAAGTTGTAAATGTGCAGGAGGTGGCTTCCAAAACAATAACAAGCTTTTCTGTGCTCTGAAAAACAAGCTTTGAATATGTGACAACACATGAAAAATTCCTTTAGCTGTGCCGCTTCTCAGCACGGTTTGGATGAGCTGAGGCTGCCCCAGTGGCAGCTGTTTCTTGTGCACCCACCTAAACCAGGAATATATATTTATTATACAGTGCTTCATTTCCACATGCCTTCTGCTCCTGTGGCTTTCTTGGCAGCTCCCTCTCATCTGGTCCTGCACCCCACCACATCCACGCACACAGAGCGAGTTCTGCGGCTGATAAACTCACAGAGAACAGGCAGCGCTCTCAGGGTGTACCAGGAGAAGCGTCCCTGCTCCAGGCAGCTCATGGGCTTGATCTCTGCAGGCTGCACCAGTGTTTGAGGCAGGCATGCAGGGAGGAAATAGAGAAACGGGCAAGGGAAAAGTAAGTAAGAAGTAAGTAAGACGGCTCAGTCAGCAGAGACACAGCTGAGATAAATCTCCTGAAAGTTTCTCAGAAAATCAGAAAACGAGCAAGATTCAAAACACCAAAGGAGCACATGTGCTCTCAGGGTCGTGTGTGTGAGTGAAGGGCATGCATGTGCATGTGTATCTGTGAGGAGGGCTTGGCTTGAATGCGCAAGTACACTTGTGTGAATAGCAGTCACGTCCCAGTTCCGTTTTAATGCCATATCAAGAGTAAAGCAGGTGGTGAAAAATATGGGTCTCTGTGTGGGAACTGGCACAACAGGATGAATCTGCACAGGCTCAGTGCAGCTCTTGACATTTAAGGAAAATATTAGATTAGGTAGAGATAGATGCAAGTTAAAAATACAACAGACAGAAGCACTAGTTTTCAGCTAAATCAACACTCATGTAAAATGCCAACATCCTGGACTAAACACCTTGTTAGAAGTGATTGAATCGCTAACAGCTGTGGCAGAATGCCTTCACTTGCAAGTGTTACTGGTGGATAAGCAAAATTATCTTGCTATTGTTGCTATTTATGGCAGCACCCATAACACACTAGCTGCTTTCCAAACAGCTTGTTCTCCAAACAGCCCGCTACAATGGTTATGTGGATGTGGACGCAAAATTGTTTTCTTCTATAGTACACGTTACCCACTGTAGGTTTCAAAGTTCAAAAACCATCACGGTGGGTGAAGTTGGAGTTAAACAACCAAACGACTATAACTGCATAAGGGAGATAAGAGCAACCCTCTTACTAAGAGCACAATTTATCCTCTGGATGATAAGATTTTTAATCCTAAAAAGCATGTTTGACTTTAAATTCATGCTTGATTTCATAAGAAAACACTAAGGTACTCTATGTTTGCACTAACTATCTTATTTTCTTTTATTTCTGTTACGGTTTTTGTGGACAATAAAATCACCAAATACTTCTGAGAATAAAAAGTAATAAGTGAAAGCTTAGAGATTTAGAGAATAATATTTCAGGAATTTTGCCTCAAATAACCAGGTCTTTAATTTTTATTGGTGCACCTAGAGCATGCATGAGAAAAAACAGTGGTGTTCTGTCATATAAAAAGAAACATCTTTCTCATTAGGACTATGTTTATCACACTTTCAAACATTCTACAAATCAATGCCCCTATTTGTCATTGTAATTCAATATAATAAAAGCTGTCAAAACTGCTCACTTTCCTTGCTAGAGACAATTTTGCCGAAGTTTTGCAGCACGAGCCAAATAACACAGCACCAGATCCTCCAGCTTCTATTTCACTCTGATCCAGGCAGTATTCCTACTGGTTTCTGTGCAATTTTTGCCTGAGTAAGGGCTGAAAGTTTCAGTTTTGAACACAAGACCTTTTAAGAAATAAACAGTCACAGAAATCCCATCTACAAAGCACGTTCGGTGACCGGAATGGTACTGCTTGCGAATTTTATCTCTGAAATTCCAAGCTTATTTCCTACAGATTATTGCAAAATACAGAGCAACTACATCCTTGATGATATTCCCCCAAGGTCCATGAGGTCACCCCCTGGATTAAACACTGCCTGAACTTTTGCATACAGAGCTCAGAAGCACTGTATTCTGATGCCTCTTACGCCTTCAGAGATGTTGGTCTGTTCCACTAAAAACAAAGATTACAGATCTCATCCTTCATGGGAAGAGCTTTGATGAAGCAAGTCTCTGCTATTACCTTGTCCAGAGACTCTGCAGGACCACACTGTGTCCTTCTGGCAACAGACAAAATAGATAAAGCTATCACTCAAGGGCAGCCTTGAGTAATGGCTACATTTTCCATCATTTAAAATGGTGTTTTGATGCATTAAAGGAAACATGTTGGGAGCTTTGTGCTGGAAATAGGTAGAGTCGCAAGTCATGTGAAAGGCAGCTGGGGCAGCGGTTAGGGCAAAGGATTAGAGTCAGCTGCTTTTTTGCCTTCTGCACGCTACTGACTTGTCCTGAGATTTGGAGAAGACTTTCATGGTAAAGTCTACAAACCAGGGTCCCTCATCTACCTCTTCTGCTACTGCCTTTCCGCATCTGTGAAGATTGTAGCAGTTTATCATGCCAAAACACTTCTCCAGGCTCAGATAAAAACTGCTAAGTATTAGCAGCTGTAGTTGCCAGTCAATGCATTTTTACCCCTTTTTGAACACATGCTCAGAGATCATTCGATGAGGATGTGTTCTACATCTGGAAATGAGCACATCTGTGTAGACACTGGGACCAGGTAAGACCAGAGAATATGAAAAACAAGATGAAATCTACTGATGGCTGTAGCTCCTTTGACTGGAGCCTTTATAGCAGCTGCGTGGATGGACTCCTCCCCGAGTTTTCACTCCTGCAGTTATTTCTAACTTGGCATTCAGAAGTCAGCCCTGGCTTCGAACCTGAAAAAAAAAGCAGAGAGTCAGGCTAACACACACTAGCCTCCTTCAGGCATTCAGGGCATTGTGCGTATGATAAAGGATTGGATAAAACAGCGGCAAAAGTGTGCTATCTTCCAAGGCTCAGGAAAATAAACCATAGAGGCAATTCAACAAAGTCCTCTTTGTTCCTGAATAGAACCAACAAAACGAAAGCAATCTGGTGGAAGAGAGAAGGCAAGAAAGAGGTCTGCTGCAGGGAGCAAGTACAGATGGAATCGGTCTTTGCCGGCTCCTCTGACAGAGCAAGTGCGTGATTATCACATGAGCCTCACAAAGACTGGAATTAAAGGGGATGACTCGGCTGTCACATCGCTTAAGCTGCACAGAGGTCAAAGGAGTTCGGACTAACCGAGGTCAGCCACACACGGCCGGGAAGTAGGGGTCTCTTTTTCTAAGCAACAATTGCTCAGGTTGATAAAAACAGAAACCTGGAGCCCATGGTGGCTCATAAAGCTGTTCCTTTACGCCAGATTCCCACGAAGCGCGGAATACAATCAATAGCGCTCTGAAAAGAACAGAACCACAATGAAGGCAGTTAGACAGTCACTAGAAACAAGTGTAAATGGCAAAACACACAAGAGAAGTCTCTATCTGTGTTACCCCCTAAAAGACCGAGGGAAAAGAAAAGCCTGGAATATTGGTACACTAGTATGATAAAATCCAAATGCAAACAGGAGTCAACGACATGGCTGTAGGGGAGCCTGCTGTTTGCAACTCTCCGCATGTCTTCTGTATGTTACTTCGTGAATCGCATCCCCAACAGACACCTCTCCTTGCAGATTTCCAGTGATGCCAGGGCTACTGAAGAATATTGCTGTAGTAAAAATAGTACCAATTCTCTCCCATGCCCTCTGTCCCCTTTCAGCTTCCACTTCACATGATTCAGCTCCAAGAGAGGAGCACTGACCTCATCTCACCAGGAATATCAAATATCTCCACAGCTTTGATGACTCTTTTGATGAGAGTGGGAAAAGGAGAAATGTATGCATCAGCTGTGTAGTGGTGTGCTGGGTGTGTCTGGATACATCCTGACACCCCTGTGTTTGAGAGCAAAACCCATATACATCTCCTTCAGTATGCACATACAGAAAAACGCCTTCTGTTTGGAGCTTTTTTTTTTCCTAGGGACTCCAATAGCGTTTGGACTGGGTCCATAGAAAAATCTATGGATTTTGTCATAGACATAGAACTATATCATGTTTACCATCATCATCAATTTTGCATCTAACCAAGCTCAGGATGCTAGCAGGCTTGTTCCACAGCACAGATTAAGTAATTGTCTCTGCCCAACAAACTCATACTCACCTTTGTATCCTGATTTGTGAATCGGGATTTTCCATCTTGACAGTATTTGTGGCAACAATGCCAAGCTTTTAAAATACCTTCTACAAATAAATTCTGTGTCCCCTTCATTCCTCAGGTGACAACACTGGGGCCTCCTCGTAAACAAACTAGATCTACTGTGACACAAACAGAGTGAGCAGAACCAGGTTTTCAAGCATCACTCGGCCACACCGCTCTGTGGACAGGGAACTTGCTAAAACAAATCCTGCAAACAAGCCAAAGAGAGAAAATTGCAGGACAGATGTGTTCAAGCTGATAGTGCAGGATGAATCTGAGCAAACAAGTCCTTTCGTAAGCTCCATTCTCCTTTACAACCTGTTAATGACTATGTGTTTACCTGTCCTTGAGGAAAGAGCCTCTACTGCACTTATCAAAGGGATTCCCACTGTCCTCAGGGAGGTCTGGGTCAGGAGTCAAACTGAAATCTCCACATGCACTGTCTGTGCTTCATCATTTGACAGACTTCAGACTGGAACTGACAGTCAGTGTCCAGTGTGCTGTAATAGCAAAGAACTGCATTTTGTATTCATTTGTGTTCTTTTAAACTAACTCTACCATATTTTTTCTACTCTGTTGCAAAGCTTGAGACAGTGCTGGTGCTGTGCCCCTTAGGTGAGAATCACCTTACTGAAAGACATGCCAGTGCCTGTTATCTTGTGTGTGTATGTGTTTAGGCCGGGTGAAGGACAGTTGTCTCCACAGACGCTAGCTTACAAGGTCTCGGAGGAAGCAATACAGAGTGAACTGCCAAAGCCAGCACCTTCAATGCTAGTGAAGGGAACGGATAAATCCTCAGACCATAGAATTTGGGCTTTCTGGTGCAGCTGGCATCCCCGTAGGCAGGAAGATGAGGAGCAGGCATTCCAATCCTGCACAGCCAGGGGAAGGTGAGGGGCTTGTGCTTAGGAAGCATTCACTCTTGACCTTCTGGACACCAAGAAAGCTGCAGTCTACCAAATAGCAGGACTCTCTGTTGAGCGTCTCCACTGAGGATTTTCTGGGTTTCTCTGTAAGGAAGTTTATTCTTGTATTTCCAAAGTGATGGGGAGTAATGTAGATTTCTCTTTCTGCGTGTTGTCACCAGCTCCTCATCTCAGCATGTCTTGCTGGTAACTTACCCACCCATTGCAATAAAGCAACCTTGGTCTTTCACACCATGTTAAAGAAAATAATCAACAGAGTACTTAAACAAGGCTTGGCTTGACTGCAAATTTCAATTGAGTTCAGCAGTAAAAGGAAACCCTAGTAGTTCTGCTTCCCCACAGCTAGCCTTTCTCAATGCCTAGTGTTAAGATAAATTATGTTCTTCAGTGTGTAGGATGAATTAAGGTTTGCTATCACAGCAGGGTGAGTTTGTCAAACACTACTTAAGCACACTTTTGTTCCCAGAGAAGCAAGGATTTTGAAAGCAGATAACCAAGCCGATCTTAGGGATGTATCACTTAGGGCTATGACTCATGATCTATGCAGCCTCACTTAGTGCATTGTAGATCACTTTCTCTAACAGCCCTTAACAGGGACTTTGACAGAGCTATTTTTTTTCTTCTGAATGATATATAACCTAATTCAGTCCTACAACTTCATTTTCAGTCCTCTGTTCATTGTTCTTTTATTCTAAATATTCCTTGGCATGGTCTAAGAACTACTGAAATATTTAATAGCTGTTTAAAAGTAACAGCTATAACTACTTAGACTAGACACAAATAGAAGTCGACTAAACAGATCATTACCTTTACAAGAAAAGTGTTTATGGAGAAGGATTTAAGAGAAATAAGATTATAGATCCAACTGCTCCATTATTCTCTGTGTTTCAAAAAAGAAAGCAGAGTGGGTTTGCAAAGTTAAGTACAGTATAAGATTATTCTGAGTCTAATAAAAAGATGAAGGTACTGTCAGAGAGAATTTGCAAGTTGCTCAGCCCTTGGAAAAGTCAAGCTACTTCTGGGGCTGCTTAGGTAAGGATTCTTGGTTCTAACATCCCAAGTATGATCAACATCTTTGTTGTGATGCTTGGTCAATAAATGATGCTAGCTGTGAACAAGGAAGAATCACAGAATGTTAGGCGTTGGAAGGGACCTCTGTGGGTCATCTAGTCCAACCCTTCCGCCGAAGCAGGGTCACCTACAGCAGGCCGCAGAGGACCTTGTCCAGGCGGGTCTTGAATATCTTCAGAGAAGGAGACTCCACCACCTCCCTGGGCAGCCTGTTCCAGTGCTCTGTCACCAAGAACATATTTTCCTTTCAGATGGAGAAAGGAGGAGAAAAGGTATAAGACGAAGTGTCTCTCTTCCCTTGAGACCTATCCAAGATCTTAAGAAATCAATGGAAATCTTTCCGTTGAGTTCACTGTGCTCTGCATCACATCCTTACAGAGCTCGCTTTGTTGTCAAGGCCATTCCTTCTTCCTCCTTCTGTTGCTCAATTTGCTTGCTGCTGTTAGGATCTTTTTCCCGAATATTAATAAATCTGTATAATCTTTGGCCTCTAGCTGAGCCTTTCTTCTATGGCATGCTGTTGCACTGTATGCGTGACTGCATGGTTGAGGGTTGCTCTGGAAATTACTCGTAAAAATGAACTGTCTGGTAATACCACAATTGTCAATATGTGTAGGTTGCAGCATCCCCCCTGTGGGCCATTGTAGCAGGTCATAAAACCTCATTTCCAGGAAAGTTTCAAAACTTTTATTTTCTAAGCAACTTTAATTATTGGAGTCCAGATGACCTGTCCCATTTCTCCATCCACTTCCTCTCTTTTTTTCCTCATCAGATGTGGTGGTTTGAAAGCAACTGGCAACAGATCACATGTCAGGCTCCGGGTTTTATGCCCCAGTTTCATATCAGTGTCAGCTGAAGTGTTTAAAAACAGCAAGACTCATAAGCCTAATGCCCAAACCAATGTTTGTATGTGACCATTTCCCCATTGTTAAACTTTTGTAACAACAGCTGATTTACAAGTCTGACACTTATGCAGACATATGCTTCAGCACTCCACAGGCTTCCCGAGACTCCTGCCCTCCAGCGCTGCTTGTTGACCTCTCCTTCAAATACAGGACTTTGAGGCATCATTACAATGGCCAAACCACTCTGGACCTACATGGTTGTGAAAACTCTAGTCATGCCCCCATCAGAGTTTACAGTGATGCATTTTTTCACTGACAAATTACATTCTGTTGAGACCAGAACTTTTTTGCAGGACCTTACCAGTTCTTATGAAGCTGTTACCTGGGAAAGGTTCTCATGCCTAGGATGAGACTTGAAATATATCAAAGAGCAAGAGTACTGTCACCCCTCCCAGATGACCATCCTATGATCACAACACTGACTGGTGGCACAGGAGTCCAGACTTCAGGTTTCTGTTCTGCAAGATGTCTGAATGTCAGAATCCTGCATCCCAGGCAAGACTTGTGGCCACCAAACTGTCAGTTATTCTGAAGAACCCTTTCCTCGATCTCTCCTGTTGGATCTGTTTCACTTTGTATAAATAATTAAACATTGATTGGAACATGGACTTGAACTTCGGCTGCCCACTGGACTATTGCATTGGTCTTTCTCCAGGTCGGTGAATAGGTAACTATTTCTACAAACTTGTTAAGTTGCAGAGCAACAGAGATAGCTGAGGGGGTCCCAAAAACTCAAGAAAAAAACCCAGATACATGTGGTAAAGTCATTTAGTAGACTACAAAACATCTACTTTTTTGTTATTGACCTGAATGAGGCAGAACAAGGACTACTAGCTGTTCCAGGAGAAGCTTTGTCAAGTCATCTCCAAAGGTCATGCTTCCATCAAATTTTGAAAAGAGATAATATTTGAAAGTCATATTTTTTTTCTGAAGTGAAAAAAAAAATCCTATAGCTACATGATCCTCTAACAAATCCTTTGCATTAGGATAAAGATGTTAAGCATCTTTAGCATCATGATAGCTTGATTCTTAAAGTTTCTGAAACTTCTGCCTCATACAAGAAAAAGGATCTCACTGTCCCTGTTCTGAATGGAGTGATGTTTTCCTCTGACACTCTTCCCAGGTTTGCTGGCGTTTTTCAAATGAAGGTGTAAGTCTATTACTTACATACTATCTTCATATGACAAATATGTCACTTAGTCTTATTTAGTCATACAGAAAGATAAAGCAAGGTAATCAGAAAAGTTCAGTGATGAGTGTACGATTACCTTAAAAGACCATATAAAAGATAAGACAAGAACTAGGGAGGTGGAGTCCTAATCATCATACCTACCCGCTAGATACTGTTCAGCAATTACGTTAATGTTTATGTTTGGTGGTCAAAAACACTGATTTTCAAAAAGCTCTTTGATAAGGAACTTTGATTAAGCTCTTTGATTAGGAACTAAAATCCATGTTTTAGACAGATTCACCTCTCTACAAGCATTTGATAGCAACAAGTTGATATTCCTGTAGACCGTACAGGGTTCTGCTTTTTCTTTAATGTCATATAATACTTCCTTTTCCTAAGCACTCACATAAATTCAGTTAAGAGTTAACCAACTAAAATATACAGGAGGTTTTATGAAGAACTACAACTTCAAAAGGAGTTGGTTTAGGAGTCATGACCCTATTTTTTGCAATAACTTATGCATCATGAACTTACGTAATTGGCAGCAGATAACATATCACACTCTCAGTTTTATGTCCTTGGTTTGACAACAGTGTCAATTGAAGTATTTGCTAACTGCAGAACTAATGGAGCCTCGTAGCTGAAAATGTTTTCATTCCAAAACTGATATCTGTACCAAAACAGTTACCCTTTATTGTTCTTTTTTAACATTTCTCAATTCAGTATCAGAAATGGATAGGGGTATACAGATAATTTTGGACATCAAAAAAAAGCTTTCTGAATACTATTTATCCTAGCAAAAGGGAAGTATCTGAGAAATAAAAACATATTTTTTTTCTAAGTAAAATGTCATCAGAAAGCACAAAACGGTCTCGGAGTTCTAAATCTTTGTTACCTTTTGAGCAGGAGTCAAAGTTGAGATAAATTATTGGGAAATGAGTGACCTGGATTTTAAAACTCTTTAGAAGGGTAGGTTTGTGTCTACTTCTTCCTTTCTGCAGAGACTGCGTTAAGCAGCAGCCAAGAGTCAAGGCTAAACTGGCACTCTATGTTGAAGCTGGTCACCTGTAGCATCCACTGAAAAGGTCAGTACTCCTGGGACACTGGGATCTGCATAAGCCACAGCAGAAAATGCATAAAGTAACAAATCATTATACAATAGGGAGGAGTTTAAAAGCAACCTTAGTGACTTAAGGTCCTTAACATCCTTTTAAATTCAATGGCAAAAGAGCCCGAATTCATCAATGCTCTTTTTGAGTGATCTGAGGCATAGGAGTGGGACTTGTTTGGGTTTTGGCTCTGAAATGCGTACTTTATGGGGAGCAGTTCTGTTTCAAGACACTTAATAATTCACAATATTGTACAACACAGAGGAAGGGAATGGCTGCAATTTTATTAATTTGAAGTTTCCTGCTTGACCAAATTATAAACGAATGGCTGGAAACAATCATATGCCATCAGTTTGGTAGAGCATTTGCCATTATGTCTCTCCTGAACCTGAATTTAAACTGGCCTGAAGAGAACCAGTTGTGTGTTTTGAAATCTGGCTAACAGTAGATTATCGCCGGCAATGTAGGTTACTTGCTAGACAAAATTTTTGATTCAACTTTATTGAAAACTTTCAGTATCTGGGAGAGTAAATTTCCATCAGTGAAACTCCATGATGTAGCTAAACTAGGAGAAGTTATACATGGCAGCCGAGGAAAAGAAAAAAATTATATTAAATAGCAGGAGAAAGGACAGAAAATTAAAACTGGAAAAACTGAAACTAATATTCATAAGAAAAAGGGATACATGTTCATCAGGTAGAAGAAATGCAAGGAGATGCAGTATGGAAAGAAACCACAAGTACGGCATGAGGGACTGCGCTGTCACACAGCAAGAAAACAAAGCCCTTTGGAGCTGTCTGTGCAAAGGTCATTAAGCCAGAAGAGATATGGTGGTGCACTTTGAAATCAGAGGGGAAATGTGGCTTGAAGGGATGTCATAAACTGACCAAATCCATTTCTGATTCTCTATGCAGGATCAGCTATATTTGTCTTATTCTCAAATTCTGTTTTGATTAGCCTTTTCTTAAAAACATCTCATCATGGATTTTATTCAACTTCCATAGGGCTTCACTGCCCTTATCATCACACATATTTTCCTGAGGTCTGACTCAAATCTCTCTTGCAAACTTAATTCAGCTCTGGTCAACACAATCCCAAAAAGATCTGGATTGTATCTGCATTAGTGTTTTAGTTTGCCCCTGTGCAGGACACTCTGGTTCACGCAACAAAGCAGTCTCAGACTCACAGACTTTCAGAAAAAACTAAATCAGAAAGTGCATTCCAGAAGCGCATCTAATGATCTCCAACCAGTACATACATCCAGTTTGAGGGACCAGCCCAGAACTATTCCAAAACCTTAAAGTATGTATGACTGTGTATGTTAAGCCCTCAGCACCAACCATTTTACTCTACAGGTCCTGTTTTGCATTTCCCCACACTCTTACTAGGCCACACCACTTGCTAAAGTAAATACAGCTGCTGGAAAGCATTTGTTGAAGAACGGCAAAAGTTGTGATGGGATGGAGGAACTGATTTATTAGTAAAGAGCAGGCCAGATGATACACAAAGAAGCCATCATTTGCCCTGGTCCCTGTGGCGTAGAATAGTTACGGTCATGCAGCTGTGCAGCTTTTTCGCTTGGCGTGACCAACAACCCAGGCTGGTCAGCTCAAAGACACAAAGTTGAATTGTAATAGCCAGCAACTATACAGCCTGTAAGAATGTCAGATCTTAATTTGGTATCTCAAGACATAACCAAGGATAAGACATAATTAAGATAAGAAAAAAATAAAT
>Ga0181612_161415_pt1 | contig 11608 bp, 8 predicted proteins | sample HoacroProtozoa21_FD_119630 | JGI IMG/M metagenome (GOLD analysis project Ga0181612, IMG submission 119630) | Hoatzin crop microbial communities from Cojedes, Venezuel. Combined Assembly of Gp0051906, Gp0051904, Gp0051908 | reverse complement strand
CTCCCTCGCCCCATTGGTCATGCTGCTTGTGATGCAGCCCAGGATACGGTTGGCCTTCTGGGCTGTGAGTGCACATTGGTGCCTCATGTCCAGCTTTTCATCCACCGGTACCCCGAAGTCCTTCTTCACAGAGCTGCTCTCAATCCATTCTGTGCCCAGTCTGTACTGATACTGGTGATTACTCCTACCCAGGTGCGGGATGTTGCATTTGGGCTTATTGAGTTTCTTAAGGTTTACATTGGCCCATTTCTCAAGCCTGTCAAGGTCCCTCTATATGGCATCCTTACCCTCAAGCATATCACCTATATATACATTATTATTCACAGTAAGTAAACTTTTTATGTCACAGATAATTGCAATTTGTTTAGTAGACCAGTAAGAATTTCCACAAGAACCTTCCTTGTCCATAGTTTTGTTAAAAGATGATTATCGATTTCCATATATGACCATAGAGGTGCTCTATTCTCCTGTAGCATCCTAGTATTTCTTCAGTTTGATTTTTTCCCCATACTATCACTTAAGACCCATAAGGCTGTGCTTTTTTTGCTGTGACTCAGACCTTTTGCATCACTCAATTCCAAGTACAGTGTTGTTTTCTGAATCTGTGTCTGAACGTGGTGCGACTTCCCTTAAGATAAATTTTTAAAAAACACTGCTGGTCCCGTATTACTACTATGAATTTGATTCCACAAGGTCTGCTCAGTGGTGCTTTCCTTGTCACCATAATGTTTCTAACAGTCTGCGCAACAGTGGTGGCTAATCGCTGGCTATACTTTCACTGGGCATTTCAGTCATGTGAAATGACTGTGCATTGGCTTGGTGGCTTCCACATAACACAAAGAGGATGTAATACTTTCCCACGAATGATGCTTTTATTAAACTGTATTCTGTTATTCCTGGATGTCCCAGACCTGCAGCATCATCTTGAAAATGCTCTGGTTTGATAATGGAAAATCTGACACAGTCAACAGTGTGAAATTAGAAAAAGCACACATGTAAATCTACACAGTTTTTCAGAGGTTTTTAATGATCTCCATTATTAAGACCCCACATATTGTCAAATCTCCTGGACTAGCGACAGGCCAATGGAAAGAGTAGGCTGGCAGTGGAGCTAGTCAGAAGTTTTCCAGCAAAGCAAATGCTGATTTGTTTAACCTAAAGGACTTTATTTAAGGCCCATTTGGAACTAACATATGTCAATAACACAAATTAAGGCATGACCTCACCTTTCCTTCAGTGATGTTCTGTGTAATTTCCCACTGATTTGAGATTAATTTGTTGCCTAATAATTGGCAGTGACGTCTGACGTTCCTCTAAAATGAGTATTATTGATATGCAGACAAACATGTTAACTTGCCAAAGTTCCTCACGGTTTCATTCACTTATCCTGCAGAAACAAAAAGCATTTATTGGCATCTCTTTCTCTGTATAATGTTTGGGGCAGAAATTCTGTTATACTACTATTGACAAAAAAAAGTTGACAATTATGTTAGACTTTACTTGCTTGTTTATTATGTGCCAAGGAGTGTTTGTGTGTCTAACTGCATTGGAGCTTTTCAAAATTATATGAGATATTTAAAAAGAAGAGAATTATTGTAGCAACAGCTAATAATTAGGCAGTATGAACTGGTTCTGGCCAATTAGGCTGGAAGTGTTTTCATTTTCTAAGCCAATAAAACCTATCTATAGCATTTCATAATAAAACAAATTAATTAATTTGATTAACACATAAATTCTAAATTGAAACGTGATTTTGAGTGGGTAAGTACCCATGCCAAATGGTATTTTATAATAATAAAATCTCATTCAACTTGTTGGCCAGATGATTATTCCTATGGCTTCACGCTTTCCTACTTGCTGGCAGGCAACAGGCATGCTTGGTTACTTTGAAACTTCTGCTATATGAAGAGATTACCATTCAATTATAGAGAAACTCTAGTGTTGTGCCTACATTTCTGTAGAACTTTTAAGCTTTTCATGTAAGACAAAAGCAAGTGCTTTATATTTGTCTGTCTTTGAAGAGAAAATGCCAGAAAGGTGACGATGCTCCTGCTGTTAAAATCTAATACGTCATAGACCCTTCTTTACATGTACTTGGTCCCAGGGGCTTTCAAGCATGAACATGAATGAATTTGCTCAGCCCTTGAGTCGTGGGGTAAATCTATCCAGAGACATCAGACCACTAAAATGAATCTGCAGGAGCAAAAGGTCTACCAGGTCACTGCAGCAGTTCAAAGCGTGCTGGTGCCAGTCCCAGTACACTTAGACCAAACCTAGAAATCACGCAGATATAATAATCTTATTATTTTCACTTGCAAATTCTCAGTGATTTAAATTCATTATCGAACAGACACTCTTCTAAAGCTTTTTCTTGTAAGCTTGTCCCAGGTGCCTGATTGCAGTCATCAAACATACCATACTAAGTATTTATACAAATATATCATAAAATCATCAAATATGATGAGCTATTCCCTTTGTTCCTTTATGTTGATACACTTTTCACAAAATATTTAATATGCTTCTGAAAATGATGATGCCAGTGATAAAGCTAGTTTGCAGTTTCATAGATAATTTATGGAAGTTATAAAAAATGAACCAAATTGTCATAACAACATGACAATGTGAACATTCATGTTTACATAGTGTCCACATACAATACAAATACTGAATATTAATATGAAATGAGAATTTATAAAGTTTGAAATAAACATAATGTAGAAAAAATAACAACTTGATACAATCTCTGCTTATATTGCAACCTATAAACAGATTTTACTTTATGAATGGCTTTGACATTTCCCTTAATGTGTATTTTTTTACATCTTTAACCACAAATCTTGGTATATTTTAAATGCAAATTAGATCATATCTATCCTGTTTCTCCTTTCAGATAAACAGTCACTTTAATTCAAGAGAAGGGAAGAAAGTCCATAGACAGCATTTTAAATGTACTTGGCACATATTCATCCCAAGGGCACAAGTAGCAAAAAATGTCTGGATGCGATTCTGCCACTTCTGTTCTCAGAAGGTAGCGATTTGTTCATTCAGTAATTCTGTTGGCTTGCAGCAAACCGACACTCAGTCATTTGCCTAAATATAGTCATTTATTGCTGTTTTGAGATACTCTGAGACATTCTCCTGGGGCAGGCAGATGGTACGCAGGACCTGTGGGAGACTCACAACTCCTCCTCTAGAGCAGCAGCTATAGCCAGGCTACATACAATAGGGTATCTCAAATGACACTTGGTCGTTACTTCCAGGCAACAAGATCACACCTATATGGATACCCAGTAATATATCTCTTCTGTGGCCAGCCTTTGCACAAGATCATTGCCTCAACGTGATGACAAAGGATGTAGTTCCCGTCTGCTATCTGTTTCTTCTGGTGGCATCTTGTCTGTGGTTCACTGATATCTGGAAAACCTTAATGAATCATGAGGCCTGCGCCTTTGTACCACTCTAATACCCTGAGAGTATTACAGTTCCAATTATAATACTTGAAGTGTGTTGATTGCAGTAGTCTATTAATTACACTGCTAGCAACTGGGAATGAGGCCTGAGGTTTTCATTTTCCTAAAGGCTCAAAAGTCCGCTTCTTGTACCACCTTTTCCTAAGCAGTGCCCCTAGGCATGGTGAACTGCAGGTTTAGGTAGCAAACCAGAGATGACACAGGCCACTGGTTGCCTGTATGCATCACTAAATTTGAAGCTTTGGGTCAAGATATGAACATTGTCCAGTACTAGATAACAGCTTATGATTCCTCCTCAAAGGTTGGAGAGAAGCTAAATGTCACATTCCTCACGGAAGAATTGCTCTTGGATGTCTCCATCTCTGTCTCTCTCTTTCCTTCTCTTCATTGGCTCTGTAGGGACCCCAGACAGTTATAATCCTGAAGTTAGATACACCAAAATGCTTTTTAGATTTTGATGAGATTAACGTAGGCCTTAATGACTTGGTTTCCCCATTACATTGATTAATTAATGTTACATAAATACATTGCTGCTGTCTCATTAAGGTTTAGTTAATTGTATAAATGTAAAGGTGTGAAGTAAACTTTAAGACGTTAGGCATTTTTATTATTACCTCCAAGAATGTGAATGTTGGAACTTTTGAAATACAGGTATTTCAGCTGGATGTTTTAACCCATGTCTTCCAAGGTTCATAGTGTACATGTTTTTTCATCACTTGGTTGGTAAGTCATCCACGTATTGCCATGGCTGAGGGTATCATAAACATAAGCACCTTGTGTAATGTTAAAACTTGAACTATTATTCAAATACAACTAACCTCCAAAAACATTGTAGAGGAGTAAATGACTGAATTCACTTATATGGCAAAAGGTCCCCTGCTACTTAAATCTGTACTAGCAAATGAGACACTGCTGAAATTTGATACCACTTTCAGACTCCTTCACTGCACGTTACCCAGTAAGATTCTTTCCAAGGACAAATCCCAAGCAACATAGTTCAAAGGAAGAAAAGGTAATTTTCACTTTTAATAATTAATTCCTATGCCTGAATTTTATCTTGCTTTTAGCCTAATTGGTGTTTCTGTTCACAGCTTATTACTACTTTTACCATTCATCATGTAAAACTGAATTGGTTAATTTTATTTTTTTTTTATAAATATTGTCTGTATGATGCACTATTCATGTCTGTTTTGGAAAGCCTGGGAAAAAAATCGCACTACTAGACTTCCATCTAATTTACAGAGGCTTTCTGAAGGCTGAAAAACTTTCAGGTGCAAATCAGAATATCTGCAACAGTCTTTGGCTTATTTCTGTCTTGGCAAGTATGAACAGACTCACGGCAATCAATTCAGAAGGTATTAGAGCCATTATTGGTTGTAATTATCATGACACCTGGGTCCAGACTTGTGAAATAATTATTAAAGGCATCACCAGTGTGCAAAGGTTTCGCTAATCATTGATTTTACATCAGCAAGTATTTAATAGATTTTGTGACTCTTGATATGAAGCTGAGTATCTGTTTCACTTACAAACACATTAAAAATAAGAATGAAAACAAAACAAACACTGTTATCATAGAGTCTAATAAGAAGTAAAGAATTAAGGTGAAGATACTATCATCCTTCTTAGTGTTCCAGTGTTTCAAATCACAGCTGACTTGTTTGAAAAATGTCAGTGTTATATATTGATATAGCTTTCTGTCAAATAAAATATATACAACAGGATTTATAGGAAGAGATTATGGAAGGGGCCTTGGAGTCTCCTTTTTCTTAATGCTATATGTGTGCTTGATTCTTTTTATTTATTTTTCACAGCTGTGACCCTGAATGTCTGAAACTGAGCGTGTACTAGTCCGTATTCCTTCTTGTTGCCCCCATGAAGGGTTTAGGAAAAGATAGTAGCAGTGGGAGTTTATAGTGTTTTGTCGCTTTCTCTCCTTCTGTAGCACCATGAGGCTTTATTCTGGACACCTCTATAAGGGCTTGTGCTCCAGGGTAACCTGCCTTTCTTCACTGAGTGATTAGAAAAATCAGTTTCTTAGTTAAGCATTGAATGATAAGCAGTATGAATACCCCCTTCTTCCCTTCTGCCTGCATCATATGCTATTTTGTTCAATATGTTCCTGCATGTGCTGTGTTTGGCCTAAAACTGATGTGTCCATTGATCTTCAGTGGTGATGAATGGAAGTATTCTGATGAATGGGCATCCTACAGAGATTAAAATCATTACACCTGTGGAAGATCAAACCTACGTACGTCAGGGAACTGAGGTCTTTTAACACGTGTCTTCTACACCATCTTGACATGTAGTACTACCTGCCTTGAGCAGTGGGTCGCAGTCTTTTGTTAGTTAAGTCCTCTTCCACCCTTTTGATCATTTTGACCTATTATATACCTAGTAAAAACTGGTTTCCTGCAGTTTTTGTAGTAGAGATCAAAAGGTGCATTTCATATATTACGTGTCTATCAGGATGATCTCCAGCAGCAGCAGCAGTCCTGAAGCCAAACAAGTTGACATGCAGGTCCCTATAGCTCCAGCCACATTCTGGTACATGGCCCAAGAGATACAGCTCTATGAGTACACTAGCTCATGCTCCTGATCATTTCCTGTGTGTGCAAGATACAAAATGTCTGTAACCAGACCTTCCTTTGGCCATATCTACCAAATGGAAAGTGAGGCATAAATCTAAGGCTCAGCAGTTTTGATGTCACTGATTTAAGAGAGTGACTCAACGAGTTAGGTAAAAAACATTGTGAGTAAGGCACAATGGCAAATAATGAGTTCTTAAAAACCTGTGGCTAGTCAGCAGAGAAAAGTTACATAGAACAGATTTTGCAGCACTGAACAAATTCAGGTCTGAAGAAGAAATAGCAGTAGTGGTATTGCTGTCTTGTAAATATTTTTAACTGGAGGTCTAAATAGAGATGGAAAATTAAAAAATAATAAGATAAAAAAATCCCCAAAATGCCAAAATAAAACTCATCCTTATTTTGTATCATCTCAGAGGATGACATCTCTAGTTTCTTGACATCTCCCACTGTACCTTTTGCTGCTGTCCTTTTTTTTTGTACCCATTTCCAGGTGGTTGTTGCTCTTATTATTCCAGTTAACTTCACTCCTTTTCCAGTTTTTTCCTTCAGAGATGCAAGAAGCTGTAGGACATAAGTAACATAGCTGAAATTGATGGTTAGCTGAGTGTCATGGGAGAAAAATGATCCTGCATGTATGAGCTGCTCCAGAAGTAAAACACATTAACTGTCAAAATGGAGAACAGGGGAGAGGAAATGTGAGTCAAAGTTGTAGAAAATGTGTGAATCTACATGACTGCATAGTGTATCAAACTGATTGAACTGTATAGCTTACATGGGAAGCGACAGAACTCCTTGCATGAAGAGAAGGTTTGGTTCTTCCAGCCATCTATGAAATAATATCCACTTCTCTTGGCTGATGAAATTTTGTAGCAGTTCATCCATACTGTCTCTGTGTATGTATGTACACAAATATGCAATATGTATTTATGTGTGTACATATATATACGAATGTATAAGTATATGTATATACATATATTCAAAAATGTCCCTCAAGAGGGAGACAGTGGTCTAGATCCACGTATTCTTCTGGATTGGGTTCCAGAAATTGTTTTCTCCTCTCCATCTAAACAGCTACATATAGAGCCGTTCTCTGTCCTATGTGAAATCACTTGAATAAATCACAAAAGTCTATGTAATGTATCATTTGATAACTAATGATATCTCTGAAAACAGAGGCAAAGGAGTGACACTAGGACTGTTTTTCATGCAGCAATCTCCCTTTCTCCTCTCCTCATTGTGCTGAGTTCAGATGAGCTGCTGAGACGAAACGTGTACTTCAAATTATTTGTCCTAGAAGTTTTTTAGTGTGCCCTTCTCTATTTATTCCACGATTATGTGAACAGTATAAATCAAAATAATTCATGGTGTCAGAAATAAACTGTGGCTTACTGAAACTAATCAGAAGATAGGACTAAGGTTAGAAAGAATTAAATGAGATTATATCTTTATCATATCTTTTTAATAAGTAATCTGCAAATCTAAATAGGTATTCATTTGCTATTATGTACCATGCAAAATGGCAGCAGTATATACAGTGCATGGGCTGCTAGCAGTAAGTTCATTAAAGCAGAGGGAGAAAATCCAGACAGGCTGCTTAGCTATTTGAGCTTGTTTGCCTTGAAAAATGAAAGCTGAAATATCTTCTTACTTGGGATAAAAAATAAAAGAGAGAACTTAGAAAAATATCCCGCTAAAATAACTGAGTTTGTTGGCCCATTACATTGGAAAAAACCCCATCTTTTCAAATATGGAAATGCATAAGAAATGTACTATACAGGATCCAAATCAAAAGTAATTGAAGGAAAATTACAAGCATTAGAAAAATCATTGAATAGGATAGTCAAAACATCTGACCTATCCACAGCAGATATCCAAATGAATATGGCATTATTTAGAAGTATCAATATGTAAACGTCAGGGTGTTATGAAATAAGTATTTCACCAAAAAGGAGTTCTTAGTGAGGACAAAAATGCCACTTCTGTGTAATATTTCTGTTGAAGAAAGTGACAGAAACCTGTCTATGCACATTTGGAATAGTAGTGGATTGCATCATGCGAAGGAAAAGAAACGCCCATGCCTAAGGCAGATAATTACATTAGACAGTATGTTTGAGTACATCACATAGGCAAACTATGAAGCAGTGGGAGTAATACAGTTGGAGAACACCTACAAGTAGAGAGTTTAAGCAACAATGATACTGTTTGGTTACAAAACAGAATAAGGAGAAGGAAAATGATGAAGCAAGCTTAAACGCCTTGGTATTACTGTTCTGGTAACTAATATCTTCCTGGATACAGTTTCTGGAAGAAGTAATACTCACATTTACAGCCGACACAGGGACTGAATAAGTGACATTACAGAGAAAAACTATGGAAAAAGTCTGCCTCTTTGCACAGCAGAAATATTGTCTCCATCCGTGAAACTGGCAGGATATGGACAGCATCTGCTCTATGCAGGGGGTGAATGAAATGTTAAATACAAAGAGAATAAAATATATAAAAAGGTAAATTCTATTAACAAACCTATATTGAGACTTGATACTAGAATCCATGGAAAGGCTTTGTGCCCTGGAGAAAAATCAGAAAAAGTTTTTTTAAAAGAGTTGTGTACTGTCTATGAGATTGTTGCAGACTCCAGACTGCTCTGCATACAGAAATGGTTCTGTATGTGATGATGTCTTCCAAAGTCTGGAGAGAAAGATGACACACTATGAAGCTTACAATCTTCCGATGCAGGAAGGAACCAAGGGAGAAGCACATTTCAGCAAATCTTGTAAGAAACAGAAAGTCCTAACATGCACTAATCCTTGGAAAAATAAAACAAAACAAAACAAAACAAAACAAAACAAAACAAAACAAAACCCAGACACCTGTCCATCTTGGATGTCACTGTTTATGATAGCCTGGAAAAACAGGCCAGCAATTTAGCTATTTTCAGCTGTCCTTTCTGAAGATGGTGCTTTCTCACAAAAAAGATACACGAAATACAAATTAAAAAATGCAGAATATTCATACAACTGGTATTCGAACACACACAGCATCAAATTATTACATGACAAAAACTCAGAAGAAAAGATGAGCTGTGGACATGACTCTCAGAGATGTAAATACAGCTATGGGTAATTTGCAGAAATTTTGCCATAGGATGTTACAGGTCCCAAATGTTTAGATCGGTTCATCTTCCTGGACAAAAAATCTATTGAGGATTGTTAAGCCCAAAGCTGCCATCCATGGCTCAGTAAGTCCCAGTACTGACAGCTGGCAAGTATCACTGTATTCTTGTCCTACACTGTTCTTTAGGTGTCTGCTGTTGCACATTGTTGGAGACAGGAAACAGACCACTGGTCTGACCCAGTTTGGCCAATTTTGCATGTACAGGTGGAGAGTATTGATGCTGATGCAGAAATAATTAGTCTTTAATTTAAGAAAAAAAAAGGTTTATCATTGTCATTGAAAGTCAGAAACTACATCAAATTTCATCTATGTGAACTGTAGAATAACAAGACCTGTAGCACGTCACAAAATCGTAGACAGCATTCTGGACAAGGCTGCAACTTCTGCACCACCACAACTTCTGTACATGATCTTCAAGCCACAGAGAGATGCAAGTTGAAGACGAACAGAAGACATAAAAGAAAATTCTGGAGCAGGCCTTTTTTCATATAGTTTCACAGAAAGAAGGTATGTACATCAAAATGGCTTGGGGAAATTACAGTACATGTTACCACAAGCAAGATTTTGAGCAACTTTCTTAGAAAGAAGAACCTAAGAATAATGCAAAGAAACTTTCAAAAGAGATGTTAAGGCTGGTGTATCTATTACAGGCATAACATCTTTGCCTTTATTTTGGACACAGATTTTTTTAAATAAAAGCAAAGTTGACAGAGCAGTGTTGAAGACGAAAAAAAAAAGTACTTCCAGGGAAAACCATGGCAACTCACAGTCTCTTTTGCTCACAGTCCAAAGTATATCCATGGTCCAAAGCATAACAGAAAAATATGTGCAAATATTCACGAAAAAGTTAGCCAAGAAAAATAAGGATAGTCAAAATCTTTACTTCAGCTTTGTCAAGCATCTAGTCATACCTGTGGAAACCAATGATTAATCTGAGCACAGACTGAGGAGCAGAGAGCACTACCTATAGAGTAGTCTCTTCCCACGTGCAGTTGCTAAGCACAGCCGCTGTTCTGGATAAATGGAAGAAGTCCAAGATCATTCTAAGGTAGTATCTGCATATCACTAATATTTTTCATGGAAATTTCTGGTATATCAGTGTAAATTCCAGTAATTAGTGGCATAGTAGCTCAACACACAAGTGAATGGGTTATCCGAAGCATGGACAGCAAGTGCGCACCTCTTTGGCTAAGGCCACAGATCCCCAAGGGACCACAATCTGCAAGCAAGACCACCTCCAGTGGGCAACAACAGCATGTGAGAAAACAGACTGTTAACCTACAAGTCTTTGAACATCCAGTTATGCTGGAGATAAAATACATTCTGGCCAGGAGGCAGGACAGATGTTAGAAGAAGCTACTGTGTAGCTACAAGCGCAAGGAAAGGCTTGCTCTAGATATAGGTGAAAAAACAAAACCAAAGAGTGGCAGTGCCACAACGGCTAAGATTGTTATCCAGGCAGGTTTGAAAAGGTGTCTCAAAGCTCCTTTTCACCACAGAGAACAGCCCAGGCAATGCGGATAAATGGAAGAAGATCCTTGAAAAGAGGCACCCTGAAAGTGTATTTTGTTCTTTCTCTTTTTTTATCTTTTTTCTGTTTTTTCTTTTTCTTTTTGTGTGTGACCCACGAATTGTAAATAAATAGGGTGGAGAGATGGGAAACTCTTGCTAGTTTACCCAATACTTTTTTTACTACCTAGGAGTAACTTTTTTTACTACCTGGGAGTAATCTAAAGAGAGGCAGTAATGGTACAGACCTATGAGCTGCAAAGATGTAGCTGACTCACATGTATTTGGTATGCCTTCATCCTCTCCAGAAGAACTTAGAGCCTGGAAAAAGAGGATCCAGCAGAGGCAGACCAGTTGGCTCAGAAATCTGACTGAGAAATCCGTTTATCTATGTTTTGAGTCACTTGGGAGCATCAGCTGCTGGAGAATCAGATCACATCACAGCCTCAAATGTTCTGAGGCAATGGGACAAGGTTACCCCACAATGAGGATTTTCATTCACTTTGAGGAAATTCTCATATCTGTCCTCTGCTCAAGAACTACCTTCTCTTGAATACTCCACGCCTTGTTTTTACAGGATTAACTGAAAATCCCAGTAAAAATGGAAACAGTACGGTCTGCAGCAGTGCACCTCAGAGCAGCAAAACACTTGTGCAAACACTTCCCCTTTTGTGTCAGAATTTGGGTGTCAAACTCTATGATACTTTTCTCAAGGGCTTTCTGTGAATTCCTTCATCATCCAAAGGTGTGGCAGCTTGGGACCTTCTCATTCTCTCCCCTCCCCACTTCAGCCCACTTAGGAAGAAACAAGGAAACTAAAGTCCTAGCATGGCTTTTGGTAGTCCAAAACTGAGGGTCTTTATG
>Ga0181612_142280_pt1 | contig 11608 bp, 4 predicted proteins | sample HoacroProtozoa21_FD_119630 | JGI IMG/M metagenome (GOLD analysis project Ga0181612, IMG submission 119630) | Hoatzin crop microbial communities from Cojedes, Venezuel. Combined Assembly of Gp0051906, Gp0051904, Gp0051908 | reverse complement strand
TGGGTTGCCCAGAGATGTGGTGGGGTCTCCCTCCTTGGAGATATTCAAAAGTCATCTGGACATGGTCCTGGGCAACTAGATCTAGGTGGCCCTGCTTGAGCAGGGGATTGGACTGGATGACCTCCAGAGGTCCCTTCCAACTGCAATTGTACTGTGCTTCTGTAATAGGAAAATGAGTACTCTCACTTTTTCCCAAACAGGTGCAAATTAGCTAGCTGTACAAAAGTGCCAGTAAAAGAAGCCAAGGCAAGCAGTACTCCATTCCTAACAAGAATGAATCCTCTTAGGAGACCATCATATCCAACATTTCTTCCTTTTTTTCACATTTTCTCTTTCCTGTTATTTTTATTCTCCCATAAAATCATCGGGAAAACATGATTCATACAACACCAGATGGTGACAAAAACCCTCTCTCTACACAGGAATGTAGGTGATGTCAGTAGTCATTCATCTCAACTTAACAGGCTACATTCATTACTTCAGTGGAGTAAGGATGAGGATCTATTCCATATAAATTATTGACTTCATATAAGTCACAGCTATATACCTAATATATACACTGAAGCTAACTATAACTCAGGGACAAGATTTTCTGAAATGAGTAGTGATTTTTCACGCTGATCCTGTTAAAATTTAAATATGACCAGCTATTCAAGACATTGGTTGTGAAAGGGGGATGTTTAAGATGTCTTTAAAATGTTCCACATTTGAGAAAAAGAAAACATTAGGCATCATATTTATGATATGCATCTAAAAGTCGTGGCGAAATAGGACATTGTGATGTCATTTTACAAATGCACAAAATCCAATTTTTCACTCACCAGGCACCATTTCACCTTGGATAATTCATTTCCTGATTTTGGTAGATTTTGCTCCATGGAACATTCTGATTATTTCCACACTTAGTGCTTAATAGTATTTGCATTTGATAGCACCATAGTGGCTTAATCAGGGAATGGGACTTTTCCTGAGAGGGCATTTTGGAAATGTTCATCAAATTTGTGTTCCTCACTCAAAACCGAAGAGCCATACTCTTCAGTGCACCTGTATTATCCCTAATAAACAGGTTTAGCCACAGCAAGGATCTGATGCCTATGCAGCCTGACTACAAGCTACTGGAACACACACAGGCAGAAGTAACCAAAAGTTATTGATCTTTATTCTAAAGAGCTATTATCAAACTTGATTCACCATTATATAAAGACCTAGGTTTGTTCAGGCTTTGCCCTGTTAAGACTGTGCAACCTCATCCTAGAAACACTTACAATTAGTGGCAACTGCCTAGCAACCAAGTGTGTGATATTTTGTTTCCTGCAGAACTTTCTCCTTGACTTTGAAAGAACCTAGAGAAAGCGGAAAGCGTCTTTAATTCTGCACATTCTTGTAACAACATAATCTTAGTTTTAACTATGTCCATAAATACATTGAATTGTATGCAGAATTAGTGCTAGTAAAGTTGAGAATCTGAGCTGTTACCTCAAAGATATCATGGGATATTGAGCATTATGTGTGACTTCATTATTTTTCCACTTGAGCTTATTTTTACACACATGAAAGTAGTGCTACTGAAGTCAAATGAGCACTTTTTAAATATAGATTTAACCACATGCAGAAAAAACCCTATTATTTTTCACTTCCTTACAGGTATTATATTTCAGTATTGGTCTCCAGCTCTGGGCAAATCCTTTTAAGAGTCCTTGTGTGGTGCTATCTGCCTCAAATAATCACACAGAATCTAACATAATGGTTTCTACACCTACTATTGTTAATGAAGCTACCTGGCTTTCTACTAGTCCATAGTGAAATTCAAACATATTACCATACTGAAACTCACTTATCTTAAAAAAAACAAAACAAACAAACAAACAAAAACAACAAAATCTACACAAACCTCTATTTACACAGGACAGAGAGTACCAACAAGCACTGAAACAAGAGAAGTGAGAAATAGGAACATCTTAACTGCATTGAAAATTTAAAGTGCTGATCAAGGAACAGCACAAGTGTCTTTTTTCCAACTATAGGTGTCTCCGAGATCAGACCTGCACCATACACTATACTGTATAAAAACAATTTACATATCAGAATACTGTGTTTGTTCTGAGGAATTCACAATCTTATCAAGCAAGGTAAATAAGGGTGAGTGAAACGGAGAGATTTAATTTATTTGCCCTCTCTCACACAGCTCCCCTTTCTTCCCAGTCTCTGTACCATAGAGATGGAAAGCACAGTGTTAGTTATTGTAAGATATCTTCATAATATATCTTGTGATCTGTACTACCTTTGACTGCTGATTAGATTGTGAAAAACAATCCATGAAAGGGGATGGATGAGAAGCCTGAAGCAACTACAATACAAATCACTGCTTTCTGCAATTTCACTAAAATGATAACTAAGAGTAGATCATTCATTCGTCCTCTGGAATAAGAATGGGTTTTCCCCACAGTGTATATAGAAAGTACGATATTAATTTCTGTGTGTTTCATAAATATGTACTATACGTAGTAGCATGAAAATAATCTGCTTGGGGTTTTCAACAAAAATGATTTGTACAAAGAGATCCCTAAAGCAAGGTACTTTACACACCATGGAAAATATTTAACTACTTTGTCTTCATCAAAAAAAACGTAATACATCAAGTTAGTTAATCAGACCCAGGGAGTTTCAACGGGAATCGTTAACTAAACCAGGCACTTTTTGCCTGAAGAGTGCATCATGTACAGAAATATCCAGTTCACAGTGAGAAATGTTTGAGAAAAATATCATATTTACACATCTTTTCGAAGTCTGAATGGAGACTAACACAGATCTCCTAGCTCATGCAACACATCAAAGAAGTAGTTAGTTGCTTTATTCAGCGATGGCATACAAGGAACAGGCTTGGGGCAACTTCTAACCCCTGTCGGAAATTACTAGCTACTCTGGAGATTAATCCATATGATGGAAAGATAATCTTCTGTCTTCACACATCTGCATATCCATCTGCACAGCCTCTCAAGATCAGACACATTACTGGCAAATGCTTTAATAATTCTTTTTTTTGCCTTGCCCTTTATCGCACTTTCACGCCTGATGAACTGCCTATGGCTGGTAGGAAGATTATCTCTATATAAGCAACTAGGCAGAGCTGACTTATTTCCTGGGCATTTGTAATTTTTCATCAGAACCACCAGAATACCCATAAATCTTAGCAGCATAAAACCAGCTATTTTTGTATATGTCGTTGGTACATACAGATTCTCAATGGAGTCAATGACCTTAGATTATTTTGATCATAAATAAATGTCAAAATTTATATAAAAGACCAACAAATGTCTAGCATTATCATTTGTTCAGCCATCCCAGTCAGCCAGAACTGACATTAAACTGGGCAGGAAAACAGTTAGCAAAATTCATATTTCTAAGATTTTTCAAATCCTTTTAGGACTCTTCACTGAGGAAAAATACAGACATCAATTCAAAATCAGTATTATTTAATTTCTGCCACATAGCAAACATCACTAACTACTGTTTGGCCTCTTATACCACCTTTATAGATGTTAAACCAATTTGACATTAATTAATGATTTCTTGAGGAACTCAATATTTAGTTGCATATTCTCACCACTTGTAAAAATTTCTTCTCTCATTGATGTGTCCAGATTTAACCACTGCCGAGATCCTCCGTGCAGCTTGGCATCTCTATTGAAGTCCAATGGAAGTTAGTCATTTGAGCTCTGAAACTTGTTTGGTCAACCGCAACCTAGAAACGTAAATTCAGGAACCAAAGTTTGGAAACTCTTGTTATACTCTCTAAAGAGAAAAATATTCCACATTTTTAGACTTGCTGACTGATTTTTTTTTTAATTATTATTATTACACCACCAAACACAGGAGAGGCTTTCCAGCAGACAGCACAATAGAGATTTGTAGTAATAATGTAATCCTGTGCCACACTGCAACAACTTGTGGTGACACCATGCCTTAAATAAAACACAGAGCCTGTTTCCTTTCAGGCTAAGTCAAAGTATTAGAGACAGTAGATTGGCCTGGACTAAACAGATTTGGTAGATTCACTGGGGGAAAAAGTTATTAAGCAAAAGAATACCAAAAATTCTGTTTGATAATATTAAATTATACTAAATATGAACTAGATGGCCTTTTCTTCCTTTGATTCTGTAATGAAAAACAAGAGACAATACCAGAAGCCATGCATAGTCAGTAGTACAGTATCACAAAAGGCAGAGTTATTAATTTTAAGACAGAATGACCCTTAAAATGTTCAGTGGCAAAGAACATACTTTAAAATTATAAAGGCAGTGCTTACCAAAAATAGCTTTACACTGTCTTCTGAATAAAGACATGAAACTAGCTGAGATATGTACAGATATGCCCGGGTTCTTCCATCTCATGTTTGATTTTCCTAAATAAAAGGTAGGCTTTTAACTCTAACTGCTGTAAACAAACAAACCAACCAAAATACCCCTTAAAGATCATGAGCATCTTAGTGCAGGAATGCAATTGCACAAATTCACAAAGATGCCTTCAGAAGAGCTCTGAGATCTCAACTGCCCTATTTCAATGGTTGCTAAATCAGATGGCAAACAGTTATTTTTCATCAGAATATAAGAGAGGAGAGCAAATATCCTATTATGCAGTTCAACAAAAGCATTTCTCAAAGCATAGAGGACTGAGGAGAAAGTAAAAGGATTAAACAGAGGCTACAGAAGATACATTTATGGCAACCTCACACTCCCGAATACCTTATGATCTGTAATGATCTGCCCTTAGAATACCCTTATGAGAGAGAAACATACCATGTTTTGGATTTTGTCATGAATTCAATTTCGATCATCTGAAAGTAAACACAATGCCATTCCCCACCTGCTTATCCTTTACTTGCCAGCTTTAACCTCAGTGGCAGACAATCAGTGGGAAGTTGCATCAGTATCACCTATGTCAAAGGAAGCTCAGTCTGCAGCTACTACTATAAATGCTCTTTTCAATCTCTAGCTTTTTTATCCTGCTAAATGTTGATATTTGTTATCCAGCACTCCTATTTGAAGGAATAAGGTGTGCTAAGGAACAATCACAAAAAAAACTCTGAAGAAAATTCCTGAAATTATGTACAATCTAACTTTGAATCTGGAACTTTGCACTTTTCCTGTCTGAAAAAAAAAGAAATGCTCTGGTTCTTAGGATAAAGTGGAACAGAAACTGAATACTTAAGTATACTAAATGAAGAGGATTCAAAGCATCAGTGGCAGGACTTCCTGCAATCTACCATAACACCTCATCACAGCACTGACAGATCATTCCAAAGCTGCTCTTAATTAAAAAGCTTCCTGAAAAGAAAGGCAAGATGTATTTCTTCAGCTGAAATTTTGACTTGAGGAACTCAATGTGCCAATGGCATACTCTAGATTACAACAATCGACTAGGCAGAGCACTACGTTCTCACCACCTACAGAAACAATATGTTTAGCTAAGAATTTAGATAATTCATTTTAAGTTACAAGTTTAAATGAAAAATGATCTTGTAACAGAGAATTTGAACTTTACATCCCTATATTCTGCTTGGTTTGGAGGTTGATTCATACAAATGGTATATATATATACACTACGCTCTTTTTCTTCTGTCAGCTAACAAATACATTGCAGAGTACTACAATGCGTGGGTCAGTTTACACAACCAAACCAAAGCCTAAGAAATGGCAAAACAAACCTTCTAAGACTTAAAAGCCACACCACAAATACCCTTTCAGAGAGGAACACTTTCCACAAGGAGATAAATCAGCGCTATCCCTCTTCTGCCCCGCAGCCCCCCATTGACTGAGTCCTCCTTACATTGTTATCCAAATTCCATTTGTATAGTGGCAGAAATGATCGCAAATGAGAACAAGCCTTCGCAAAGAGCCCGGCTTGCTGCGAGGCTCGTGTGCATATCGATTGCAGGGTGTGTATCAACTGCAGGGTGTGTATCGACTGCGGGACACACAAGTTGAGAGAACCCAAGTTCACTAATTGACTTCCTGTACTGATGCGTCTGGTACAAATGACAAGAAAGTTGTGCTGAAAAATATGCTTTTAAGTGACACTGAAGGAAAACAGCTCTTTAGTAACTGTAAAAACTCTTTCCATTAGGCCTTCAAAAGCTGAAAATTCACAGCTTTTTTTTTTTTTACTTAATTAAGGTGACAAGCTTCTTTCTTGGTTTTGTGAATGCTCAACATTCAGAACTAGAAATTCAACTACAACTTGAGTTTCAGTTTTAAAATAATCACAGTGTTTCACTGTGGGAATATTCACTCCTTAAATGTAAAAAATACATATCTGTACATTCATTGGCTGAAAGAAATCTGAGCAATCCGGTATATGGAACAGTTCTCAAAATGTATCTATTAAGACATCCGTTAAGTTGACAGTAATGTTATGGCTCAGCTAACACCTAATTAATGTTCATTGCTAAAGAAATTTAAAAAGTTTGCTACATACATATAATTCAAATAGCGCAGAAGACTGATATTCTGGAACTCAATACCAAAAAAGTTTTAGGGTAAAACATTTTTTTTTCTTGCTATCATGCAGCCTTAAAAACCTCAAGAAAGCATGTTAGTTGGAATTCTAATTAAATACAATATAACATAAACCGGAGCTCTGACATTTAACAAAATTTCATAGCTCTGGGGACCTAGTCTTGAACAGGAGTTTGAAATATGAACGAATTTGCAATTAGAACAACACTTAAGCTGAGCTCAAGGTTAAAAATGTGATTTTGAGGGCGGACAACTGAAAAAATACCAGAAGGTTAAATAAAACATTAAGAGGCAGAAGCACAACACAAACCTATTTGAAAAGCTGAGTGATGTTTTTATCTATACAGGTCTTAATTAAGATTGTACAAAGAATGTGCTAACAAAACTGAATGACAGAATACCAAATACTAGGATGAAAAGTAAGCCCAAGACACAGAATGTGACTGACTGAACATGTGGGGAACAGAAGCAGGAAGAAAACAGTGAAGACTGTTTTTCTCCCCATAAAGGTTTTGAATGACCAAAGTTCCTGGAATAAAGACAGAAGTATTCTGAATAACTAAGACAATAAAATGGTACTAAAAGAAAATTAAAACCAAGGAAACTGGATTTGCAATACCAAGACAACTTTTACAATTTCAGAGGGAACTCAGAAAGGATAGGCAAGAATTCCTTACTGCACTCTGAGATGAGCCAAATCAAACTTCAAGAAATTTGGAGGTTTTTTCCCCCTCAATTTATGAAATGGGGAAGAAAAATTGTTTCTTGCAAGTAGATTTCTGGCAACATTAGCCTCTTCTCCCTCTGCAGCATATAGGTAGCCTCCATCAAATTAAAGAACAAGATTTTCAGAAAGGCCAGTGGTCAAAGCTTATGTGATAAGGAAAGGTGCTGACACATTTTTGAACCATTTTAATGCTTGTCTCAGTTCTTTATCATCTTGGATATCATGTGAAGCTTTCCCCTTCAAAAAATGGCATTTCAGAGAGACACCACATGGGAAAAACATCCCATCTAATCATAAAGTGTGTTGGTAAAAACACACCCCTTGTGACGTTTACCAAAAGCTTTCAAACCTCATTTCTAAATGTGTGTGAAGAGATCCACTATCCTTAAACAACAGAGAAAAAAGAAGAGCCTGAGAGAAAAAAAACAAAATAACATATGGCTTGTAACAAAGAGAGAAGATTATCTGTGACACAAGCCACCCATTTTTTAATCTTTCCAAGGCTGGTGTAAATAACAATAACTAGAAAACAAAAATCAGGTCACAGCACACAAAAATTTCCCATCTGATTTGAACTCCTTCTCTGAAAATTGTTAGTATTGATTTTGTAAGGAATCCAGCAGAAAATATCTGTTGTGCTTTTGGGATAGAGATCAATACAGGTATCACAAATCACTTCAATAATCAGAAGTGAGAGATTTTTCTTGGAATATTATTTATCCTCCTTAATGTAACAGTTTCACACAATACATTTATCACCCTATTACGTTCAAAGACCAGAGAGATGGGTGAGAGCACTTTATTCCAGCAAAACTTTTCTCACTTTATATTCCATCAGCCTGCTACAATTCTATAGTTAGCCTGTTCCAGTTAGTGACAGCTTAAAGAGCACCACAGTATTTTGACTAGTAAACACACAAAAAGCAAATTATTTGGTTGCTAATGGAGCTGTTCCAAACAGGACACAGCAATAAATACCTTCATCTGCAACAATTCAAGATATCCAGTGACTATTGTTTGTGTATTTAGGGGTTTCTTCCTTTCCCCAAAGTAACTGACATGACTTAAAGTTTTAAAACACATTTATGTCCCTTTGCTTATTTCAACAAGAGAACTTCTCCATGTCGTGCAACAAAGCATCGTGCAGAGCTCCAAGCTGGGGAAACCTGCAGAGATCAGAACCCCACACATGTTTACTCAGGTTTGAAAACATTACATTTGTATCCCCCGCCACCCTCCAGCTATTCCTCATGTGCTTTGGAGCCAGTCAAACTTACTGTACGAAGCAACCCGGCACTTGTCGACTAGCGTACCTAATGTGAAAGCTTCTGCTTAGTCAATGAATTGATGTCTGCATTTAAGAAGGGAGGATTAACGTGCCCACTATTACACATGAGGAACCAGACATATGAATGTCTGAATATTGCACCAAATCTATGTTTCCCTTGTAAATCTGTCCAGAAGTGAACTGCTTAAAACCATAGTGAAAGCCAGATATGCTGTAGCCAATACCTTAAAAATAAGAACTTAAACCCTCCCTAACAACGAAAAAGTAAAACAAACAAAAAATCCTTTATTTTGGAATTTTTCTACTTAGGACCAACAGTAAAGTCACCACCAATACACATTTAAGTAAAAAATAAAGCCTAATCTCATTTTCATTGAACAGTTTCTCCACCAAGATGATGAGAATTTTCATCAGTGCAGAAAGATGTATCCAGAGAACCTGGAACAAGTCTTTCCATAACTGACTCCCCAACATCAACTCCGCGCCAGTGCACAGAGGATTTACACTTTCACTGGTCACCAGATGAGAGGCATATTAAATGACAGACTGCTCTTTGTACTGATGTACTGAAAATCTAAGATATATGCTTATCTTTAAGAAATAAAAAATAGTTGTGAGTTAGGTTTTAGAAAGCTTCCATATGAATCACTTCGTATTTACTTAAAAGATTAATACCACAAACTACTGGGACCTAATAAAACTATGAGTAGTTCAGATATAAGCCTCTTAAGAAATCAAATTAAATTCTTCAAAATCACAGGCACAATACCTAAGCTTTTAAGAAGAAACAGAACCACAGCAGTGCATGTATTATGGCTGCTTCTTTCTATCTGTTTATGTCCAAAAAACTCTGGTATCAGTAACAGGAATTCTCTGTGTTCTTAACCCGTAAAGATATTACACAAATGCCTTCAAAGAGCAAACTGTGCATGAACTAGACTCACTAGTAATTTTAAGTACCTTAATTAATATATACCCCTTGAAAAAACAAGGGAAAAGTTAACACTGGGGCTTTTAGGCTATAGGAAAATGTTACTTTGCAGGAGGTGCCGTAACTTGGTTTATCTACACACAGCAAAAATTTACCACCAGAGAAAATGGGTTCATATTCAGCACAACTCTTTTATCTGTTTCTGAAATTTGGACATCCAATTATATTATTCCGACATTTTTATATGTATGTGTATATTTTTTTAAAAAACTATGTTCACAAACATTCTGCTATTGACTTCTTTAATTCTGAAAAGTCCAGAAAGAGTCATTATTTAACAAACCCCTAAGAGATTATTTTTCCACTCATGAAACTAGTGCAAGTTCTAGTGAAAGAAATTTAAGTACAAAACTAGTGCTTGTGCAAACTGAACGAAGAGAAGCATACAGATACTGTGGAGTGACACACCTTTTGCTGTTCACAATTGCGGGGTCAGAACTTTGACTGTAGACCTGGACTGGCAGATCAAAGTCTAACAAAGATTATAGTATACAGTCTCAAAACAGTATCTTGAAGACCCGAGCTTTACATATTAGTAAAAAAAAAGTAATCGAGCTGTAATGGAAGCTACTATAAAATTTCTGCATTTCTCTGCACAATTTTCAAACCACCTTGAGAGAAATGCTGTGCCTGGACACTTGGCATCGTGCTGCACAAAGAAAGAATAAATCACAAGACCTCAAAGGTAAAGTGCCACAAGAAGAGTTTTAGGCACTGCCATTTTTTGGACAGATCAGGCAACACACTGCTTATTTCAAGTGACTACCCCCCACTGCTGAGCAGCACCCTTGGAGAAGAATATTAACTGTAATTTTATCACATGTACAGAGAAAGCAATTGTAAAAAGACCACTTTATACAAAATTCATGGTACTTCTGCTAGCTTGTAAAAAAGACAGTTATTCTAAAAGCTTGCCTCCACAAAAGAAAATGTCCTGTGAAGCCAGGAATGTAGCTGATCAGTTCAGCCATGGTCAATTTTAAATTGGGTTTCAAATGACCTTTCAAATTTGGGGAATTCTGAAATGTGTACTTAACCCACTAACCAAGAAAGAAACATTTCTAGTTGCCCATATTGGGCCTAAATTCCATTTGTAAGCATCAGTTTCCCTAGCACAGGTATACCTAACAACAGCCTCAGACAAGCAAGTGCAAACTGAAGATTTTTTTTTTCAAAATGTAACTAGATAAAAATTTATTAAGTCAGAGGAGCACAGAAACTCGGGCTAGTAAATTAACCAAACAAAAGTTAGAGAAACAGAAGAGTTAAACCTCGGGTAATAAAAATAGTTGCATGGTATACTCCAGGTAGCCAGGTTTATTTTTGTAAAAAAACAAAACAAAACAAAACCCCAACCAACCAACCTGAAAAAACCCCACACCAAACTTACACAATTGAAGCACATCACCTGGGTGGATTTGAATTGATCTTTATAAGTTGGCTAGGGAGAAGGGCAGAGACAGAAGATTCAAACAAAATGGGATTAATTCTGGTGTCATTTTCTATTAAAGTAGTGAGACAGACCTACGTCACTTCAGCAAAGCAGAAAGTTCTTAATTTGAATCCTTCTTTTATATCAGTACTATGATATGAAATATTCGTTTGTTACAGATTTCCATCATGACTATCCCTTTGGTATTTGGTATATGATTACGAATTTTAATTTTAAGTTTCTGAATAGACTGTATTTGCCTTGAACTTACAGTTGACTGAACACCTAAGGTAAACCTATTACTAATTAGTATACTATTCTACTCACTACTTACTAGGAGCTTTATTTAAATCTTACCTGCCTGCTCTTAAATATAAAAACAAAAGAAAGCTATGCTTGTCTTCCTTTCATTTCCCCTCGTAGCTGTCTTGGTTTCGGCTGCCGCCGGCAACAAAAGCGCCACGCGGCCGCCCCTCCCCCCGCCGGCGTGCGGAGGAGAATGAAAAGAAAGAGGCAGAAACCGGTGGGTTCGGATAAGGGCAGTTTAACAGAACAGCAAACAGAGGGAAACAGGAACAACAACGATACAAATAAGGAGAAAAAAACACAACAACGAACCGTACGACCCAGACAGCTGCTCTTGCGAACAGCACTG
>Ga0181612_136662_pt1 | contig 11608 bp, 11 predicted proteins | sample HoacroProtozoa21_FD_119630 | JGI IMG/M metagenome (GOLD analysis project Ga0181612, IMG submission 119630) | Hoatzin crop microbial communities from Cojedes, Venezuel. Combined Assembly of Gp0051906, Gp0051904, Gp0051908 | reverse complement strand
AACGAAACCAACTCAACAAACAACACAACAGTAACATACCACAACATAAACATAATAAAAGAAACCCTAAATAAAACCGTTTCTTTAGGAGAACAAGTTTTATTTAAAATAATTGTAACTAATAATGGAAATGACACACTTACAAATGTTATAATTGATGATACTCAATACAGTGAAGGATTAATATTCGATCACACAGAAGAACTTCCAGACGGATGGAGACAGAATGATTTAACAAAAGCAATATATTACAAATCAACATTAGAAGTAGGAGAAACAGCAACATTCATAATAGCATTCAATACAACAAGTACAGGAAACAAAATCAACACAGTAACCGTAACAACAAACGAAAAGAACAGTACAAGCAACAATACAACCAATGTAATCTATAACACTATAATTGTAGAAAAAGAAGCATTAGACAATAATGTAAAAATTGGAGATGTCATAGAGTTTGAAATTACTGTTGAAAATGCAGGAACTGGAGATCTATTAAATGTAACTGTAAAAGATACAGAATACAGTGACGGACTAGAATACTATGGAGAAATATTACCTGAAGGATGGGAAAAACTAGATGACGGAATATACTTCAAAGAAAAACTAGCTTCAGGAGAAACATCAGTAATAACTGTATTATTCAAAGTTATAAGCGAAGGAGTACAAAGCAATAAGGCAACAGTCTTAGCAACTACATTAGACAAAAAGAACATAACAAATGAAACTGAAACAAACATAACAATACCTCCAAATAACAACACAAAACCGCCAAAAAACAATACAAACATAACAAATAACAGCACAACTCCGCCAAGTAAAAATATAACTCAAATAGAGAAAAAAGTAGAAGTTACAACAAATACTGGAAATCCAATACTGCTCCTTGCAATAGCATCATTAATACTAATAAGCAATTGCATAAAAAGAAAAAGAGAATAAAAACGTTTGATTATTAAAATGTTGAAATTGCTAAGGTTAAGAAGTTGCGTAGTCCAGGAGCTAGTCCCAATACGAATACTGTTAATTTCAATAGATTCTTTATCAATTCATCATCAACATAATAATCGATCAGGTATAATACTGCAACTATTGTTATAATTTTCATAGGAAACATTGTTAAAGAGGTATGAAATATTCCATAAAGGATATTCGCTAAAACGTGCTGTTCAGAATAGTTGAAAAATTCTACGGCAATGAATGTGGAAGAAGCATCGAAAAGATGTGCAGAGATTATAGCAAGATTTATTTTATCATTAAACAGTGGCCATATTCTGGATAATAGTAAAAATATAGAAGATAAACTTATCCAAGTTAAGAAAACATAAAACATAGCTGTTATGTTTAAATGAGGGATTAAAATTAAGTTAGGAATAAGTAAAATCAGGCCGATGATAAAAAGAGAATATCTATAATCAATATCTCTTTCATTAAATAAGAATACACTTAAACATAATGATAAAATTGTGACGATACCTATCAAAATATATAAGCCAGGTGTTATTAAAAAGATAGTCTTGGGATAAATACCATTATCGACTAGTGCACGTATAGATGAACCAAGTAAAATAAAGGGAATTAATGAAAAAATAATTGAACTTGGATCTATTCTCAATTTTTTAAATAATTTTATAATTGCCAGAATAAATAAAACAAGGATTAAAGAATATACAACTGTGTTAAATAGAGTATAACCTGAAAAAAAAGTAGTTTGAATTATATCCGGAAGAAAAGCATCGACAGTTGGCATTTTAACAACAACATAATATTTTGTAATATATAACTAATTATCAGAGAGTAGATATTGCTAAAAATAAAATTAATAGCTAATTATCAGATGAAAAGATAGTGGTGAAAAATTATTACTTAAAAAAATAAAATACAATAGCTAATTATCAGTAAATTATTCAACTCTTTTAGGATATTTTCTTAAGACTTTCTTTACAAAAACTTCTTTAGCTATTAAGAAATTGGAAGTCCTATGACCCTTAGCTTTACATCGTCTATGTTTTATAGCTTTTAAAATACCGTCGACAGAATCGTTACCTTTTGTATTGACTTCAGTGAAAGCATCTCCGATAGAGCCTAAAAAATGGGAGTCACTAGCTCCTAAAGTAGCTAAACGCTTGTTGTAAGCTAAAGTTTCTGCTTGTTTGTTTGAGTATCCGAAGATATAGCGGGCGTTTTTAACTTCTACACCATCTACACCTAAATTTTTATCCACTTTACAAAAAAGACCATGTCTGTAATATGAAAAAGGATGGGGAACAATAGCCAGACCTCCAGCATCATGAATTAAATCAACAGTTTCTATAGCAGATAAACCTTTAGGAATTATCTCATCAACACCTAAACCTAAAATATGGCCTTTTTCCGAAGATATTTCAATAGATGGAACAACTATAATACTTCCAGGATAGCTTCGTGCTATTCTAGAACCTTTTATTTCATTATGATCACTGATAGCTATTGCATCTAAACCGAGTTTTTCAGCTTTAATTAGAATATCAATCGGTTCAGAACGTGCATCGCAAGAGTAAACACTGTGAATATGAGGATCAAATTTCATTATAGTCATATACATCCCTTAATTAAATATCATATAAAAGTAATAACAAGTAACAATAGTATATTTTTAATATATTATAAACTTTGTTTAATATTGGGATTGTTTAAAAATCAAATCAGCATTTAATAGTTTTAGCATATACTAACAATATACAATAATCATTTTAAAATTATCAGATATCAGCATGAAAAAAGTGTTTGTAGATAAAATAAATAGGTTAATGTATAATTTAAAAATAGATAATATATTAAAAAACCGTCAAAATAATAATGAAAAAAATAATTTAAAAAAAGAGTTGTATAAGCTTTATTTTAAAATTAAAGATAAAATAGCTATTATTGAATTTTTAAAAAATATACAGTAGAAAAATAATTTCAATATTACAGTAACTATCTGTTTTTTCTAAGAAATTCCATAGATTTTACAAGACCAACAGTTCCGGTCATCATAACATCTCCGGCAGGTGTTGCATAGTAGTAATCAAGATTACTGTCTTCGATTAATTCCCTGCGAGGTCCTGCAACAACAACTTTTTCTATTTTAGATATTGGATTTAATGCAAATGCGCCATGGCCATGTTCATCATGAACTTCTTCATGAGTTATTGTACCGTCAGCTAATGAATTTACAAGTTCATATAGACGTTTTGGAGTTAAAGCACTGGTATGATGTTCAAAAACACCTTGTATTTTTCCATTTTCAATAGAAGCAGCTGTAGTATGGCCATTACCTATATCAATAACAACATAGCTATTCAGTTTGGAAATTTCCTTATCATAGCACATTCCGACAATTGAAGCGAATTTAGTATCCATTAATACAGGGTTAAATTCGGGATTGAATTTTTTTAATGATTCGATTACAGATTGCATTCTTGTAAAGTAGTCGGGAACTTCATTAGCTTCCATTGCAAATACTTCAGGTTCGCGAGGTTCTGGGAGTTTTTCTTTAATCTTTTCGAATCTAAAGTCTCTATCACCCATATCTTCACTATAACCATGATCCTGAACAGCTATTATAAGTTCATCAACATCGAGGTCTAAATCAAATTTTGAGAATATATCGATTAATTGATTAACATCAACATCTTTAAGGGATATTTTAGTGTAACTGTCATATTTTGATAAATCATCATCTTCATCTAGGATTTTAAAGCCAAATGATGAAACTTGCTCAAGATTATCACGAATTGTCCTTGCAGCTGATTTTTCAAAAACAACATCGTATCCTTTTTCCATGTGTTCAAGACATCGATTTTTTATTTTACCTCCACCCATAATGAATCCGTCAAAATAAATATCATTATCAGCTTCTTTTATCATTTGCCCAATTGTTAAATGAGGTGAAGGAATAACCAACTTCATTGAGTTTTCAATTTCCTTTTCAGAATCATATAACAAAACATCTTCAGTACCTGTTCCTACATCTATAGCCAGAATTTTCATAATTTTTTATATTAATATAAAAGTATTTAAATTATTTTATTATATAATCAAAATAGAAAAAATCAGTAGTACCTGTATATCAATGTATAAAAATATACTACAAAGATTTAAATAGTACATCAAATACATATTTAATATGTACTTGAAAAAAATTAAAAAATCAATCCAATGATGATTGAATTAAATTAAAAGTATTAAATTAACTAATCGGTGATACAATGTATAAAATCGAATTGTCAAGTGATGATGTGCCTAAACAATGGTATAATATTAATGCTGATTTACCTGCTGAACTTCCAGCACCAAAAAACAGTGAAGGAAAAGATCAAATAGGAAATTTACCTAATATCTTCGTAGAAGAATGTTTAAATCAAGAATTTTCTACTGAAAGATATATTAAAATCCCAAAAGAGGTAAGAGAACTTTATCAAAGGATAGGAAGACCTACTCCATTGTATAGAGCAAAAGGACTTGAAGAAAAACTGAATACCCCTGCAAAAATCTATTATAAACGTGAAGATACCTCTCCAACAGGAAGCCATAAATTAAACAGTGCAATAGCTCAGGCATATTATGCAAGAGAACAGGGAATTGAAAGAGTAACCACAGAAACCGGTGCAGGACAATGGGGTACTGCATTAGCATTAGCTTGTTCCTTAATGGGAATTGATTGTACTGTATATATGGTAAGAGTTTCATATGACCAAAAACCATTCAGAAAAGCGATTATGCAACTTTACAACTCAGACATCTATGCATCTCCAAGTAACAACACAGAAGTCGGAAGAAAAGTACTTGAAGAAACTCCTGACACTCCTGGATCCTTAGGAATAGCTATTTCCGAAGCTGTTGAAGATGCTTTAACCGATGAAAAAGTCAAATACACCTTAGGCAGTGTACTGAACCATGTAGTATTACATCAGACAGTTATCGGCCAGGAAATAAAAACCCAACTCGAAATAGCTGAAGAAGAACCCGACACAATGATTGCATGTGTAGGTGGAGGCAGTAACTTTGGTGGAGCTTTATTCCCATTCATTAAAGACAAAATCGATGGAAACAGCAATACCGAATTCATAGCTGTTGAACCTTCTGCATGCCCTACCCTAACTCAAGGAGAATACACCTATGACTTTGGAGACAACGTTGGATTCACTCCCCTTTTAAAAATGTTCACCTTAGGCCACGACTTCGTTGCACCTTCTGTACATGCAGGAGGACTCAGATACCACGGTATGAACACCCAAATTTCTCTTTTAACCAAAGAAGGATACATAACTCCTAAATCAGTCCATCAAAACGATGTATTCAAAGCTGGAAAACTCTTTGCAAACTGTGAAGGAATCGTACCCGCTCCTGAGACAAACCACGCAATTAAAGCAGCTATTGACGAAGCCCAAAAATGTAAAGAAACCGGTGAAGAAAAAACCATTGTTGTTAACTTCTCAGGCCACGGCTTAATGGACTTCAAAGGTTATGAAAGCTTTATGGACGGATCTTTGGAAAACAGTAAATAAATCCTGAGAGTCTAATTTTCAAATTTCCATTCTTTTATTTTTTTATTATTCTATTTTTTATTATTTTATTTTTTCATTTATTATTATAATTTTATATAGTTTAATAGCTATTTATTCTATTTTTCAATTATTAACTATATTTTCATCATATTTTCACATTATATTTTCTGATATTAGCTATTTTTAAGAGCTATTTTTGAGAAAATTTCTTTAAAACAGCACAAAATTAGAGAAAAAATAATAGTGATAACTTATAAGCTATTATAAAATCATTACCACTTATTACTTATAACTAATAATTAAGAAATAATAACTAATAAATTATTACTTATAACTTATAATTTATAACAAATAAGTTATTAGTAATAACTTAAAATTTAAAACTTAAAACTTATAAAACATAAGTTATAAATTATAAAGTATAAAGTTTAAGATATAAGTTAAAACTTATATAGTATAAGGTATAAAGTATAATATATAACTAATAAGTTAAAAGAAATAAGTTAAATGTAATAAGTTAAAATTAATAACTTAGAAGTAATGAGTTATAAGGAATAACTCAAAACCAATAAGTAAGACTATAAATAGGTAATTTTTAATTAAAATAAAAAACCTGATTAAAACATTACTCATCAATGTAGAAACTAAGGAGAATTAAAATGAGCGAAACAATAGCTATTATGAATCAAAAAGGTGGATGTGGAAAAACAACAACTGTAGTAAACTTAGCTACATCATTAGCTGTAATGGGAAAAGCAGTTCTTGTAGTGGATATGGATCCTCAGGCAAATGCTACTACAAGTTTTGGAATTAACAAAACAGACCTTAAAAATACAGTTTATACAGCTCTTGTTAATGAATGCAGCGTTCAAAAAGCAACTATTCCTACAAAAATTGAAAATCTTTTCATACTTCCAAGTAATATTGATTTAAGTGGAATAGAAGTAGAATTAAGTCAGGAAGATAACTATCACATTGCACTTAAAAACCTACTATCACCAATAAAAGACATATTCGATTATATAATAATTGATTTACCTCCATCTCTTGGAGTAATAACAATAAATTCATTGATTGCAGCAGATAGTGTATTGATACCTATTCAAGCAGAATACTTTGCACTTGAAGGTTTAGCAGATTTAATGAATACAATAAAACTAGTTGAAAACCGTCTTAGAAGTCCGACACCAATAAAAGGTATTTTATTAACATTATACGATGCAAGAACACGATTAGGTAGGGAAGTATATAATGAGCTTAAAAAATACTTCAAGGGTAATGAATACATATTCAAATCAATAATTCCAAGGAATATCAGATTGGCTGAAGCACCAAGTTATGGAAAACCATGCATACAATATGACCCTGAAAGTAAAGGATCAATTGCATACTTGAAATTAGCTAAGGAAATATTAAAAAGAGATGATAATGAATAAATCCATTGAAAAATAGCTAAATAAAAATTTAAAAAACGATAATCAATATCCATTAAGATTATTAATTAATAATAATTATTAACTAAAAAAATAGCTATTAAGTAAAAATAGCTATTAACTAAAAAAATAACTAAAAAAAAATAAAATAAAAATAAAAAGGGGAAACTATGGCAAAAAAAGAAAAAAATTCAGGATTAGGCAGAGGATTGGATTCTTTAATTCCAAAAATCTCTGCAGAAGATGAAAATGAGGGTTTAACTTTAGAGGATATGCTTAAAAAATCCGAAGAAGATGAAAGTATTGAAGATGAAGGAAAAAAAGATGAAAATATTGAAGATAAAACGAAAGAAGATGAAAAAATCAGTGAAGTCAATGAAATAGAGGAAACTGATAGAATTAATGATGAAAAACTGGAAGATAAAGAAAAAGGTGAAAATAATAAAAAGTCAGAAAATACAGTTGAAACCAATGTCATTGAAAGTTCAAATTATACAAATGTCTTTAACAATGATGATGAGATAAGTGAGATTAATGAAGAAGAGAAATCAGATGAAAAATCAGGAACTGAAAAAGTTGATTATAAGGAAGAAATTTCAGCGAAAACTGTAGATAAGCTTGATGAGAATAATAGCTTCAAAGATGATATCAAAAATAATGAAAAATCGATTGAAATAAATAAAGTTCAAGATGAAAGTATAAGTAATATTGATGATATTATCGAGGAAAATGAAGATGAAAGTTTTTTAACTGAAGAAGATGAAAAGAATATATCTGATGTGATTGAAACTGTAGAAAAAAATCCAAGAATAACCTTGTGGTCTGCAAAATCAGCAGCAGTCTTAAGATATTTAAGAAAAACAGAACCGGAATTCAGCATAAGTAAAGAAGCTTCTAAACTTATAGACGATGCAATAGCTGAAAAATACCCGGAAATCTGGACCTTATTTAATCATTTATGATTTACATTAATAAAAGTGTAATATCAAGAAAAATAAGAAAACAAAGAAAGATTAACAAGCAATTATGAAGGGATTTAAATGAAAATGGGATTTTCAACATTATCATTAATTATGAAATCTATTGATGATATGCTTGAAGAAGCTACAATAAGAGGATTTGACAGTGTAGAATTCTTATGTGAAGCACATATGCATCCAAGATATCTGTTAAAATATAAAGAAAAGTTAGAAGCATTCAAATCCTATGATTTAGACGTTTATATTCATGGAACTACAGTTGATTTGAATTTAGCAAGTTTAAATGAAGGAGTAAGAAATGAATCTAAAATTCAAAGTAAAGAATGCTTAGAACTGGCATCAGAAATAGGAGCAAAAGCTGTAACAACACATCCCGGAAAAATAGGAAGAAGAGATGATGTTCTTCGTAAAGTGGCATTGGATTTTGCTATTGAATCAATCAAAGAATTAACAGATTATGCTGATGAACTTGGAACAAAAATTTCCGTAGAAAATATGCCTGAAAGATTTTCATTTTTAGGAAATAAAGTAGAAGAACTTGAAAAGATAAGAGAAGAAACTAACTGTTCTATTACAATAGATTTAGGCCATGCAAACACTTGTTCCAATCCCGAAGAATTTACAAAGATACCTGGGATAATCTATTATCATCTAAACGACAATAACGGTATAAAAGATCAGCACCTCCCTATTGGAGAAGGAACCCTTGATTTAAACTTGCTGAAAAAAGTAGACAACGGAATTATAGAATTGAATAAATTCGATAATGTTTTAAAAAGCAAAAAAGTAATTGAAGAATTTCTAAATAAGTAAAAAAGCAATTTAAAAATTTTTAAATAAGTAAAAAAGTAATTGAAAAATTTTTAAATAAAGAATAAAGGATGAATAGATAAAATGAAACCAGATGAAATGAGTGAAGTTGAAAAACTAGATGCAGGATTACCTTACGACATAACCGATGAAGAAGTCAATGCCCGTAAAATCAGAGCAATGGAAATATGCCAAAAATTAAATAACACACCACAACTTGATGAAAACAGATATGAAATAATAGAAGAATTATTTGGTGAAACAGGAGAAAATATAACAATCTGTCCAGGATTCAATTGTGACAATGGTTTAAATATCAAAGCAGGAGACTATTTCCTGGCAAATTACAATGTAACAATATTGGATATTGCTCCTGTAACCATTGGAGACTATGTTATGATCGGACCTAATACCATGATTTCAACTGTAGGACATCCTCTAAATCCAAAAGGTAGAAGAGAACAATTAGGAATTGCGAAACCTATAAAAATAGGAAATGATGTCTGGATTGGAGGAGGAGTAACAATACTGCCTGGAGTCACTATAGGAAACAATGTTGTTGTAGGTGCTGGAGCTATTGTAACAAAGGATATTGAAGATAATAGCCTAGTAGTTGGAGTTCCGGCTAAGAAAATAAAAGATTTAGAAAACAATGTGGATTAAAAGTGTAAGGGTGTAAATGCAAATTTAGAAAACGTAGATTAAAACCATATTAAGTCTATAAATACAAAATTTAAAAATCAATATCTAAAACCTGAGATATTTCATCAATGACAAAATCTGCAGAGTCTTTAAGATTATTATCAGAGCCATCTTCCTTTTGTTCGGTAGTTAAAACTGAAACATCAGCTTCATTAAAAGCTAAAATGTCATTAGGACCATCACCAACCATCATGACTTTATAACCTTTATCTTTTAAATTGGATACGATGTTCGCTTTTCTTTTAGTGCTTGCAGTAGCAAAACCATGTTCGGGAGGAATGTTTATTATTTTGGAAAGCTTTTGAATAGCTCCTGAACGGTCTCCAGATGCTATAAATACATCAATACCTTCATTTTGAAGTTTGTCTACAGTATCTATAACATTCGGGAAAAGATGACCTGCAGAACTTATGGTATATGCAATAGAATGTTTATCAAAATCGATTATAATAGCTGAACCGTTGCAAAGTTCCATATCAGGAACTTTTTCTTTTAAAAGAGGAAAACCATCAGTAATATCCTTAATCGTAGCAGGATCATCATTTAAAATATCTTTTACATCCTCATCACTAATGTGAACAGATGAATAGCTAATATCAAAATCAATATTATAATTTAAAATCAGATCTCTAATTTTTGTATCTCTACTAAGTTTTTTTAAACAGTTTGTATTAAACTGTAAAACTACAAGAGCAGCTGTTTCAAGTTCATCAATCAAATCTAAAGAATTAATATGAGTAATTAATTCACCTGTAGACAAATCCTTTATAACCCTGTATCTTTCAATCAATGTTCCGGAGTTATCAAATACAATAGCTTTTTTCCCCATATCTACACCTCCAAATATAAATTTAACATAATTTAATATAAATTTATTTTAATTTTCTACCTATATTTCTAATTGGTTTAGTTAATTTCCAACTATTGGAGGACAATAACTCTTTTCGCTCTTTTTTAAGTTTTTTATTTTTATCTTTAAGTTTTTTATTCTCATTTTCTAGTTTTTTATTCTTTTTAGCCAATTCTTCATTTTTATCATTAAGATTTCTTTTTTGAAGTAAAAGATCCAATTCCTTATGAGTATCAGATTCTAATACGAATTCATAATTTTCTAGAGTTCTAGGATATAAATATGTTTTATCATCGATTGATGAGAAATCTTTTTTCATTTCCTTAAAATATAATTCTTTGTATTCCTTTTGAATTTCTAAATAACGAAACATGAAAACATTAACTTTTTTATTATAAAGTTTTCCTTTAAATCTATCAAAAACATTGAACTGTTTAAAAATATCCCAAATCATGTTGGTAATCGGAATTATATTTAAAAATCGTTTGTCTTTAGAACCTGTAGATGATTTGCTGTGTCTTCTGCGTATGTATAAACATTCGTTTAAAAAGTAAATTCTTTTTGCTTCAAATAAAATGCCCCAAAAGAATATATTGTCATGGAAAATAAGTCCTTCTGCAAATTGAGCTTTACTGTTTATAACAAATTCCCGATTATATAATTTACACCATGGAGTAACGGAAATACAAAATATCTTCTCATCCAAATCGTCGAAATTAAAAACATCATCTTTTACAAAATCAGCCAAGACATTCATACTGTATCCTTCAGATTCATAATATTTATCTGTATCCTCATCATAATTGATTGCTTTAAATATTAAAAAATCCAAGGATTTCTCCTCAGCAACATTATAAGTTCTCTCAAGAGTATTTTCTTTAATAATATCATCTGCATCCATAAAATAGAGATATTTTCCCTTTGCAAATTTCATCCCATAATTTCTTGCAGCTCCTCCACCTTTATTCTCTTGAGAAAAAACAGAAACCCTATCATCCCTCTCTGCAATTTCTTCCAATATTCTTAAAGAATCATCAGTGGATCCATCATTAACACAAATAACTTCAATATCTTTTAATGTCTGATTTAATATTCCGTCTAATGCCTCTTCTACATAATCTTCATCATTATAAACTGGAATAATAACTGAAACTTTAACCATGATATCCCTGCTAGCTATTAACAAATAATAATTTAAATCAAATTTTGACTATTATTAATAAAAAGAATAGCAATACAATTAGATTTTGCTTATTAGTAAAAAATAATAATTATTTTTGAATTTTAAACATTTCTTTATTT
>Ga0181612_169842_pt1 | contig 11609 bp, 6 predicted proteins | sample HoacroProtozoa21_FD_119630 | JGI IMG/M metagenome (GOLD analysis project Ga0181612, IMG submission 119630) | Hoatzin crop microbial communities from Cojedes, Venezuel. Combined Assembly of Gp0051906, Gp0051904, Gp0051908 | reverse complement strand
TTGAGCCGTTGACCACTACCCTTTGGCTGCGACCATCCAACCAATTCCTTACCCCAACTGCTTCAAATCAGCTTGTGCCTCCACCTCCCTGTTCAGACATAACAACTTCTTCCCATTGACAATTTAACCTCAGTTTCCCTTTCATACCTGAATAGCCCTGCATGCTTGTGCTTTTTCTCTCTTTTCCTACATACCTTCTTCCATCCTTGGCCATCCTTGCTGACGTTCTTCATAAAAGCCTTTTGTAGGCATAATAGAATCTGATTCCTTGTTATAACTACGGAAATTTAGTTAACAGCTTCATAGTTTTTTTCTTAATCAGTAAGGAATCGATTCCTTGTTCCGTGAAACACAGTATGTTAGGAAGAGAATAAGAAACTTACTAATGTGGATTGGAAAAGTTGCTATCTATTTCCTCCCTGGAGCCACCCCGAAAGATGCAGGGGGTGAAGAAGCCTGGTAATATGTGGATGTTTCCTATCTAACAGAGGAAATCCACCACAGGGAAAAGGGCACCACGCTGAGCTCTCAGAAAAATAGGGCAGCATATGTGTTTGCAAGGTGGAAGCTCTGTTAGGCATTTCCCTCTTCGAAGTAGCATGTTCTGTGCCAAGCACACAGTGAGTAAACAAACAAAGCATGAGTGTGACTCCGCAATAAAATCATGCAATGTTGCCTTAAGTGAATTTCCCTACGTTATAGGAATGACCTGTATGAAGAAATGTAGCACAGTGTAGCAAATATTCTCTTTCCGTTTACATGTTTAGGCTTTGCTTAATGATATTCTTGATTATAACATTTGTGTCTGCTTTCCTAACTCAAACATCTAAGCTCCACTGTGTTTTTCATCCAGCTGAAGTTACACATCATTGGCTGCAAGTTTGCTATTAGGTCTTTTGCTACATGGATGCTTGTCACTTCACTAACAAACTCATTGCAGTATCAGCTTCCAGACAATATTCTGTCCACACAAAAACTTCACTTTAAACCGTTACACACTTATTTGATTCATGGCAAGATTGATACATAAAGTTAGAAATTGCTGAGCTATTGAAATGTGCCCTATGAAAACCTCTTCCTTCTCTCCAAGGAACTGTAAATCTGAGGGGAAGCCCTGTTATTCCAAACAGGGCTTAGCCCTTATGAAGAGTAATATTCTAATGGGAGACCATTGTCTACACACTTACAACTCTTCCACAGGAGATTTTCCTTTCTTTACGTGTCTCTGCCTTACTGTCGAAGAATTTTATTAAGGAATACTTTTTGCTGTTGGTTTCAGCTGGGGGAAAGGGGATCCCCCTCGCATCTCTCTGCAGCAGCGACCCCAGGCTCCATCGTGCTGTCACCACATGCGTGTGAGCACACACATCTCCATGATGAGGCACCAACTTCTGTTTGCGTGTTTCATAGCCAGAAATTTCATTTCTCCTAACATAGGCAGTGTTTGCGTGATCTATCCAGAATAAGCACACTTATTAAACAAACTGAAAAACAGCCTAGCTGGAGTTTCCCTAGATGGTTTGAAGTCAGACTTAGAGAGACTGCTTCTCTTTCCATATTTATGGTTTCAACAGTTTGGTGGCAACAAAAAATTTCTGCAAATCTGCCTTAACTTTGAAATCTGAGACTCAGACCAAGAATTGCTTTTAAGATAGAGGTTTTATTCTGAAAGTTGATGCTGGGCCTACATTGTCAGGGCCCTGCCTGGGCTGTTGGCTCCCTGGGGAACAGGGTGCGGGGAATGGTGAGGGGTCCCCTGGGATGGCAGGGCCATCCCACCACCCCAGCCAGCAGCAGGGCAGCCGGGGGGCATAGGGCTGCCCCAGCCGTGGGCATCGGGCACCTTCCTGGGGATGGATCGAGGCTGGGCCAAGGTGTGGGCCTGTGGGTGATCCTGCCCTGGGGACCCGTGGCCAGGCAGGACATGGCTGTGGGGAGGTGGAGACCGGCCCTGCTGCGGCATTGCTGGGGCCGGGGCTGGGAGCCCTGGGGCCTGAGATGGGGTCCTGGGCCACAGGCAGGGTTGGGGGAGCCCCAGGGGACGGGGGAGGGACAGTCAGGGCTAACAGTGCCCTCAGGACCTGACGTGCACTTGGCGACCACCAACATGGCTTATCCAGCACCTCTGCTGGATTTGAGCTGGCGTGGTTTTAAACGGCAGAATTGTGAGTGGGAAGGCTAACGGCTTCTACGTGCAGCAGGCAAGATTCTGAATCATTAAGTAAACTAATCCAAAAGACTATTGTAACCAACCTACATTAAATGCACAGACAAGATCACGGCAATCCCGGTCGCTTCTCAGCTTTCATCAGATGAGCAATCTCTTTCTAATCATTGCAGTATGATTCAGTTTTCTGCATTTCATGTCCTTTGGAATTGTTTTGAAGAGATTTTACTCCCACTAAAAACAGAATTATGGGGCTTTTTCACTGTTGTTATTCTCACGATTCTCCTTTGACACATGCTGATACTGTATTTGATATGACAACAGCTTTGTGATAAAAGAACTTAATATTAGTCCTAAAATTGCATTTCTTCAGCAGTGTATCGCACGGCTCGGGAACCACGCTAAAGCCGTAGTGGGCAGACCTCTCAGCTGGAGGAAGTTGTTGTAGCTCCTCCGACTGGCAATTAACTCAAACCAAAAGCTCAATTCTCGAGTTTTAGAAAAAATGGGAAAAAAAATCCCTTGGCTCTCTTCCTCTGTAGAAACACATTGATGTCCTGTTCATCTCTGCTGGTACCGACTTACAGTCTTTTATGAATATGCTTCCTGACCATCCTATTATTAAAGAAAGGTGCTGAAAGGCTTACAGACCTATTCGGAACCAGGTCTTACAAATAAGATATCCTTGGGGGGGGTTCTTAATTTGGTTCTTGATATTACAACTGGAGTTCTCTCTGCTTAGCACTGTGCCAAAAAAGAGAGAGGCAATATTTGTGTCTTACTTGCACAGCTGGGAAACTAAGGCACACGAAGTTTCACTGAGGTCAGCAAAGCCTCCAGAGCCAGGGAAAATCAGATAGGAAATGCAAATCTGCATCCAAGACTAGTGTTTCAAGCACCCAGAGGCATGTTGTTAGAGTAAAGACTGTGATTTCTTCTTCTCAACCTCCTGTTTCAGAATTATGGGAGAATCAAGTGAAGAAAATGATTGGGATGGCTTCTGAATTATGCCAGGGTGCTGAGCAGCTGTAATAAAACAAAGCAGAAACTTTGTGGTCTGAGAGCCTAATTTAGATAGATACCGGGATTTGTGTCTGGCTGTCCTGTGCTGTCAGCATGAGGGAAATTTTTCATATATCCTAGTCTGCAACCCATAAAATACAAAAAGAGAATGCATTAGAAAAGGATAACAGCATGCCATCAGGATTGAAATGGCTGTTGAAAGTAATTTTGAAATAAGCATTGTACAACCTTTATGATTAATAGAAATAAGGGGAGAAGAGAGCTTAAAAAAGACTTCTCTGGGAACATCAGAAATTCAACTCTAATCCTTCTGGGCTCTGTGGATGACTTGGAACAGCCACAAGTGTATTTAGCAGCGTGTGTTTTCATTGCTATTAAGCCAATCAAATGAAATATACTGAAACTCAATTAGCAACGTTATTCTGTTATTGCTTTGTCATTGTCAGTGTTTTGCACTACCCTCTGGCTGCTAAAAACAACACCTTCCTTGAATCTTGGAATAAGACCTTCCCATGCCACAGGCACTTGCCTGTGCTATTTATCAGACCCAGCACTCACCTTCATCTCTGCATCAGAGACTGCACAACTGGATCCAAGCAATGGGATCAATTACACATATTTCTGAAAACCCCTGCAGTGAAAGCAATCCTGTTCTTTTCTGTGAGAGTATTTACCAGAGCAGGGAGCTGAAGAGCAGAGCCCTGTTGGGGCTGACACCTTTCTCAACATGCTTCTAAGATGTTTACTCTGTGAACAGTCCATTTTGTTCTACTAAAATGACAACTTACTTCCTAGAAAATAAAAATATCTGATTGCCAAAGAAAGCAGTACCTAATAGGGAAATTCATGGTGAGAAGAGCAAACATCAGGAGGAAACTCATCTCATTTCTCATTGTGGAAGGTCTTCATTTTAAAACCATAAGATGCGGTGCACAGCTTTGGGAAAACATGAGATCTGTATTGCATTTGTGTCTACCTGCCAGCAGTTGTTAGCTATTAGAAACTGATTTTATCATTATATTTTTTATCATAATAGTTGTTCCCACCATGGTGAGTGCTCTACTTCTGCCTTTTGAAAATATTTTGATACCGTAAAAGAAATCAAGCAGCATTAGGAAACTGACACTCTGATTCTACAGCACATGGCATATAAGCTTCAGCAGATCATTTCAGAAGTGTTCCTCAGTTATTTAAATTCGGGGGCAGGGGCAGGCCCAGAAAAATTCAGAGGGAAGCTTGATGGTTTCTTGAAAACTGATCCATCGAGAAAGCAAAAATGTTATACATGTGATAATACTGGTCACTTCTACCTTTTGTTGGGGAGGTAATGGGTTATTATTGTCATATGCTTTCAAAACAATCATTCAAATACCATACACATTCATACACTTCTACTATTTAGCACCAGATACTGATATTTTTTCTTGCATTGAGTCTGCTCTTACTCCGTGAATTCCCCATGAATTCCAGAAATGCTTGAGGAACAAAGTCTTGAGTGTGAATGAAGGTAACAGAATTTGGATTATACTTTCTGAAAAGCAAAACCAAAATATCCCACATCTTTCAGATAACTACCAGGTGCTTGGGAGCTTATTACAGCTATATACCACAAAGCGATACTGGACAAAACACAGATACAAATCCATAAGCAGGAACACTCTTTAACCCATACCAAAAAAATATGGTATACCTGTTATGTCTCTTTGAAGTTGTGACGTAGCACACCAGCTTATACACACCTATTTCTTAAAAAAAAAACTTTTTAGAACATTATAAATATCTTTAAAAAACAAACATGCAGAGGTAATGTATTTAGGCTCATGAAGTTTGCCTGAGTAGACATTATTCTGTATTTTGGTCAAGAAATTAGAACAACTGAAAATTAACTTGGTATTCACTAAAGGGATCTAAGCTGGATTAAGTGACATTATCTCAGAATATGTTTGTAAAAAAGGACAAGCCATGGGGTTGCTGGCTCAAGCTGAAGACGTCTCCATCTCTGTCTTTGGTTTTGTGCTATTTAACATTAGAAGTGTGACCTGTAAGTCTCTGTAACATCATTGCTAGCAAAGTTTGCAGTGAACACAAGTGCAGGACAGGAGTCAACAGCAGAAAGGATGAAGCGACTGGTTCAGAGTTGCCCTGGTAAGTGGGACGCAAGTTGGCAAACCACCTTCCTCTCGATACGGCACAGTGCAGCCACCCATCTGGGAGTGGGGCTGGAGGTCACAGCACAGTGGAAGGCCATGGTAGCAGATGGCCAGCTGAACGTGCAGTCACACCACTGAGGTAGCCAACACAACCTTTCACTGCGTCATGGCAGGTAGAGAGCAGCAGGAGATACATCTGTTTTGGGGGGATTTTCTTCAACGCCCAGTTTTGGTATCAATGATGTCTGCAAATCTGAGGTGCTTTTTCCTGATTAGAAATAAAACAGCCTTGGATTTTTTAGATTTACCTTGGGATTTTTTTAGATTTACCTTGGGATTTTTTTAGATTTAAAAAAGAAAAAGCAATGGGTAACTCAACCCCCCTCAGTCAGTTCCTGCGTGGGGAAGTAGGAAGGATGCAGGGCCATCAGGGCAGCGTGGTGCCCTCCTTCCCCAGCCAGGTCCTGTCCCACAGGCCCCATCAGGGCCAGCCCAGCCCGGCTGGGACTCCAGTGTCCCCAGGGGCAGAACTGACAAATGCTGACAGCACACGTAGGCAGGTTTTTCCCACTGCAGGGCATTTACAATGGCTAGCAACATACCCGGCTTTCTTTCCGAAACATACGGTGTGCCGCCACAGGGAATTGCGCAGGAGAACCTCACTCAGGATCAGATCAACAGCAGAGTGGAGTTAGGTGTCACACACTGAACATAAAACACATAAGGAACAAAACCGTGCCTCAGGCAAGCTGTGGTCTTCTTGCAGCACACCTGACACTGACTTTTCACAGCAGCCTGTATGGCAGTTCCAGTTCCTTGCTCATTAAATAAAATTTGGCTGCTGACATGGGCTTGCTTTTAAAGTGCAGTAGCGTTACCTGGGCACTTGTGGTGTAATTGCCAACAGGCTATTCGGGCACTGGCACAGTAATGTGCCTTCCACGCAGCAATGGTAGGCACAGACTCTTACTTCTCCCTTCCACTCAACTTCTGTGATCCAGAAAGAGCACAGAATTAATTATACCACATAATAATCCCTGCGCCCCAAATTGAGCTCACCGCCTACAATGTTTGGACAACAAATGCTGTTAATAACCTTTCTGTCTAAATGTGTGACAAGATCTGCTTCTATTGACAACATTTTTCTCTAAGTGAAAATGAAATATTAAAACTCTTGTCAGTAAAATACACTCAGATAGGAAAAGTCTGTGCTATCTCTTATTCTGTACAGGCCATTGTAACTCATCTCACTAGAGGTGCCAGGCACTCTGTGGCTGGCTCTGGTTGTTTACTGGACCATTTTTTAATCGCTTTCAAGATAATTCTGCAAATTAAGACAGAAAGACCCTTAGAAATTAGGCGAAAAGTGAAATGAAAATAAAGGGTATGTACATTTTCTGTGAGAGCTGGTTTATGACAGGTTCCAGAAACTTAAATCTGATGTTTTAAGTTTCTTAATGACTACACCAGAAAAACATTAAGACCAGACACAAGCTGTATGTCTGGTGTCAAACTATGGTCACCTCAACAACACACCAGTCACGGAGACACAGTTGTGGATGCAGAGACACGCCTCCTCTCCCTCTCTCTCTGTCTTTCTCTTGCTTGCCACCAATGTTTCCACAGAGAACGTAGCTGTAATATTAGGGTCCAACACACTTAACGCAGCCCTGCGTGGAGAGGTCTGACAGCTCCCATCTCCCAGAAAGTTTTGTTTCCAGCCTCCTTGTGCTTTTCCCTTTCCGCTGCGGCAGCCAACATAGGGTCCCACTCAGACGGCATGAGGGACCCCTCCATGGCCACCTGGCTCATAAGATGGCTATGAAGACAAGGAGCAGTGCTCCAGCCACATCAGGTGTGGGCACAGCTCATCTACTAATTTACCCAGAACACAAGAACAGGTTTCCAGTTAAATAAGGTGCTCTATAAAGTGCGGAATAGAGGGTTACTCTTTCCGTCTTAACAGACAGGACGAACAAGAGGTTGAAAGGAGGAGCATGAGAAGAGACTTGCTGATGGGCAGGGAACTCCAGCCCAGCATCCTCAAGGCCTTTGGGCACCTCTGTTCACTTGGTGTCAGGTCCTTGAAAACCCTTTGAGTAGATGGGTCCCAAGAAGCTTGTGAAGGAGCCAGAAATGGAGATCACGTCCTCTGTTTTCCAGTCCAGGCCTTGCTCAAAAGGCTTCCGGATAAGGACCAGTTGTTGCAGGGAGCAGAAGTGGTACATCCTCTGCAAGTACATTTTTAGCAATAGCCTGCAGTGCTGTGGCTTGGTCTGGTCTTTCTTACCTGTACGCTAGAAGTGATTGCCACTCCTGAAGTCTGTTTCTTTTTAAGTCTACTTGACAACTTCATTGTAGATGTAAAACTGGACCATGTGTTGGAGGGAAAGCTGAGGTTTGCTTGCCTCAATTAGTCTCACAAAAATAAAGTTAGAAGGACCAAGTTGCATGGCTTTTATCAGTAGCTATTTCTCCTGTATTTCCACTTCAAAAATAGCAGAGAGGATGGAAGTACACAAGTGAAAAAAGAAATCTTGTGACTGCTGGAAGCTCTACTGAATATCAGATGGAATATCAAAGAGTTTGAAAGGTGATGTTTTTGATGTTTTTTACAGTTGTCCTTAAATTCTGACTGATTGTACTTTAGTTTATCTCTCCGTGAGAAAAAAAAGAACATTAAGTAAGTAAGTTCAGCATGAGAGATTATCTTTCAGCATTTGAGCTCAGCTAATTAACATGAATTGAGAACATACATTACTTTCTACTGACAGCATACCCTGGAATACATAAAAAAAGAAATAACCTGGGTTTTTTTGTTGGGAGACAGTCTAATGGCTGTTTATTTCAAATTCTGAAGTAAAATGCTAAGACTGTAGAAATTTTAGCAGAACCTTCCTGATTTATACAGAACATGAGGTGCTGAAATTACATAGGTGTTAACAAAAGCAAAACAAAAATTACTTTTAAACAACTGTGATGAAACCCTATTTCACTGTAATAGTTCATTTGCTTGTCTCCTGTGCAGTCATGGTTTCATTAGTTCTGCAGTGAAAAGAATCATTCAGTCCAGGCAGGATCTGAATCTGTAATGACAGACAGAATGGAAGGAAAACACTAAGCGGCCTTAATATGTAAGGCAGCCTAACTTTGGTCCAGCCTTGGAGAGCATCCCAAATGTAAATAAAGAATTATACAGCACTTCAAGAGAGTCTTTCCTCTGACTTAAAGCCAGCACCTCTTTCTTCATCCAATAGCTCTTAAAAATTCAGCTTTATCTTTTTTCAAAGCATTACACTGTCAATGCAATGAGTTGCTTTTGGTGATAATCTCCAAACAATAACACATTTACTTCTGTGGCGTCAGGTAAAAGAAATTTCCCAGGTCAGATTTTTGTATGTTGGGTGACTACTAAGCTATCAATGAATTAATTAAAGACACATTTCCACATCATACATGACAAATTATTACTGCTACTACAAGGAAAAGAAGTGTCAGAGGGGAGCTGCCATTTTGTGATTCATCATGTTTCCAACTTTCCTCCTGCTTTGTATGCAGCTTACCGCAAGTAGCTGCTATTGTGTTGTTACTGATGCATTTTTCACACAGGCTGTAATCTTGGTCTTTGCTTGCAGCAGCAAACATTGTATTTCTGTATTTTCTGCATTATTTCGGAGGTCAGGAGACTGCAGATTTGCATGCCTTGCTCTGTTACACGAAGCATGCATATTCACTAGGAAAACAAGTCGACAAAAAAGAAGAGACTGTCTTGTAACTCTCATGCAGATAAAAGGAGCTGAATTCTTCTACATTAATTACATCAGTATTCAAGGATGAGAAGTCTCCATGGCAACCTTATTGTCATATGGCACGCATAAAATCTCCAAGTACCCTATGAAACTACTATTTACCTTTTTAAAATACTGAAGGACAGAGGAAAAGAAATATTAAGGTGTGCTTCAGTAAACATCAATACATATCTGTGTCCACAAATAACCAGAACATATCTGAGGTCTTTACTGGTGGGATTTTTTTAATCAGTCTTTGCATGTGCAAAACTTTCATTCATGACAGTGTTGTTTAGGATCCGCATGAGGACTCCAAGGTCAGCCATGTACTTGCATGAGGAGCTTCCTCATTCTTCTCATTCACTGCATCTCAGATTATCATTGGAAGGGGAGAACAGCTGTTGTAGGACCCTGTCATACACTATAGCAGGGAGTATATCTACTGGGACAGAGAACTTACCAGAGGTGAGTCAGAGCAGCAAACAAAACATGGCCACTTCCTTTCCCCAACAGCTTTTAGCAGCATCATTTTTGTTGTTTCTTCTTCTTATACTGGAAAATGAAGACCTGTAGGCCTGATATCAGCGTAGGGCAAACTGACAGAAGCTGCACTAAAGAACCAAAGCCATAAATGCACAGACAAATATGACATTGGGGAAGATCACATTATTTTTTTGTAGAGACAAGTCATGCCTCACAAATTCGCATGAGTCCTTTAAAATGAATTGGGTGGAATAAGAACACAGACAAATATCACAGGCTCATGGTCTACTTCATCTCCAGGCAGCTTTCAGCAAAATTTCCTCCTCCTCCTCAAGCAGAAAGCTCTTCAAGAGACACAGTCGCTACAGACTAAAAGGAGAAAGTCCTCTCAAGGATTAGTACTTTACTAAAAGGCAGAAAACAAAAGGTAGGAACAAATTACATTTTTTGCAAAAGGGGAGAGGTTGCAGAAATTGGTACTAGGACCTATGCTGTCTAACATATCCCTAAATGACCTAAAAATGAGTAGAGAGTGCAGTGTCAATTTGCAGATGACACTAAATTTTTCGGGGCAATGGTCAAAAGAAAAGAGAAAAGTCAACTGTGACAGGCTGCAGAATGTTCATAGAAGAATGACAGGTGAATAAAATGTCATATGAATTTCACTTTTGTGAGATGATTCACAAGAGGGAAAACAACCCTCGCTTTGCATATAGAATGATGGGCTCTGAACTAGCAATTACAATTCAGAAAAGAGATCTTGGAATTATAATAAATAGTTCTGTTAAAATGTCAGCTCAAAGCTTGGCAGCGGTCAAAAAAGCAAATAGAACAGAGACAAAAGAACAAACATCACTAGGCTGTTGTATAGATCTAGACTGCAGCTGCATTCTCAGTAGGATGCATAACCTTCATCCCCCCATCTCGAGAGAGCAAAGTACTATTAGAAAAGGTGCAGCAAAAGGTGCAACAGATAGTTGAGGTGTGGGGCTTCCATACACAAAGAAATTAAGCAGACTAGAAGAATTCAGCCTGGAAGATAAATCACCTTTGTGATATCTATAAAGTCATGATAATGCAGAGGTAAATAAAGGATGATAACTCACTGCTTCCCAGTATAAGGACAATCAAATGAATCATAAAAGCAACAGGCTCAAAGCAAACAAAAGGAGTCACCTTCTTATACAATCCATAGCTCAGGTGGAATCCCTCACTGCTGGAGGCTGTGAGTGCCACAAGCTTTCTCAGGGGTTCAAAAAGAAATTCAGACACATTCATACAAAAAAGGTCCTTCAAGGATTATCAAACAAAACAAGTCTGAGTCGCAGACTGAAGAAGCTTTGCAGTGTGGTTTTGTCTCTTCCTTATGCTTCACCCCATGCATTCTTTCCTAGTCATCATCAGAGACATAGTACTGAATAAAGCAGACATCCACCCTGGCCTGGACCAGGCATTCTTATGTTTAACCATTATTCCACCACAGCAGAAGTGGGATAATACACACATTCTGAACATTTTCCTCTGTAGCATGGATCTGGTCTTCCTATACAAATAGTTAGGCCATCTCTATCTCAGTTTTTTATTTTCTTGCTTCTAAAAGATCTCAGCCTTCCTTAAAGAGCCTTGATCCTTGAGCTACAAATCTAGCCTGTTCCCTTTCTGACCACTGAAGGATATTACACAGAATCACAGAATCACAGAATGGTAGGGGTTGGAAGGCACCTCTGTGGGTCATAGTCCAACCCCCACGCCAAAGCAGGGTCACCTACAGCAGGCCGCACAGGACCTTGTCCAGGCGGGTCTTGAATATCTCCAGAGAAGGAGACTCCACAACCCCTCTGGGCAGCCTGTTCCAGTGCTCCGTCACCCTCAGAGGGAAGAAGTTCTTCCTCACGTTCAGACGGAACTTCCTGTGCTTCAGTTTGTGCCCATTGCCCCTTGTCCTGTCACTGGGCACCACTGAAAAGAGTTTGACCCCATCCTCCTGACACCCACCCT
>Ga0181612_141542_pt1 | contig 11609 bp, 7 predicted proteins | sample HoacroProtozoa21_FD_119630 | JGI IMG/M metagenome (GOLD analysis project Ga0181612, IMG submission 119630) | Hoatzin crop microbial communities from Cojedes, Venezuel. Combined Assembly of Gp0051906, Gp0051904, Gp0051908 | reverse complement strand
CTTGTAACTGATGACCTAAAGGTTAAAACAACTTTCTTCTTGCAATAGATGGGCCAAGATTTTACTTACTTTCACCCTAGTCTGCAGACTGTCTAACGGAGAACAAATGAACTGTATCTTCAGCAAAAGAGTTAGGAGGATGTTCTCTTGATGCTTGTAATAAGACAGATGATGCCTAATCTAAACCCTTAAAGGCTCTGTCTCAGTGCCTTTCTGGTCACAGAGCATGAAAAACGCAAGTCAGCTTTTGTCTGTCTGCCAGCCAGGGGATGCTGCACCTGTTTACTATACTAAGAAAATTAAAAATACTATTCATCACACCGTGAGTGAACTAGCATGGAAAAAATCCTAAACATGTCTGACCTCAAATGCCAGACTGTAATTTTCTCTGTCTTTTCCTCCATTAGTGTTTTTATAGAAAGAACAATTTGAAATATGTTATGTTGAGACAGCCCAGCCCAAAAAGCAAAGATCTGTTTTTTCAAAAAAAGTAAAAAAAAATTAGCTACTTCCAGTAGAACGGTTACAGAATATCCAGTGACTTAGCAATAAAGGACGTTACGTGAAAGTGTTAAAAATTCATTCTCAAGCAACTGCTTGCTAAAATTTTACTGGCTTTACCTTATCTGCATTCCTTTTCTGCAAGAGCACATGTCCTTGCGGAGGAAGAGACTATTGAGGGTGACAGCGCCAATCAGAAAGAAAAGCTGCTTCACTGCCTGCTTTAAAAGCTCAGAGTCCAAGCCATTCTGGCACATAGTACTATAGAAATAGCTGAGCTGCTGCAGGATAGAGGTCATTGTGTAGGTATCTGTGTCGTCTATACTAGAAGAACGTTTACGGAACCCTGTAGGTTTCAAGCCAGAAATTCCCTGAAGACTTTCATATTCCAGCATGCCTGGTACTGAAAGATAACAGAAAATAACTGGTAAGACCAACACTCCTAAGGCTCTTTTTAGTTATATTAATTTATTCGTTGAATGAAACCTACTTTCAGGATATTTTACAAGTTAAATGATACAAGCAGAATAAGATACTGATAAAGGCTTCTGGAGCACACAAATTTTAAAAAGCCTTTTGTTTTTGTAGAATGTTGATCGGTTTCAAAGCATTATCCCACACAAGGAAACGTTGTGAGGAAGAAGTCTTTCCACACCGTGTGGGGATACACCATTCAGTGGAATCTGTATGTGCAGAAACACACGTGCAGGTACACATAACAGGAGAAGGCAGTCTGTCCCATCGTTTGCCTCCAGGTGTAAGTTTTATTCATATGCTTCACAAGCTACATCTAAGTCTGTTTGGGTTGCTGCTGTCTTACCGATCATGGGCTGAATGTTGGTCTCCATTACAGTAATGAATTGGTGATAGATACGGATGGCCAAATCACTAAGAATTTGTCTGTATTCTGAGAGATCAAAATGTTTCAAGCAGTTCTTGTTCTGATGTGGAGTGTTACACTTCACAAATTCCTACAAGTAAGTTAGAAATAGAATTATTAGAAATCACATAACATTACAACTATAAATTGTTACTACAATGCAATGTTTATGTTAGAGTAACTCATTCCAACTCTGGCTGAACACAGTCTCAGAACGCGTCAGAGCTACAGCTAACTTCAGTGGATGCTTCCAGTTCTGGGCTTCCTGTACTTAATCTTCCAGTTTATGTTGACATTTACTCTGCTCCTAAAGCCTGCTAAAGCCAAAGCAAAGATATGCATAGATTTCAATGAACTTTGGAGCAACTCCTAGATCACTTAAACAGAAAGCAAACTCCACCCCACAAAAAAAAGACAACAAAATGCAGTTTTTCAACTATGTTGACAAAAAAAAAATTACATTTTATTGCTGCAAAGGAATCTCATTTTCAGACTTTTCATCAGGAAAGGTCTGACTTCAAAACTCTAGACTGCATCCTAGCTTGTGTGAAGTCTTGAATGTTCCTTACGAATATAGATTAAAACTCTAAATTCTGGATTCAGACCCTTCCCTGCTGTTGTAACTACGTTATAAAAGACTGTTCTTAATTAAGTTTAAATGTTTTCAGTTCTCCACTGCTCTGTAGACGTTACCGACATGACCACAAGAGGGAGCATTGTTGATTAAACATCCTACAGTTCCTGCGACCCCAAGGCTTTATGGTACCGCTTTGCTTTAATCCTGAAGACTATATTCTTACGTGCCTGGGCAATTTCAGTTCGGTCTACCAAAGTTTATAAAACCTAGCAATAAAATACAGTACGACTTTGCAATTTAAAAGAATTAAAAATAATTTTGTATTTCAGGATAAAACTTAAACAAGAAAGTGAAACAAGGAGAAAAAAAGGGTAATTTATTGTTTTGTTCCTTTCCCGAGGTTTTCTTCTGTAACCTCACATTGGTAGCAGTAGGTGTTTGAACAGTCACAATTACAAAATAGTAAAATTGTTTTTTATATATGTATGTAGCTGCACATGTGAAGTCCAGCTCACATTAAACTCTTGTGGAAGGGTTCAAATTAAGTAGCAGTTTCCATGTCATGTCTTCAACCTACTTTAACACTTTAATTTTTCCTTGATTTCACTTGATCTGTTAGTTCTATACTGTTTTATTACTTGTGTAAGACATTTAACTGCAGAGCAATATGAGTATCTAAATATCTGGAAGAAACAGTGGTGAGCTGGTCAATAATTATCTATCTATTATCACTACTTTTAATTCCAGTTAAAGTCTGTTGTAAGTAAAGTAATGGCATTATTTGGTGAAATCATTCCTACCTCTTCCCCGCTGTACTGCTTCAAACAGTTAAGAAAATAGTATGTATTGGAAAGCCAAAAGGACAGCAGCTCAAAGTCTTCTGAATGTTCCTGAAAATTGTAAGTAATGCAATCTTATAATGGTATTGTCTTATGAAGTTAATTTCATAACTAAAGACCATTACCGAACTGGTATAATAGAGCCGATAAATAGCAGAAGGAGCACACAGCATCTGTAACACACTAGCTGAACAAATCATACTGTGTTTTCAAGCTAATATACACACAGCAAAGATCCCTTTTTTATCTTGTAAACACTGTTTAAGTCTTCTTAAATGACACACTGGCTAAGTAAGTCCGAGCCAAACAGTTTTACACGTCTCTCTGTATAGAGTTGTAGTGTACTGGAGGCTTTCCTGCAAAAAAAACATGAGCAATGCCTGTATACACAAACGAAACTGAACTGCACGCTTACACATAGTTAGAATTGTGTTTATATGGGGTTTTTTTGTTAGCTAAGTAAACACAAGCTTTTCTAATGGATAAACTGTGGTATAAATTTGTTCACAGACAAAATATAGGCATTCTCTGTATAACACATTCAACTGCATAAACCATATTCCATTCCTGCCTGTGCTACAAAGCAAGTCTGGTGTTTTATTGCATTATAAATCCATAATAAAGCATTCACATAGCCAAATTTGTTCTGTAGATGAGACAACAGGCTAACAATTCTTGTTTATAACTTGATTTTGTAAACTGGCTGGTAACATATCTTTAATCATTTGAGTACTAATGCTGCAGTACCAAATGATATATCAAAAACCATTACATTAGTAGAACAGCAGTGTAAAAACCTCTTAAAATCCCAATACTTGACTGCTGCCAAACATACTAACCTTCCCTTCTGTCCATCCGACTTTTACCAGTGCTGAAAGCACAGGTTCACTTCACCTAATAAATTACTCACTGTAAAACGTAAAACACTTTAAATGGTTTTGTCAACAAACTCTTCAGGTAAATACAGTTTCTGTTAATGTATTCTGTGCATTCTGTGTTCAGCACAGTGGAAACTTACTTGGAGACTTCCAACAATACTACTACAAACTTCTAAAAGAGTGTCACTAATGATTATTATTCTATTATAGGAATACCAGCAAACAAAAATGTGAGCATTCCCCAGGTACTATGCATGCATCTTTTAAAGCTTACATTAAAAATCAAAAAGTGCAGTACAGCCAAACATAATTCCTACCTTAACAACTTGTTTGATACCATCAATGGTTACATTCATGAAGGATTTCAGCATGTCGGCATCATTCAGATAATCTGCATACCTCACACACATGAACAGGATGTGAGCTGGGAGGCCAGGTATCATATTAACTACAACTCCACGTGGCTTTAAATCTGCATAAAGGAGAGTCATCAGGTTTACTATATGAAAATTCAACGATTCAGTGTATCGTTCTGAAAAAGACAAGTACTGTGGGGTTCATTTCTTCAGTAACCAGTCACTTGATATTTGATTTAGTGATTAATTGCTTGTTTCTGAAAACTTCTGTAACAGTATTGTTCATGTAAGAGTATTAATTAGTTTTCCAGAGTAACAGGAGAGTATTGTAGCAAACTGTAAGGTCCAGCATGGGCTACACCAGACAGGACAACTTCAAAAAGCGATTTGCATTTAACTACCCGCCAGAGGCCCCACCAAATTCTGTCATTGCTTAATGATACTCCTTTATTCACAAAGATGTAAACATTCACAAGGCTGAAGTAGGTGAGAAGAAAAGAAAGATGTTGTGTCCAAGCAGTGGTTTATAAGGGTGCTAATGTACATGGAAAATTTGTCGAGTTTCCTATTAATTGTAAGCTAATGCAAAAAGCTGGTTTGGCAGTAAGATTTATAGTGTGAAGTAACTCAGAAGAAGGGCAAAATTCCTCTGCAAGAGAAACATGAAAGTACAGTTCCCTTCAGTGAAGGGAATGATGTGGGAAGGACAAACGGCAGAGTAACCCATCACATACGGATATAAGCCCAGTGACTTACAGACTTAGTAGATGACCAGGAAGAGAGTAAATTTAAGTCCTTGAAGTGCTTGAATGCTTGAGATTTGTAGATTTGTAAGTGAATAAATAGTAAGAAACGTAATAGAGTCAGCATTACATAGAGTCAGACAAATGATTTTTACACAGATAAAGCACTTCTATATTTGAAATGACTGGCAGTAGAAAAAGAGCAACACAGAGCCTCCAAGTTGTACTGGTGGTAAGAGAGTGGAAAAAAGGCAACTTTGAACCTAAGTGAAATATGGCGCCTGGTAGTTTTTGTTATAGTGTTCTACACTGAATATCGTTGACTACTGATCAAATGTGAAGTGTTACTAAAATACCGAGGATCAGATTTTGAACAATCCTTTCTTCGTCCTCTTTCCTGTACTCCATCATTCCAACGTACTCTTTGGAGAAAGTTGGCACGTGAGCTTCAGCTGTCAAACACAAAAGCACTGTTACCTGCAGGTAAGTGGCTAAGCTAACATTCATGTTAGAACAAACTATTGGAGAAAAGTGGTTTTCTCTGTAATAAACAGAGCATGGGCCCTGTTCACAATAGCATTCTTAGCTTATGGAACCAAGCATTCTGAGTTAAATAACATTTATATTATTAATGCCATTAGCTTCACTGGATTCAGTGGAACTGCACTAATAAGACAAATAAACAGCAACAACGCAGCTCCACATTAGTCACCTCTGCAATGTTTTGAAGTGTATTCTGTAGTGAAGAATTACTTGCTATATAAGAGCACTGTACAAACTAATTTCAAATCAGGAACCATCTGCCATTTGAAGGTAATGGGAGGCTCCTCTTCTGACGCAAAACTAACATTCTGTTGGCTCAGACACAGCTTGTGTGAGGGTATGTATTAAATTTTGTGGAAAGAGCCTGATGCCCTGGCTTAATCTTTTATTGTATAGTCTGGGTCCCATATGTGCCCAGTATTTAACCAGAAAAAAATACAGGGAAGGTCTTCTACATAATTTCTCTTGATGGTTCCCTGGCACTTTCTGAGGTTTTAAAATTTCTAACCCCACCCCAAGCCCTACCTTTTTCAATTTTTTAAACATACTTTCTTTCAAACACATACTGAAAATCCAAATCTGTATTTAAAAAAAAAAAAACCCACCACACCCACATATCTTACTTTTTTCAATAGTCTTGGTAAGAGTTTTGAGCTGATCCTCCAGTTTTTTTATTATTCTATCTTTCATGTCTAGTTTTTCTTCAAGGTCCTATAATAATAAAAGTCTGTGAGTTCAGAGCAACCACAATTAAAAAATGTCTTCTACTGCTACATGTTATTGCTACAATTAAAGAGCACAATGATGTGCTTTTACTTAAATTTGATGGAAGAAACATGAAACCTTCATGTCTCTTTTTCTCTCCCAATGAATTGAGAAAATATTCTGTCCATACCATGAAACCGTGATTTCTTTCTTTTTATCCTGCATTTCAGGTACAGTTTCTTAATGACAGTTTCATTTCCTTACCATGTTTTCCACAGTAAGTCGAGTTGTTTCTTGATTTATCTTGCTTTTTACTTCATCCTGGATTTCATCTTGCATTAAACCATTGCTCAGCCCCTCAATTTCTTGGGTTGTGACTTTCAGTTTCTCTTTTTCCTTTATGTCTATTTCATTCTGTGCCTCATTTGTTCTAAGAACAGATAGATAGGAAGCTTTGTCTCTTATTTTTCTTTTGTTAAAGCATAGTTGTATCATATTTGTCCACTACTTATTACCTGTATGCAAGGCAAATCTTACATTGGATGTGGTACTTCAAAGAGTTTAAGTGACTTTGTTACCCTAGCTTATGACAACTACATTTCTCACATTGAAAAAAAAAAAGTAATATATATTTACCGTCTTTGTGTTCTATCCCCTTCTAGCTCATAATGCAGCCGATTAGACATCTCTTTCATTTTTTCAGTAATCATTAGCAACAAAACCCAAAACAAAAGGAAAACAACAAAATCACATTTGCTTACTGCTCTGTACCAGTATTTAGTAAATCTCTTCTTACACTCATAATTTTATTTCATCTAACGAAACTGAACAACATGTCAGACAACATATCAGAGAAATATCTGACTACTCCCCACCACACAGAAGATTATATGGGATGGGGAATTTTGACACTACTAACTTCTTGCAGTTGGCAGTAAAACTACTTGTAAATTTTAATTCAATTGCCTAGATAGTGAAGACACCACAGTTACAGAAACCCAGAAACCTCAGCAAAGTATGCTTTCCTAAACTGAGAGTAACTTTCAAACAAGCAATCTAGCAAGAGCTTTTCCCTCTCTCCCACTCAGAATTTTTCAACACCCTCTGAAGTCCACTTCATAAAGTATGCCTTAAGTTCCAAAACATCTTTCCTTTTTATGATTGTTTTCAAAGGGCATACTCCATTACACATATTCTTAGCAGAGCCCTACTGAATACACTTGCAGACATCCAAACCATAGAACTGAATGACCTAAAAAAGGTTAAAAAAAGAAAAAACACACATACTTACATATATTTTCTTCTTTAATAACAGAGATATAAACTACACAACACACTTTTTCATTGTGTTTCTTACATTTAACTAGCAAGAAAGTAAGTAGTAAGGCAATGAAGTTATCATGTAATACTGCTTCAGCTTTGAAAAATTCAAATACAGGGAATCCCTCATGTTCATCTTAAACAACGGTAAGACTATGGGCCATACTGGTACTTTACCTTTTAACTTCACACTCTGTTCTTGAAGACGGTTTTCAAGATCTAATTTTTGATTTTCAAGTTCAGAAACTTGCTGTTTAAGATCTGGGATCACCTTTTAGAGAAAGAGAGTTGTGTATTTCAGCACCTTCCCTCTTTTCAAACATCTCCAATAGTCCTACGATACCGGAAGACCTTCAACTGCAAATAACCAAAGACTGGGGAGATTCTGTGACGGCTTACTGCTACCTGCCTACCTGACATGTTTAACTTTTCTGGAGGTATCTGCTGCTGGCCACTCCTAAAAATGAAACAGTGAGCTAACTAAATGTTTGGACTGGCCCTGTACTACCATTCTTCTGTTCTAGTTTACAAAAAATTACATCGTGGCTGTAATTTCCCTAGCTCAATTAACATTAGGAAAAAAATCTCAACATGTAGAAAACCATTTTTTAAAAATAACATAAGTAACTTATCCTTCTATTTTCAATTTTAGTAACTTTGTTCTGAAAATATTTCTTTAGTTATTATTCACTCAGCAGAAAAATAATATGGTGTATAATATCTTCTGGAATAACAGCGGTTCCTTGCATTAGAGAGGTTTTGCACAGTACTAATCATGAGACTCTCAAGCCTTGCCTGCAATTTGTTAGCAACTCGATCTGCTTAGCTGCCCTCTGGTGGGGAGAGCCTCAGAACTGCACAGTCTGTAAGCACCATAAACCCCACAGGGATCTGGTTTTTCACTATCAAATCACACAACTCGTCAACCTGAGAGACAGAAATAGCTTTAAAGAGGATTCTGAGAAAAAGACGTTCATTTCTGCCTGCTGACTACAGCGAAAGAATGAAGTAACTAAATTCTGAACTGGAATGCTTCAGTGCAATGAAAATTGCAGCTGGTTGCTGTGGGTTGGCCCCGTCTGGCCGGCAGCCAAGCACCCACAGAGATGCTCACTCGTCCCCCACCTCCACCCCGTGCCACAGCAGAACAGGGAAGAGAACAGGAGGAGCAGAAGCGAGAAAATATCTGGGTCAGGATAAAGTCACGACAAAGCCAAACACCCCCTTTATTCTTCTCTGCCTCAGTTTTTACAGCTGAGCCTGACACTGGCAGGGGGTATTCTTCAGGTCCACTCGGGTCAGCTGTCCGGGCTTGTGTGCCCTCCCAACTTCTTGCCTACCCCTAGCTTAACAAGCTGAGTGGGACAGAGTAGGAAAAAGAGAAAGCCTTGCCACTGTGGAAGCTCTGTTCATCAACTGCCAAAACACTATCTTGTTATCGATACTGTTCCCACAAATCCAAAGTCCAGCATCATACGGACTGCTACAAAGAAAGTTCACTCCATCCCAGACAGACCCAGTACACTGTTACAATACTGACCCATGAAAAGTTACAGTATCACAAAACTGCTTTTCATGAAGTCTGAAATACCAGAAGTGTTCCAGCAGAAAAATACATAGCCTGACCAAAAAATAGCTGTGCTTTTAAAATTATCAGACAAGTAGTTTAAACTAGGTAGGTATTAAAAAAGATACGGTGAGCTAACTTTCTGGCCGCTGCTAAACCTCTGATTCATTTATTAGCTAAAATTCTGTGCAAATAAAAACCTAAATAAACGCTTGTTTCTTTATGACTTCCAGTACAAAGCTGCCTATCTGTAGAAATTATTACACCCCTCAATAGTTCCTCACACTGTTGAGAAATTGCAGAAAGCACAACCCAAATATTTGTATGAGCCTAGCAATGGACAACCTGGCAACAAAAGATCTTTTATAAAACCTGAATATTCAGCCCCATAAGCTCACAAGGGTTCGAATGCATTCTAAAGGCTCAGTGTCTCCCTAGCGATCAACAGCAGAAGCCAAAGCCTATGTGAGCACTACAGACCAAGTCAGAGTTTGTAAAATGGTATTTTTGCCATTCTGTGATTAGAATAAAATGTCAGTTCACGTTTATGTAAAAGCAAAGGAACAAAGCCTCTGTGAGGCTGCCCCAACAAGCCGTACACTTGGACAATAAATTCTGGCTGCCTCCCAGCCTGAAGGGAAAGAGCAGTCTTAGATGGCCCTGGCCGCTCGAGCCTTCAGATTTCAAGGACATGACGGCAAGGTTTTGAGAGCTTTGTGCCACAAACACATTTAGATTGTATTACTAAGTAACAAAAACATACTTTGCTTTACTGCACCTTGATCTTACCAAGTTTTCTGAGGTTAGCCGACTAACTTCAAGTCGAATACCATCATTTATGTCATTTTCCTCTCTAAATAATTTTTGTAGATGATTAATATCTTGGCTAAGATGTTCAACTTTAAAGTTCAAACCTTCAATCTCCTTTTCATATATTTCTTTCTGAGACTGGAAATGACTTTCCAGTACTCTGTTAAAAAATAGGACAAAGAACATGTCAGATGTAGTGCAATCTCAATGCAGTGGGTCAAGTTTAATACAAAGTGAAAACAAAGTACTATGGTTAACACGTAGACATTTCATTACATCGCCTGTGCATTATGGGAGTTGAAAGTTATGCATGGTATCTCAGAGCAAACACATTTCCCCGACCGATACATATGCACTTATCTCACTAAGTACCAGTTTGTTAAAGTGATTTTAAGCAGCTCAGCCAGTCACACAATGTAGCGTTTGTTCATTTCTTAAACATGTTCAGTATTGCACTGTCAAATCTTTCTTTGTCACTGATCTTTCCATTTATTTTCTAGATCACAGCTTCGAGTTATGAAAACACTGAAGAACTGAACTAACCTTGTAGCTTTCTTCAAGCCCTCGTAAGCAAACCACAGTTCTCCATCCTCATTTAAGTGTTCCAGATCCTCCACAGAAAGTCTAGAATACAAACCAGTATCATGAGTATGCAGGCGAACAAAATGCATTTCTTAAGCTTTTTTGAAGATACCTCAGAACAACATTACCTGCTTCTTACATCTTCAACATCATAACTTTCAAGAAGCTGTTTTGTAACTTCTGACATCTTTTCTGGAAAAAACAAAGTTTATTACATGAATAATTTTCTCCACACATTTCAAATTAAGTTTGATTATAAAAATCAAACCAACCTCTTCCTAAATCTACAAGGTTCTTTCCTGGTAATCCGTAAATATATCTGACTTACTACAAGAATACGACGAGGGACTTGGTTCCACTGCTGGACGTGTAAGGTGCACTAGACAGGTATACCACCAATATTGGGTTTTTTTCCTAAACACATCAAACTTTCAATGCGAGTTATATCTTTCTGTTCTGAATCTGGACAACTGCTAGAGTTGTACAGATGATTTGTCAGCTAGTGCTAGGTTACTACATTAAATGCTGAAGATACAGGTTTGCTCTATGAAATTGTTAGTGTTGCACAAAGTGCACAAGAGTACTGCTTCTTATTAAGTACTTTTCCCAAAGAGAACCCAACTCAGCATGTTATTTAAGCGTATTTGACCTCTATTGGACCTAAGACTAAAGACAGGATGAATGAAAGCTAGATAATGTACTGTTTCCATCTTCTTGGGTCCCTACAAGCTGCTTCTTAAATTCTAAGTGAAATTTAAATTATTAGTATTGATTTTTAAACACAAAGAAGAAATGTTTGAAATCAGAGTTTCTTCAAACGGGTACCCAGATCTCAGTATTCAGTCATCACTTTCTAAAACTCACCTGTTTGGGTTTTCTTCCTCCCTTATGAGTAAAGGTATGAATAGAATGAAATCACTATGGGACGGGAAAGCAAACTGGGTTTTTGTCAAAGCTAATATGGAAGATGTCAATGTAAACTGTCCTGGTTCACATTGTACTTGGTAAGTACTCTGAATTATCCAGTATGCAGCTTACCCCTCAGTTCTCGCTTCTGCGACTGGGCCTGCTTTTCAACATCCAATTTTTGCGTCTGCAGCAGTTCAATTTCCTTCTGCAATTCAGGTATTTTCTGAATCAGACAAAAATAACAGACTGAGAGAAGGACTGGATGACAAGGGCTGAGTATCAGTTAAATCATAAAGATAATTGTAATTCAGAACAAGTTCATCCAGGACAAGGGGTAATGGGCACAAACTGAGGCACAGGAAGTTCCAGCTGAACATGAGGAGGAACTTCTTCTCTCTG
>Ga0181612_136187_pt1 | contig 11609 bp, 4 predicted proteins | sample HoacroProtozoa21_FD_119630 | JGI IMG/M metagenome (GOLD analysis project Ga0181612, IMG submission 119630) | Hoatzin crop microbial communities from Cojedes, Venezuel. Combined Assembly of Gp0051906, Gp0051904, Gp0051908 | reverse complement strand
GTTCTGTTGACATACCTACGCTACCTCGCTGTATGACTGCCAATGCTGAAAAATCTTGGTTGAAAGAGAGTAGGTAACAAGGTAAGAGAAATTTTACTGTGACAAGGAAAGGAGAAGATGGTGGGAGGAAGAAGGCAGAGGTACAAAGCAGGATAATCCAACGTTGCAGAACATTGCTCAGTCATAAGCTCATAGCAATGACCTTTTTCGTGACAGAGAGGAGCAAAGGTTAAGCATCAACTGTGCCTCAGCCAGCACGAGCTTTTCAGCGCAACGCAGTTGCTAAGCTCTCCACAATGGGCATCCAAACATGTGCATTTAGAAAGCAACATGAATCATCCTGGAGTAATGATAACTGAAGAGACATAAGGAATAAAACAAACAGTCATAACTCAGTGAGGCACTCTTAAACTTCGTTTGAGAAGGAAAAAACGTCCATCCTCAGGTCTCTCAAAATAGTCACAGAAAAGTACCGCTTCAGGTAGAGAGAAACACTTTGCTTCCTCAGGCCTGCACAAGAGGATGCCTGCTGACAAAACCACTCAGGTTGTGAAAGGAGAGGTACATTTGGCTTTGTACATGAAGAATTTCATGGTTGCATTTGTAAAACTCATAGCTACTAGAAGCTCTGAAGTCATGCTTTCATGCAGTGGAGCTAGATGGCATCATTTACATCCAGGGGAAAGAAGACAGAGAAAACATCTCTTTTTTCATAATGATTTTTATGTTCAAGCAAGTCTGCGGCTTGAGCTAAATCTGCTGTGAATATTTTGTAGATTTTTTCTGGTAAGAAAAGCTGGTCTTGCTGATCAAGAAAACAATGCACAGTTATCTCCCAGTGATAGTTCAATCAGCTTGGAAATTCACAGCTGGCTTAGAAGGAGGAACATATGAGCAGGAGGTAAAGTTCAGTGCGACAAAGCATATTAAGAGGTGAAGGGGATGGGATGAAACAAGAAAGATGAGTGAATGACACAGGGAGTTGGAATCCTTTGTGAATCACAGCCAAAGCAGCACACCCTGATGAGCCAGGCAAGCCAGCTCAAGGGCTGCTGCTGGGTTGCACATTTTTTGTGTGGTGTAGCATTCACTCCCTGGAAACACTGAAATTCAGGACATTCTTCAGTCAGGGGCACTTGTGATTCATGGGTTTGGCCAGGTTTCTCCAGATTAATATGTAAAATAAGTGATGCTTGCCATTTCCACACACACACACCCCCACCCCCCCCCCCCTTCCCAGTGTTTTCATGCTGAACAGGAGTTGTCAGAAGCTGTGGAAGTCCTACGGGAAAGCTGAGAAAAAGCAATATCCGATAGCAGAAAGGAAGATGTATTCATAATTTTTGCCACCTTCCCCTCTGGAGAAGCTGGGTGGAACCTCAGCCCTCTAAGGTCTAACAAAAGAGAGGTATGGAGGAAAGATCTTTGAAAAGTAATTTTAAGTAATATCGTTGAAAATACATCTGTTGAAACCAGTGTGCAACATGTGTGGTGAATTTATTTTGCTGAATCTCCCAACAGATTAATCTTAGTCAAGATGAAACTTCTGAGATGAGGATATTTTTGGTACCTGACAATATTCACTTTTTTTTCCCTATGAAAAAAAAAATAATAAAGTCCCATAAACATGTGACAAATTTAGTTTAGCAGCAGCTCATCAGGAAAGGCATAGAGCAGAAAAGTGAAAACAAAGTGACCAAAGATGTCAGCCTTATAGCCCCGATGACCTCGTACTCCTATTGAGTAGTTTCAATACTGTCCTCAAGGAGTGCCATCCATGGAAGAGGAATTCTTACTTTCCTGGCTAAATATGACAGTACAATGAGCATTTTATAGATTAAAGAAGAAGGATCAGAATAAAGCACAGAGTTCTGATGTTAGACGTGCATTGTTAGCGCTGTGCAGCAGGACGGTGTTATTCAGCAGTATTTTCTGAGGACACAGACCTCAGAGAAAACAAGTAAGTGCATTGAAATGAGTTTGAAGGATGCTAACAGCAGAAGTATTTGTTTGTTTGCATACCAAAGTCCAAGGATTTCATCTAATAGTTCCTGCAGGTGGTGTGTAGATCCTGAAGGCATGAGAAAGGACAGAAGAGCTGTGGCTCTAAATATAAACAACGAATGCAGATTCAGCCTTCCTGCCTGCTAGAAAAATTAAAGAAAAGTTCCCAAATCCTGAAGCTGGCTTAAGTGTTTGGGACCATCCTGGCAAACTTGGTGCTGGTTTTGTGGTTTTATTAGGATGGAAATACTAGCAGAATCACTCATTATGTCTATATTTGTGTAAAAGAAGTGCTGCGCTTAATTTCAGATCTCTTAATCAAGAGCCTACACACTGATGAGGCATTAAGCATAGAAAGGGAATTGCATATTTATTCTCCACAGCAAAGGAAACTGGGAATGGTGGCACCTGTATATCCTTGGTAAAAAGTGGACATCTACCCAATCTTTATAAAGCATTTCAATTCAGTGAGGGTTTTCTCTTAACAAGGTGAAAGTGGGACATATACATCATGCAACATATTTCACTGCATTGCTGAAAGGTATTTCTTAATGCCTTGCTGCATAAAAATAAATACACTGATCAAATACTAAAGAACGTCTTACAAGGTTGGTATTAGGACAGTGGTTTTTGAAGTAGAGACTGTGTCACTACAAAACTATACCTATGAGTATCTGAAAAACAACTAAGGACAGCAACAGTGTACATGCTTACATGGTCTCTCAGGTAAGAAATATCTAACAGCTCAGTAACTCTTGAGGAAACCCCCAACTTGAAAAAGGTAGAAAAATATGGCGGTAGAAAATATGAGATTAAAGGAGTTCTAAGACAAGTCTGGCCTTTAAGTTATATTCTGAACCTCTTGGAGAATTAATACATTTTCAGAAGCAGTGGTGTCTATTTTATCAAGCTAAGGAGATGCTTGGGTTTCATCCAGTCTGACCCTACTTGCCACTGTGCAGTTTGGCAGCACCCACTGGCAATGCAGCTTCAAGAGGGAATACAGAGTAACCTGGAACCGAGGCACTCTGCGTCGAGTTCAGCCATCCACCACCTTCCCATAGCCTTACTTCTAGTTTGTCCATGATCAACTTGAAAAGCCACCAAATTAGAACAGCAGCATTTTACAGTAGCATAAATGCCTACCAAAGATCAGAGCAAAAGCAGAACAAACTTTTAGTGATAACAGACAACAAGAGGCTGAGTGATAAATGCTGAGAATTGCTGACTAATTTGGCTTGACGTCTCCAGTATACAGTCCTTAAAGGGCCAGTCACTCTGTCATATAGTGACAGCTATGTGTTCTTTTGTAAAGATTTTGATGTAATATTTGCAGTGATGACATCAAGATAGCAACTGCATTGCCAATACGAGTTTAAAAACCTTCTCTTTGGTAACTAGGGACTTTATATTATTCTTCAATTTGCTCTTGAGATATAAATGAAATATCACTGAAAAAAGCAAAGGTAACATGATAATTTTCTATTTTTCTGTGCCTTCTGGTTGACCCAGTCAGGCAACAGATAAATGTTACTGAAGAAAAATGTAATTTTGAAAAAGTTTGAATTCTGATATTACCTGTACACAGCCAAATATTTCTATGAAATTTGTGGGGACACTGAAGACACACATGTTGAATTTGGTTAAAAGCAGCAGATTAAAAAATATTTGGGAGAAAAGCAAGAGGGGAAGTCAGATCACACAAGCAAACTGAATCATCCCACAACTTCTACTACTTAGAAAAGGCAGGTAAAAAATGTAAATCTGTGGTCTTAGTCCTCACAACAAAGCCATTCAGTGTTGACTGCCCTGTTTTCCAATGCTCATTAATATTAAGAACAGGATTTGTAAATCCTAAGGGAGATTCTTAACATTTCCTAAACTTTGCTACACCTGTCTGCCCCTGCTATAGAAGTGTAATGCTCTGTTTTTCCCAGCTTTCGAACACTTTGAAACGCTTCCTAACTCCACAGAGCCACTACTGAATAATCCCTCCACTGCCACACATCATCTGCTGAGTATCAAGTGGGGTAAAACAGAATGAAATGAGCAAAGGAAAAAAGATGGGAAGAGAAGGGGAAAAGAGAATGGAAAAAAAGACTGATAGCATGAAAGAGTGGACAGAATTACAATATCTGGACTGTGTCAGAACTGTCTTAGGCTGTCAGAGAAAAAAAAAAAAGGGACAATGTTTTGAAGTAATTTCTAAGTATATTCCCCTGTGAAAGCTGGGAATCAATGTGAAAAATCTCAGTACTTTTTGGCTTAGAAAAAGTGAGTGCTTATTCATCCTTCAGAGCAACTTCTAGTAGACCATAAGTAAGTGATATACTTCTGTAAAACAAATATATACTGTCTACCTCATATTTCTTTGAGAAGCAAAAGTAGAAAGTGAGGAGATGAAATGGTTGGGATGCAGACATAGTAGCATGGGTTCAACAGGCAGAGCAGAGACTGAATGTCTGGAAATCTCTTTTGGATTGTTTGTTTGTTTACTTTATTAGAGATGTTCTGTGATTCTTTAGCAATTCATTAGGGACATTGGTTTTAAATGAAATGTTTATAGAATTGAAGAAAACAATATTTTCTACAAGTAAAATCTAATTCTATTCTAAAATGAGTGGAGAAACCTGGTCACATCCTTATTGGACTGTACTGGAGTGTTCCATGTGCAAATCTTCCAGGTTTTCAGAGCATGACATGAAATTCAAAGCAAAGTCATGCAATGGCCAAGAACCTTACCCTGTTTAGGTTTATCCAACTACATCCCAACTTTAAACCATTAACCCTATCATTCTTCTTTCTCCTTATATTACTTTTTTAAACTCTCAGGGGGAAAAAATAGATGCAATGAAGAGAGGACTGTCTATTTGTCTGCATGATCAGAACTGATCTGGCTAGAAACTCACCTAATCACAAGTGAACTACAATATACTGACTGTGGGAACCTTAGTACTGTGATAATGGATTGAGTTAAGGAGAGTATATGGAAGTTGTGGCCAGCCTCTAAATGAAGATAAAACGAACTTCGCATGGATTAACTGACTGTGCAGCTAACCCTTCAGGTTATCGACCTTCATCTCCAAATAGGCAGCCTAACAGAAGCAGCTTGGGCTTTCTCTTTCATAAACTCCAGGTCTTAGCCTCCACTGTCACATCTAACAGGGAGGAATAGGAGGAATTTATGATGTTTGCTTATATGGTCTGAGAGATTCTATCAGCAAAGAGAGGGATGGATCTGTGTGTAATTTAAAGCCTGATACCACCCTGTGACTGACATTATTCTCATCTAAACCAAGGTCAACTTAACTCTCTTTCCACATAAGCCTTCAAATACCATGGAGCTGGAACAGCCAAAAGAGGTGAAAATCAGCTCAGTTATTAGCATATTTCAGACTAGGATATTTATGTCTACTTCAGACTAGGAAATATATACGTGTTTCAATGAGGAATATTCTGTTTAGCAAAAAATGAAAATTTAATGTTAAAGGGCAGGTCCAAATAATTAAGAATAGCACTCTGAAAACCATCTTTGTCTAGCACCACCTCTCAAGTTGCCACATTTTACCATCCCCAGCAATGAAATGTCCACTCAGTTGTTGCAATAAGTACACAATGAGCTACCCAGAGATACTAGCATCTCAGAAATATTAAGGTAACCTATTGACAAAGCAAAAGTTGATGGGAAATATATGTTTCACAGATACCAACAAGAGTATCTTTGTTCTCTTCTGTGATAAACGTCTTTATTGAAAGAATATGCTTGCAGGTTTGCATTAGTATAACCCTAGTGACAGTGGAAACACCCAAGAGGCCATTTGGTACCATGCAGAAGTTTGTGCAGGATAGACACTGGAGCATCATCAGTGTGTCTGGGGTGAGGGGATGAAGAAGGAGAATTTTGGCTTCTACAAAAAAATATAATCCAACTTTGTCAGTGCTGTAGGTTTTCCCTCACTGTAGGAAGCAGGAAAAGAAGGAGGTGCCAACACAGAACCTAAATATGAGCTTGAGTATAATCTTCACTGAAGACAATATCATATTCCAGTAGCTATGCATCTTTAACCAACAGTAATACAGTATATTCCAGGCAACTCATATGTGTACAAGAGTTTATGTCTGCTAAAATGTCAACTTTTGAGTCTCAGACCTCATTCTGGTGGACATCTACATGTGACTCTGATGCTCCATTCCCAAATAACTATTCTGGTCTTGCCATTTTTATACCACGTACACCTATTATTTACACATTTTACACCTTGCCTGCACAGTGAACTCTACAGATTTTGTAGGGTAGAATAGAGAGCTATTTCTTTTATTTTTTTCTGTATTTGGTGAAATACATAAATGTAAAAATAACGGAGTCCTACACCAGCTTCCAGCTGCAGACATTAAACTCATTGCATTGTCCCTCTTGACTTAGAAGGTAGTTTATAAGCACTGATTTATTTTTCAAGCCTACTTTAAAAAAGAAAAAGCATCTGAACCGTGATGAAAACTGGGAAATTTGTTGGCATGGAGAACTTCTGTTTACCAATAATAATAACTGTGTTCCTCATGGGACTTCCAAACCAGTCAGCTACATTAGAGAAAGGAAGGTCACACTGAAGTGTTTCCCATATAGGAATCCCTACACAGAAGCAAATCAGAATTGATCCAAAGCTTTGAGATATTGTCCTTTTTCAACTGTGGGAAGTTGTCATGAAGCATTAACACTGAAAAGGCAATAACTAAGCAGCCTGGTTCCTGCAGGGTCAGGGAGCACTTACCCCAGCCAGTGGTTTCAGCTGCTGTGACTCCCCATCCCAGAGGAAGAAGGAGCTTCTCGTGAAGACAGGCACTTTGGCAAAAAAAAATATAGGAAGTGTACTGAATCCAGAAACTGATTCCTGCTACATATACCAAGTACCTCCCCATATGTAGCATGAGTGGTGTGGTGATCTAGTTACCACATTATTTTTTTCCTTTTTATTAACGTGCTCATATTTTTTATTCAAATGGCACCCTCAGTTCTATTTGCCAGCATCTTCCCGATTCTGTTTGTTGGCTTTGGCTCTATGCCATGTGTTGGGCAACGGTCAGGGCTTTAGACATGCACTAAACCAGAAATTTAGACGGCAGTTATGATTAACATGAAAATGTATCTAGCTAACATAATGATACAGGGACAGACCCTGCAGTCATGACTGTTCTGTGTAAAAATTGCCTGTCAATGGCAGAAATCCTAACTAAAGAGTCAGATTTTACCATTCTGAAATCAATGGGACAGAAGTGATGCATTTTGGAACAATAAAATATAAAAAGTGGGGGGGGAACACAGCAACAAATATCTAATATCTTTGCGATCATTAATGAGTGATTGATAGCAGATGTGCTGATACTCACATGATTAAATAGGTTCCAGAAGTTAGTGAGAACACGGATTACTTCAGTTAGTAAATAATTGCTGAGCTGCAGTGCACCATGTTTCCTCCCTTTATCTTCACTCATTTCAAGTACCTCGTTTTAAAATCAATATACAGCAATCTGTGTTATGTTTCACCGTGCTTGTGATACTTGTTTGCTGCTGGTGAGTTACTTAGTGTTCCTGATACTGTTGATTCCATTATGTAATGATCCCTGCCTAGCAACACTAAAACTGTGACCAAAACCCATAAAAATAATGAAACCTGGATGACTTCAGTGTATTGTTAGAGGACAGTGAATTCTTGGGAGGGGTTACCTTTCTTAGGCAAGAAACACAAATGCAGCAGAGTGTAAAGGCAGCAGATCCTGCAGCACGTTGTCTGCTCTGAAGTGTAGTAGGTGAGCTCCATCCTAGCACCACATCAGGGCTGCTGTGAACTCCACACATAAAATGACCCATTCCACCATTCCATCTCCAGCTTACATACCCCATTTCCCTTCTGTTCACACCAGCAACCTTTAGCTCCTGATACAAAGACCTTGTAATTCAAACTATGGGACCTCAAGGTGCTCAGTGTGAAATCACACTAACAGTATTTCATGAGAAAGAAACCCAGAAATACCGTTCCTGTTAGCTGCACCAAAGCCAACGGCTCAAGGGCAGCGCTGCTAGTTGATCATAAATATTGGAAGTTGAAGATGTCTGTAGGTAAACATATTTTGAGAGCATTTATGCCTACATTGATTTCCAAATTCAGGAAAAAAGAAAAAGGACCGGTGTAGCAATTAATTATTTAAGTTGATTATAAGCAAATTTTTTTCACTAGGTTATTTTTGAACATAAATATAAGAGTTTTCAAAAGCCTGATTTGCAATGAATGGTTCGATAATGTCTAGTCCCAAAATCTTATCTTATTTTACATTTATACTGAAAGCAAAATTCAGATATTGAATAAAGTATTTTTTTATATCCCACTTATTCACAAGCACTTTTAAATTACCATTAAAAATAAATCACCCATTTTCATTTGCTTCTCAAAACCACCTGAAGATGACACATAGGGTGAAAGGAACTTCTCAATAATTGCCAAAAAATTTATGACCGGATAAATTTGTAGACAGCACCAATTTAATAACCAACCAAGAGATGACAGTACAAAAAGATTTGTGGAGGCAACCTCATACCTAAGAGTGCTCAATGTCATATGATATTAAAGATGTCTCTCTTGTGGAAGCCAACTAAAAGCCTAGGGAAATGATTTATTAACTCCTTTGTCAGTAAACCCAACATTTTCTCAATACACTAGAATTACTGGAAAGTTCATATAGCCAAACATGAAAGGGGTCAAAGTATTCCAGTTTTGTAAGCAAGGTTACAACTGTCCTCCTCCTTTTCCAGACAGGCGTCCCAAGAATTAGGTTTCCTATGATCCCTTCTGCTATCTGAGCCTTACAAATTCTTGTAAATTACAGCAAAAATACTATTGAAATGACTGCAGAATTTATTACCAACACAATAGTAGTATTTGTCATTACAAGAAGACAGACATATACATTCCCAAATTGTGAGTAACCTGGGGATATGAGCAGTCTGACACAGCTTCCATTACAGTGACTGACAACAGCTTTAATAACTAACTACACAGGGGAAAAAAATCAGCTGTCTGATGAGCTGATATAGTATTTGACTACATTTCCATTTTTACGTGGTGACAAAACAAAAAATGTCAGTAAAGTTCAAGGACAAAGTGAACTTGCTATAGAAGACCATAACTTACTGATCTTGGTAGGAGTTGTGTCAGCATATACTAAATCTCAGACTGGTGCAAACCGTGCATTTCCAGATTTCTCCTTTGTAAAATCATTGCATATTTCATTTTCTCAGCATATTCATTATTGCTATAATTTTTATTGAAATCTATTGTGCTACAGTAGATCCTTCTTTGCGAAAGCGGACCATTGATTTGAGCGAGCATGTTTGTTCATGGGATGATTTTTAGTTCTGCCCCACGGGACAAACAGAGGCACCTTCTGGAAACGCCCTTGACAGAGGCCTGAATGGCTTTTTTGGCATTTCCAGAGAGTGCCTTTAAGTAACATGATCAACTTGTGCACATCCCCATTTGAAGCTTTCTTTCTCTCGTGTGCTTCGGGAAGGGTGGTTAGCCACACGGCCTCAGAGGTGGGACACTGAGGTGCTGAATGCAGTTGGAGGCCCCGGAGAAAGCAGAGGGCCTGGTTCGAGCAGAGGAGTTGCTGCGGGGCTGCCTCTGGACGGTGCCGTTGGAGTCTGACACCCCGCAGGGTGAGCTCCTGTGGAGGTGCGATCAGTTCCTTGTCCGTCCCAAACTCATGCATTGTACAACAATCTAAAGCCAACTGAAAATACAGACTTTAAAGTGGGTCCTTTTTTGAAATGTAAGGGCATATCACACAATTTTAACCAAATTTTCTTTGTTTCATATATAAACAACAGCCACTAAACAAACAGAGCCTTCTAAGAACTATTTATTTCCAACTCTCTCTGTTTAGAATTAATTTTTCTGGGAAATAGTTACAATGTCACAGTCAATACATTTTTGCCCCATGATACTTATTTCGCAAAATGAACACCAACAGTTGCAGCTTTAAGAGGCAACGAGCACAGTAACTACTTAACAATTTGTTCTTGGCAGAATCTGACCGTGTCCCAATACCCTACAGATTAATGTTTTTATAAAGGAAAAATGCAGTATTCAGCAGGGAAAGAGATTATTACTGGCTGGAGTGCAAAGCAGAACATTGCTTCCTCTGTTCTCTTGTAGCACAGTATCTCTCCTTGGAACTCAGCTATCCCACCTCTTCAAGAAACTTGGATCGCAGGCACCCGTTTGAACAGCAGATATCCCAATCACTATCTTGGAAAACACCTTGTGGGAGGGATTTTGCACCATTTTACTTGCAAACCATATTACAGGCTCTCTGTGCAGGACAGAGGAGGACGCACATCTTTGCTTTCTATCAGCTCAGCTGACTTAACCATTACTTCAGGACTTTGACGCTTTCCACGTGCTGGGTATCAGAGCCAAAGCAAGCATGTATGAGTAAGGTTTTCACACTCTGCCAAGTTTGACGATGTGTCTTTTCTCCATGGGAAGAATGATAGCAATTCAAAGAGCAGACAAATAAAGGGACTTAGTGAAGCAGCCCCTGGATCCGGTCCCATGTGTCTGCGCTGCTGGACAGTCCGTATAAGTGGCTTTCCAACACCCCTCCTCCCCAGCTGGGTCACCAGTCCAGCGGCAAGGCCCGATACAAATCCCATTACACGTCGGGAGGATGTGTAAAGGGTGAGAGACTCTGTCTCTGCACTGAAGCACAGGGGCCCTGACAGAAATTCATCAGGTCTACTCTGCCGCAGTGCAGTGCAGGCTGTGGACCACAAGCAGTCCTCTTACAGCTTTGCAGGTTACCTTGATCCAGGGTCATAGTGTGAGAACAGTTATTCAAGACAGTAGGCAATAAAACAGTAGGTTAAAAAAAAAAAAAAAATCTAATTTCACATATAGTACCATACAGCATCACCTTCTGATGCAGTGCTGCCCCAGCAGATAATATTGAGCCTATGGCTCCATCTGGGGAAAATAAATCAATTTATTCATCAATGCACAGCAGATTTTTTGTCAAAGGTTAAGAATTTGTTACAAATTTTTCATTAGTTTATATTTATATATAGAGTAAGAGGAAAAGATCCTTTTCCAGCTGTACTTCAGCTACTTAGGAAAGAAAGCAAAGACATTTTAATAGGTTTCTGGATTTATTTACATTTTAAACTTCACCCAGTGCAACGTTTCCATGACCCTGCTAGTTCAGCCCTCCCTAGACTGTTGCACCACAGACCACTAACCCCTGCGATGGAAACGCTTGTTTCATGGAGATGAACCAAAGCAGTGTCAGCCCTTTGCTGATCAGATAACCAAAGAGAAGTATTTTGAGGCAGAGCTATGTAGACTGGTAGAGATTAAGTGCCAAGTAGGGAATACACAGAAAGAACTGGAAGTATTTAGATTAGGACAGACTGACTTTATCTGCATGACAGGGTAAAGTAATTACAGCCAAGGTTTTAAATCTGTTCACAGCAAGTAAGGTATTTACTATTGCTTGCAGGAAAATCAGATTGGACCTTGGACACTCTGATGGTAACAGTGACAAGGGACATG
>Ga0181612_130692_pt1 | contig 11609 bp, 4 predicted proteins | sample HoacroProtozoa21_FD_119630 | JGI IMG/M metagenome (GOLD analysis project Ga0181612, IMG submission 119630) | Hoatzin crop microbial communities from Cojedes, Venezuel. Combined Assembly of Gp0051906, Gp0051904, Gp0051908 | reverse complement strand
CCCCCTTTTTTTTTTTTCTCAAATTGTGTACCTCAGTTCCTCATGCATGGGATCACCAGTGTTTATTGGAGTATTTGCTGCTGAGAAGATATTTGACGTTTGTTTTAATCTTGTTTGCAAATGAAAACTGCCTTTTAAAATTTTGTAAAACTGAAAGTTGTATCAAACAAGTCATCACTCATTTCCTGCTTTTTGTGAATAGGTGTTGGTTACAAACAGAACAGTACTGTTGTACTTTTTTCTTTTTTCTTTACTTAAAAACATTGTTTACTGCTGTGTGTAATAAGCTTAAGGAAGAAATAACCTGCCTGTAGCTGTTACATGGGGATTAGCTAATACTGGAGAGGCAGCAGGTAAGTAACGTTCCATTGCATAGATATATTAAAGCTTAAAATAAAACAGTAAACTTACAAGCATTTTATGCAGGAACTGGTATTTTACTCCACATTGAAATAGATTTAAGGAGACTGTTGCTCTTTTTAAACAGAGTTTTAATTTCTCACTCGTGTATAGATTTCCATTGCTGGCAATGGAAATAGCAGGGAGGGAATAGCAGGGGAAAATAATGTAAGTTAAACTGAGCAGTCATTGTGATTTGAGATGAGGTCCCCGTATGAGCCCCTTACTTCTGCTTGTTCTCTGAATACTTAGTTTTAATGGATAGGTGTACTGTGTTGAAATTTAGATATTACTCTCTTGTTATTGTGAGTTTCATTTGTTAGATTTTTAAAATAAAAAAATGTATGGAAGAAATCCAAAGACCCTGATAGACACCAAAAAGGAATATGTCTAATGCATATAATACATCATGTATAACTGGATCTGTAGTAGAATTTTTACCAGGTTTTGGTTTGTGAAGCGTTACTGGCAATTTCCTGTGCACGCTCAGGAAATGGCAGTTTGGTACTTTACTGGCTGATGATGATGCCGTGATGGCCACTGCTGTGCTCTTTGATACTCATCCAATTGTATTTCATCTCCTGCTGATGAAAGGACAAAATAGTCTGTGAGGAAATCCTTTATTTCTTTCACATACTGATTTTATAAGTAACATTGAAAATCGTATCTTAAGTCTGTGTCCTTTATCTTGAAAGACAACCAACAAGTAGTGACTTAAGGGTGGTGGTGCTTGAGCAACAGAGGTTGTTTTACTGAAGGTTTGTTTTTTAGAGGTAGAGGGTTTTTAAAAGTAAAATTTCTACTGGCCTATGTGTTTTGACAGGTCAAAAATACTTCTGCAGGAGAAGAACATAGCATTTTGGAAAGTGTACAGTCTTTTGTCCTCGTTCCCTTTTTGCTTTCTGTGCCAATAATTTTAGTTCTGACTGCGTTTTGAAAAATGTTTGTCAGAACTTCTTCAAATTTTTATTTACACTGTGGCTTGTAAGCTTGGACAGCTGTTTTTGTGTTAAACAAGAGATCTTATTAAATTTAGGCATTAGCTTGATTTTTTTTTTTAAGGAGTGAGTGTTTTCTATTTTTGTTCTTTTGAAATTGGTGAGGCTTAGTTTTTTCTGACTGTATTTTTTTTTACCTGATTGTTTAGTTGCATACCCAAATCCTTGTAAATGTTTTCCTAGTTGTATGTGGATAATTGGAGAGTTAAATGTTGTATATACCTGTCATCTGTGTTTCTAGTAAAAATACATTGCATTCTTTATAGAAATACTTAATTCCTGATTTCCTTTTCTTAGCCACTTGCTCTCTTATGTACAAGTTAAAAAGACTTTGCTTCTATTTTTATTTATAGAATTTTATACGTAGCCTCTTCAAGTATCATTGGTTCTTGTGTAAACTGAGATACAGCCTTAAATTTCCTGACGTAATGCTCATAAAGATACTGTTAGTCATGTAGATTCAAATATAAAGCATGCATGTTTCAGACGGTACTCTTCAGAGATCCAAATTGCTTCTGCATTGAAATATAAACCCTTCAAGGTGTTAGAGAAGGTGCAGCTCAGTGTGCATATACTTAAAGAAGATGGAATTCTTTCCAAAAGAAGTATTTTGATGTAGGAAAGAAGCAACATGAATTTGTTTAAGATTTAAATTATTTTGGTAATCGACTGCGTAAGTCTTAAACATAATGGTTGCAGCATGCCAGTTAGTCATGATGTCTATGCAGAAATATTGTCTCTTGCAACTGTTTACTGTGATGCCTTGCAAGTAATATTGCAGACAAGCTTGGGGTACTGCAGACAGGCTTGGGGTGGGAGGGGGTGTGGGGGGGTGCTGAGGTGGTTTTTGTTGTGTCCCCCTCCCCCTAAACTGAGATCTGACGTGCTATGTACTTTTAGATTCGTTGTAGCTTTAGAGGATGGATTACTAAAGACAGGTTTGGAGCATAGAAATTCCTCAATGTGATGTTCTCATGGGATTTTTTTTTTCCTATGTTGGACAAAATATGATAAAGCTTCTCATTCTGTTTGTATGTTATGCACTTGTTAGTTCTTGAATCCTTTCCATAGCCTCAGTTACTGCAGGGGGTTTTAGGTTCTGGTATGACCTATGTCTCTGCTTAAATATTTTAAAGCTTCTTTGGAAATACACTAGTTGTATTCAAGTCTCTTGAAAATAGTGAACAGTATGCCTTTGATCCCAATGAAATGGAGCATTTAAGCTGTAAAAATTCCCATCTGTTCATACCATGTAATGTGATTTTACATGATTCAGTGCTAACACTTTGGAGTATATTCACGTAATAGACTTTGGCCTCACACTCTTGTATACTGTATTTTGTAATAGAAAATATTTTAATCTGTGCATATTATTACCACATTATGAAACAGACATTCCCTTGATCTTCAAATGTAAGAAAACAAGGAATGTGTGTGCTTTTATAGATACAAGTGATTGCAAATTCAGTTTCCTTACTACTGCAGGTGTCCTTTTTTAAAATATAAAGAAAAAAAGAAAGGAAAAAAAAAAAAGCCAAGTGTTTTAAAGGTGAAATACATTCCTGTCTGGTAAACCTTAACATTTTTATGATGATTACCAGCACTGCTGACTTTCTAAACAAAAGGCTGCATTGTCTTCCTGTACCATTCCATTTCCTGATTCCCATTTTGCACAAGGGTGTATGAATAAACTGTTCAAGAAATGGTTTTGAAATGCAGCGGGGAGGGGGGGGGTGTCTAAGTTGTAATGCAGAATCGCAACGCAAAATGTAAGGAAATGGATGTCTGTCAGAATGCCTGACTCCAAAGGATTTTATATATATAGTAAACAGTTTCCTGATACTGGCAGGCCAAAGTGTCTGTTGAATACTTGCCTTTCTGGAGACCTGTATTTCTCAACAAGGTAAGATGGTATCCTAGCAAATGCGAATTTTAATACATTTTCAGCAGAAGTACTTAGTTAAGTTTAGGGATCATTTCATCTTTTTTAGGTGTTATACTTGAAATACTGCATAACTTTTAGCTTTCATGGGTTTCTTTTTTTTCAGCCTTTAGGAGACTGTTAAGCAATTTGCTGTCCAACTTTTGTGTTGGTCTTAAACTGCAATAGTAGTTTACCTTGTATTGAAGAAATAAAGACCATTTTTATATAAAAAAATACTTTTGTCTGTCTTCATTTCGGCTTGTCTAATCTTTTCAGTGCTCAGTATGTCAGATTCTTTTCAGATATTCAGACATTAAAACTTAAAGCATGGACATTCCAGCGTAGTTATAGCTAGATTCTGTGCTATTATTATTTCTGAATCTAGAAATAGTTCTGTTCATACTAGCTCCTGTCCTTCTCATCTGGTCTTTATTAAAATCATGAGAAGTACAGACTTTTTTTTTTAAACAAACCTTTTTTGTGTCAGTCATTTTTCTGTAAAATGCAGTGACCCGTGTGTAATGTGTCAGCTGAAGGAAAAAAAACCCAAAAGCCTGCAATGTAAAGCAATTTTGGTCTCAGAATGACTTTTTTCAGTATCAAATGTGTACTAATGTCTGGAGCTGTGAGCTTGCTGTATAGGAAGCATTAAACCAGTGATGATAAACCTTTTTATTTTAATCCAGCTTCTTGAGTTGACTAAATCTTGCAACTGTTCATCATTCCAAAGGACGTGTGTGTTAGTGGTAAAACAGCCGTATGGCAGGTTGACCTGTTGTCAGTCAGCTCATCTCATGCAGACATTTGGTCTGGTACCCGTGACAGTGTCCAGCCTGTAATGATTTAAAACTACTTTTGGCACTGTGGTTTCATGGCCAAATGTTTTACTCTGCTGCTAAATCAGAACATTCTACATGTGAAACACACATCCATGTGTTACATACAAAAAGTCATTAGTGTTGCCATGCTGAGCCATACTAATGGTGAATTTCTCATAATTCATTATACTTGAAGATCATTTACTGTAGCACAAAATGAGCCATTTAGGTTGTGTTGCCTTAGATAACTGGTGCCATTTTGCACTGTTGTCAGCTCCAACTTTTGTCTGTGACGAGCCTCCAGCATTTGGCAGTGGTAAGGTTCTGTGAGAGTGCTGATTTTCATTTGGGAAAAGCGTTTTTTTTCTTAATCTTTATTGGTTCAAAAAGAAATCTGAAATGCAGTCTGATTGGCTTGGAAATCACAACATTCACGATTTTATTTAAGCATGATTTTTGAAAGAATGAAAGTGGGTGATTGTACAGGTCTGTGTAGAGGACACAAAATGCTCATTAGAAAATGAACCTGAATTTCTTTGGCTAGTGCTCCAAACCTGTAATAACAAAAGTAACATTCACTTCCTTGAATGGGCTCAAATTTTAATTGTTCAAAATAGCAAGCAACAGGATGTGAAAACTAACTTGGTCACTGATCCTTTACTGCACTACGTCTGAATTTCACCGTTAAGTTGGGTTTTTAACTAGACGAGCGTGGGTTATAGCTCGTCTTCATTGACCGAGTGAAGGTTTGGACAGAGGTGGAAGGAGCAGTGGGCTGTGGCTGGTGTGGTTCAGAGGACCCCAGGCTTCTTTCTGAGTGGAGAGCACAGGGGAAAATCACTGCTAACTTTATTTTTAAATGCCGTGTTGCAATTTTCCTCTAGGTTAGGGTGTTCAGCAGTTCCTGTTGCTGAATGGGAGAGAATTGTAAAGCATCCTGTCCCCAAAAGCATAGGATGTACGCTCTAAGATAAACACAGTGAGGATTCAGTAGTACACGGATGAATTCGTTGTGAAAGCATTTGAGCATAGGGTAACTAACCAGGATGCCAGATCATCAAGATGAGATTTGAAGCGATATAAGAAGAACGAGGAAGGTAAGCACTCTGAATATGGGTTGGTTTTTCTTCTGTGTAAACTCTCTGGGGAAAATGTCCTCCCTTGAATTAGAGACAAGGAAATAATTCTGTGATGCTTTTTAGGAAGGTTGTTTCTTGTTCAGTGCTACTGAAAAGAACCTTGCCTCCACCCATTTTCAGTGTCCTCTCCATAGCTGCTGCAGATTGAAAGGCCCAGACCCTGAGGTGAGCTGGAGGGGAGAGCTCCTGCTGGAATCCAGGCTTTAGCAGAACTACCATCCTTGCTTGTCCCCTCCCTCCAGTGCCCAGCAATGTGGAAACTGGTGCAGAAGCCACCTCTTCACGCAAGCTGACTGGCCTCAGGAAAGGGCTAACCCATCCCATCTTACCCTATTCTCTCAGGGCTACAGGCTTTAAAAAAAAACAAAACAAAAACCACAACCAAAACCCCCAGAGGACCAGGAACAAGACAAAACAGAGAAGCAGCCCCCACCAGGCTAAACCTGTTCCTGAGCACAGCTGTACTGGCTGAGTAACATCACTGTGTGCCCCTGATAGTGACTGGCAGTGGTTTGTGAAGGCACTGGTGAGGTCTGGCATGGGAGCCTGAAACAGTCGCTTCTGGGAGCCATGGGTTCTTAACGCTCGCTGCAGTGGGAGGGTGGTTTCTGGGCTGCAGGAGCCATTTCCCTGAGGTAGCTCCAGAGAAATGAAAGATACCTGGCCACCTGCTGGGAAGTAGACCTTAACAAGTGTCCTTTCTGACGCCTGTTGTCCCTAAGTCAGGATTCTTCGCCTGGCATGCAGGATGCCAGTCAACACACGGAGTCGAGATGTTCATCTTCATTGCTTGTCTGCAGAACAGGGTGCTGGGCATTTAGCAACAGCCAGCACACCTCTCGGAAGCATATGGAGTCTTTTATACAAAACAGTAATGAAGAAAAAATTACATTAAAGCAGTTGATTTGTCACTTGTACAAAAACTTGTTTGCGCACATCCCAGTAGCTATAGAATAGCCTCTTACCTTGACTTTGTTTCCAATTCATGCATCGAAGTCAGCAGCAAAGCAGAAGTTTACAGCCTTTCTTGGGGCTTTCTGTGCTGTTCTTCGAAGCTGCACCTTGAGGAAGGCTGAGTACTGGTCCATCAGTTACACAAGCCTATGTAGCTGCTTAATGTGGAATCGCAAATATTTAGCTTTTTACCCTTTGCCATCAGAAGCAGCCTGATGCAGTGGCAGCGAGGGGAGGGCAGCACACTTGTTTTCAAGGCTGTTGCAAGCTGAGAGGTGTGATGGTGTCCATGGGCCAAGGGAGGGAGAAGGGCTGGTGCTGAGCAGGCAGGTGGAGCTTTCCGTGGTGAAGTTTGAGCTGCGAGTCAGAGAAGAAACTCTCCCCTTTCTTTTGGTCATGTAACATAGGAAACGGTGAGATGCCAGTCAGCTCATGCTTTTAATTCTGAGACAAAGTATATGGTGTTCAAAAGTGATCAAAAATTTTCTGCCTGTCTTACTCTGCTCTTTTACTGCTCCTGGAGAGGCAGCATGAAAAACAACTGCAGACCACTTTTATTTGTAGAAATCTAGGTCTCTTTGCTGCAGGTAGAAGACTGCTACACCTTTTAATTATCTGAATCGGTTTATCCATCTCTTCTGAACAATTTGCAGAAAATTACATTAGTGCTCTGCTTCCTATCAGGCTGCAGTAGCTGTCAGTCTTGGGAACCTCGTGCCCTTCGTGTAAGTGGGAAATGGAAATAGAATGAATTTCTTCTCAAACAGGGATTCCCAGTTTTACAGAAAATACTCAGTGTAAACAGGTTATTTAAAAACAAGTAATATTGCTGAACATGTTTTCCAGAACACCTGAATCTATTTAGCACTGGTACTCATGGAGCAGATTTTTCTCTTTTTATCCTGTATGTTAATGGTGAATTTAGGCCCCTAGGTGTTCTGTCCTACAAAGAAAGAGATGTTCAAATCTCTGCAGAGGTGCATAAGGGGTGTGAAAGGGTCTCCTCCTGCCATCTAGCGGCGTGGAAACCCTCTCCACTCCTCTTTGCTTAATTCATAATCTCGTGAGTTGTTACGTCTGTGACCCTTGTTGGTCGAATTACTGTGATGTCCACACATTGGTCACTTATCCCACATATCCACCTCCTTAAGAGTTACAAGCTGTGTCAGCAGAACTAGATTCGATAATCCTCAGCTGCCCTAAATTTAAGAAGGTAAGATGGCACTTTCTTCTTCCCCTTTTTCCACAAAATAAACAAGCTGGTGTTTTTGTCCTTGCCGTGACACCTCATGAATAAGTCCTTGTTTCTTGCCTTATTTTCTGCATATTTTGAATGCCTTTTGAGTGCACTGCTATTAAATTCCTGTGCATGTTTTCCTGTATAATACTCTTGGAGTGAAAGAAATACTTCAATGCTGAGAAGCCTTTCTTTGACACTAAAAACACTGGAAGATACTGTCCACACAGGGAGAGAAAAATGTTGGCTGTGGCTGAACACGTCTCCAGAACCTGGCAGGAGATGGGTGGGTTCCCGTGTGGAACAGGCAGCGTTTGCCTCTGAAGGAGCAAGGAGCCCTGCAGAGCTACTGTACTTCAGAATGGTTAAACTGATGCCTGAAACTGATTTCTAAAGCTCACCGATAGCCCTGTTTAGCCATCTGCTTCTTTTTGACAGACAGGCAGCTATGCTCACCACCTCTTATGATCCGCAGGCTCTGCCTGGGCATGTTACAGCTCCGTACTGGTGGGATGGGATGAAAAGAGACCATTCATCCCAAACAGAATCCTTATTCATGGGTCAAGCTGTAAGGGACTTGGGCTCCCACCTCAGAAAGTTAATTGGAGCCTATACCTAATTAAAACTGCAGTTCTCACTTTCCAAAATCATTTAGCCTGGCATCTTTGCAAGATGTAGTTCCACAGCCCCCATTTTCTCAAAGACCCATAGTGTAAGGGTAAGGAGAATGGTGAACAGCACAGAGTGGCCAACAGAGCCCTGCAGAAGAAACTGTTGGAAATAATGTCTAAATTGTGTGGTGGGGTCTAATATATAGAGTACTGTGAATGGAAAGGGTCAGAGATGGCCAATGTTTTATTAGCAGCTATAAAAACAGATGAGAGCAATTAGCCTTTTTCTCTACAAGAAAAGCTCTGTTCTGAGCTTCTCTAAGTATAAATTCTCCATAATGATTAAAGCTATCTGCTGGCTGGCTTCCATCTCAGCTGGAGTCCAGGAAACTTTCCTTGGTGTTTCTTTCAAGTGGTAACAGTATGATACTTCAGAAAAATAACTTTTTTTTCTGTCATGTGGGATCCCTACTGTGCTCTCCTGATTTTAAGTTATCCCAACTGTTCAATTCAGTTATTTATAATATAAAAAAGTAATTTCATGCCTTTTCCTCAAAATTAATTTAGAAATAAAACTCTTAACCTCTACATTATCACCTCCTTCAGTGTTTTTTTTTATTACAATTACAGCAATAACTAGCTTGGATTTTTAACTGTGAGGGGATTGGGAGCATTTCTTCAGAAGGAGGGAATTTTTCTAAAAATTCAAGTCTTTATTTAGCATGCTGGCAAGTTGCCAAAACCAAGAAAGCGTTACTACCAAATTATATTAATAGTGTGTTAAAACCATTGGGGCTAGGAAGAGGGACAGCGGTACAGTGTTCATTGCTGGAGCCAGGTTTGTGCTACCTCCAGCTGCGCCTGATCCGTGGAGCAGGTGGCCTCTTCCCCCACTCAGGTTTGTCCTTTCCAGGCATGGAAGAAGTTTGAGGAAAGTCTCATATGACACATGTGCCAGGTCCCCTCCTGTGAGATTGTATGTAATACCCTTACAAAGAATAAAAATGTTCCCACCTCTTATTAACTTGAAAAAATTGGCAAATTTAAAACTGCGAGTCTGGAAACAAATCTTGGATTTATGTAACCTGGGTAAAGATGCTGAGGCACACGGTAATTTTGCTGAGAGTCTGGAGTTGGAAGTTGTTCTTTATTTATTGAATATGCCAGTATCCCTGTGCCGTCTGAGGGAGCCGTGGAATGTACAGGCGCCTGCGGGTGAAGGACTCGGCTATGTGAGGAGCAGCCTGTGTGTGGCTCGTTTCTTTCACAACAGCTGCAGATGATAAAGCTTCACCTAAACTGCATGCTTGGGCAGAGGTTGGGCTCCGCAGTTACGTCATGGTGGCAGATCGCATCCAGCAGCCCCCCAGAAATGGTTGGCAGAAGCAGGTTTAGCACCTGTGTTCTTCAGGGCGCTCCCAGCCCTTTGCTGTGGGCAGGAACCTGGGTAACGTCGTCTGGTTCAAATGATCTCATCCATTTCCAGTCCCTCCCACGTCAGCTCATTGCGCGGATTTTTTCGTTCCGCTTTTGTTCCAGTAAAGGTTTTCCCCTGTAGCTGGCCGTGCACCACAACCTACTTGTGACTCAGAGTGGCTGCTTTCAAGCCTGCCCCATCTGAGGTGGTTTCCTTTATTTCAGTAGGCGCAGAGCACGTGCCCAGTGCCAGTTTCTCCAGTTCTGCCACTTCTTTTCTTTCTTTTTTTTTAATGTGTTTCCATGCTGGTAGCAGCATTCAAGCCTGTGAATGTTCAGACAATGAATCTGTTAATCGCTTGGCGATCAAATTTTTGTATGAGGTTTTAACAAAAAAATAAAGGAACTGATTTCCTTTTTCATTCTCCCGTATCAGCCATCTCTATGACAAGTCACGTCCAGCATGGCAGATTAAAGGTAAGAGGGACTGGGAGCGGGGTGGGTGTCTTTTAGCCTTGCATGCGTCATTGGAAGGCCGCAGGAGAAAGTGAAGTAGCAACATGGGTCTGGAAAATATCGCCTGGGATATGAAGTTCAGTCCTCTCCCCGGGCAGCTAACCACGTCTTACAACCCCTTCTGAGACTCATCTGGAGACCAGGTAGGGTCTGCCCAGGGTTTCTGCTCCTGCTCTTCCTACAGGAAGGCTGTCCCGCTGTTCTCCTTCTCTGGTGGTTACAAACCTTCCGAGTTGCTGCCTGAATTTCTTCTTGGCCAGATGATATTCTTATGATCTTGTGCTGATACTGTTCTCTATATAGTTCTTTCCATTTCCATTGTACTTAACCCCTTAAGGCATTTACAACAACTAGTTAACACTTCCTTTGCCTTTATCTTGGTAAATTTGTTTAGAGGCTCTTCCCTTCTTTAGCACAGACTGTGTTACACCCACTTGTCCCATTCTTGCATATTTGCCTCTCAGTTCATTTTTTGTATAGCAGGAGAGGATATATATTCCTCCAACAGAAACACCTACACTATTCCAGGTGAGGTCTTTGCAAGGTTTGTGTGGTGGCATTAGCAGTTAGTCCATGTACTGAAATTACCTCCCCTGCTGCGGCCTCTTGCAGATCCTGTCATTGCCTGGGGTACATAGTCTTGTCAGATATTTACAGTAAATTTTCTTTTTTTTTTTTTTCCCTCGGTGGAGCCCCTAGATGCCTTGATGCTTTTAAATTCTGTTCTGTTCCTACTACACCGTTTTCTAGATCATTCAGTTGTTCTGCTATGAAATCTTTGTCCTCTGTTCTTTCTAAGGTTGTGTCTTCAACAAATACTAACCTATTTTTATGATGTCTTTAGCAACCATTTAATTCTTCAATCTCTTCCCATTCTGTTGCTACCACTGGAACTGGAGTTGCTGCAATTTTGCCGTTTGAGATGTCTGGCTTGAAAACCTTCCTGCCAGTTCATCGTACTGTTTCGAGTCACCCCTAAAATACTAGAGCAACATCCTTGTCACAGAGTTTGTGTGTTTCATTGCTCCTGCTATGCAGTAACTTTGAAATAAGACACTCTAATACTGGGGTTTCCAGTGCATCTTTGTCCTTCACAAAGCTTGTTTGAAGTCTCATAACTCTTTATAATCTTGGCAAACTGTTCCACTGTCCATCGCGAGAGAAGCTGGGCTTTCCTGCTTCCTTCTCTTCAGCCACCAAGTGAGATGTGAGATCACCAGAAAACCAGGGGATTTTGGGGCAGGCTGACATCAGGTGAGAGACCAATGAAGTGGTGATCCAACTCAACAGAACTGAGAAATAATAAAGCTGCGGCAAACAGTGTTGTGGGATTTGGACAGGCACCCCCCAGGTAGTTTGCCAAAACCACTCCACAGCGCTTCACGTGTGAAATCGGCCATACCCAACCTTCCCTGTGAATTGCACGCAGAATTGTCATGGGCTTTCCTGCTGCTTTACTACAGCAAGATGAGAAAATTGGAGATGGCAGAGTAACACCTGTTGCTGTAGGTGCTCTGCCACCTAAGCAGTGATTGCACTTGCATCCACACACTGGAAACGAGGGATGCTCTCCGCTGATCACAGAATCACAGAATGG
>Ga0181612_116517_pt1 | contig 11609 bp, 8 predicted proteins | sample HoacroProtozoa21_FD_119630 | JGI IMG/M metagenome (GOLD analysis project Ga0181612, IMG submission 119630) | Hoatzin crop microbial communities from Cojedes, Venezuel. Combined Assembly of Gp0051906, Gp0051904, Gp0051908 | reverse complement strand
TTTTGAGCTGCTGCCTCAGCTCAGACACAATTGTCAAAGCATCCAGTGTTGGATCTCCCGGTTAGCACTCTGCTATGCAACTCCTCTGTCCCCATCAGAGTCTCGTCTGCTACTCCTGAAAGCTTTAGTAACTTATTTTGGCTCTAGTAACACTGGAAGAAATCCAGAGCGATTCCAGCGGAGCTATTTTGGATTTGTGTTTGCAGGAGGAATTGTACCTAGAGGTTTTAAGTTAATGGTGTGGTCATTTTTACCTCTCTATATTAAACCACCAGAGTTAATTAACATTTGAAAGTTTCACAGGCTGCTTCTTTCGTTAGCTCAGCTAGCTGTGGTAAAAGGCAGCATGGCAGGAGGGTGGTAGTCCAGCTGAAGTTGTGCAGATAGGAAAAACGCTGGGAATTGTTCCCAGTGAATCCCAGGGCTTTGGGTAGTCGGACGCAGGGATGAAGGTGGAGGTGAGGATGCCTAAGCTGCCGTGGTACACGTTGCCTATTGTCTGTCCATGTAGTAAACAAAATTACCAGATGCTTGTTGGCGTCTGGGGTGTTTTTTGTTTTGTTCGTTGAAGAGAACATTTTAAGCAGGCCTGCGATTCATAGTCCTGAACTGTAGGGGACTAATGTTCCTGTTCTCCAGCTGGGAGAAACTAATTCAACATCTTGTGTTGTAAACACTCACTCATTTTAACTGATTACACCTCCAATGTTCCTCAAATCACTAAAATTACTAATTGCTATTCCTTACACATCAGAGAGTGAATCCTGAATAATTAACCCCAAATAAAATTAGATGAATTGGCCCTTTTAATTAGAATCCCTGCTGCTGTTTGTTCTGAGCTTCCTTTTCTTACTGTTAAGAGACTTTTAGAATGATTAAAACTGTTTAAGACTTAAACAGCCAGTGACCTTTTAATACAATATAAATCCATAAAAGCAATATTTCAGCTAGCAGGTGGTGAAGTAAATTTTCAGTGCAACTACCTGACAGACTCAATATTCCTTTTTTAAATGCTGAGGATGAAATTAGCCAGTGAGGGGTTTTTTTTTCTTCCTTCTTGCTTATTAATACAGTAGCTGATTAGCAAAAGTAGTTCAAATGGTAGGATTAGTAATGGGTAAGAGAGTGGTAATTTAAACAGTGGTTTGGGTTGGTGGGGCTGCTTTATCTTAGGAATCACAGGTCCATGTGGTGTATTTAGGTAGATAGTGGAGCTGGTGTGTAATTGTGTGGCGGTTTCCCCTGCACTGACGTGGTGCCGGTGACCCCTCACGACACGGTTCTGACCATGGCGGCACTGACACAAAACATGATTTTAATCGTGTGCGTTCCTTGTCCAGTGGATATGTGTTAAATACAGATGTTACAGGAAAATGTTCATTTTAGGAAACTTAGTAAGATGTGTGTTCACACCTAAGAGTCACCAGGTCATATCTAGCTGAAGTTTTCTGTAAAAATCGTGTGGTGTCAATTCTGCGGAATGAAGTTTCCCAGACCACATAGTAATACTACAATATTCTACAGGTTTTTGCAGTGGTTATTCTGGAATACGGGTTCATGGTAGCCTCAATCAAAAGTTTTTTAGCCCAGAGCTAAACGATTTAGAGTTTGAGTGTAAATCTTAATTGTTTCAATGTAGAACACCCTCAAATTGCAAACTTTGGCTTTCTGCAGTAGAAGTGAAATCCTTGGCAGGGCAGTGGGGAATTCCTGTATCTGCTCAGTGCTTTCCCAAATGGAGTCTGTTTGGATCAGAATGGAAACACATCAGTGGGGGGTTCCTCCATCACTGTGCTTATTCTGGTCTCTGAGTCAGGGGAGAGCTGTGTTTTTCAGGTGATTCAAACCGATTCTGTACCAACTTCGGAGTCAGAAATTATCAAGATGATGATGAGAAAGGGTTATTTTTATTTGGAAGGAGAAAAAATGAAAAACATCTGGGCATATAGTCTTCAGATCTCAACCAGAGATCTGGGAAGACCAATGTGAACCCTGTGCTGTTGGTTGATAGATTTCATTAAGTTATTGTTTCAGGGAAAAATAGGACGTTTTGCCTGTTTTGTGTTTCCGAGGGTTTTTCCCCTAAACAGTCTCTTCTTACTGAACATATGAGCTCTTCTTCATGTCTAGAAGTTTCAAAGCTGCAAATCTTCATGTCTAAACAACTGTGTCAGTCAAGGGAGGAGGCAACTACTGTGCTGCAACTCACTTGTTGGCTGGCAGATGTATCTCCGTGAAAACAAAGGCTTGAGACATACGAATCTGATCCTGCAAAACACTGAAGTGCACTTAAAAATGTAAAGGTTAGACTGTAAGGGAGAAAGGTGCTTGGTACATGAGACAGGATGTTTTTCTCAGCTTGTGCTTGTACCCAGAAGGCATCAGGCAGTCAATGGCAAAAATTTTAAGAGTTGCTGTTCAGCGTGACAGGCTCGTGCTGATGCAGACATCTGTTAAGGCTTTGAACAGTTTTTTATTTGCGCATTTGAGAAGAGTAATAATGAAACATCTAAATATCCTTGGAATGTGTAAGAGGGGAGATTTTGGAGAGGACGGGGATAAAACCTAGCAAATGCATGGCACAGATTTGATTGAAGCCAGAATCCGGGCTGGGGCTTGTGAGGCATCGCTTCTGGTTATGGCTCTGCTGTCGTTTCCCAACACAGCTGTGATGGACCGACTGAATTTCTGTTCTGATTACTTGATCGTGAAGTGTGGGGGAGAGCATTACTGGGGCTGACAATATCATCTCTCGTGGTCGTGCTGGGTGATGCTCCGGCTGAGGAGCGGACACAGGCACCGAGAGAAGAGCTCAGAGCTGCGGTTTCACGGCACGCTGCGTCGTCGTGTCTGAAATAACCGAGCTGGCGCATGTGTCACACCGCACAGCCCCTTCATAGGTTGACTCATGGTCTTCTCAGCTGTAAGAAGAAGAAGAAATGAGTAGCTGGCACAATGAAGGGTGTTTGTTTTCTCCTCTAAATGTATGGTAATGGGTAGATGTTTCTGATGGCAAAAGCGGAAGGTAGGTTGCGGTGTGAGGAGGGGCGGGATGCGGCTCCCCGCCTGCAAACGTTCCTGCCCCGGGCTGCCTCCGCGGGGAGCTTGCCATTGGAAGGTGATTTCACCTGCCTTGAGGTATAAACTGCCTGCTGGAGATGCCTTGGTGTCTCTCCACTGATGAAGCTCAGTGCAGTCACTGTCATAACTGAAGTTCCTCCAAGTGTTCAGGCTGATGCCAGGGGAATGTCAACCAAAACACTAATCTCGGTCCTGAGCAGCAATCAATGCTAATAAGCCTCTTTCTGATCGTACCCCTTATTCACAGAGGGGCAGCGGGGTGAGGCAGGAGAGGGTGAGCGCTCAGGGTGGTGGGACATGTCCTCCACCAGCCCATGGTTACCTCTGGTAAGCCCAGAACCCTGTTTCCCCTGGGGCTGCCGGTGCATCCATGCGGACCAGGGGACGGTCCCTTCCCCGGATGGCTCCCCACGTAGCTGGCTGGTGTTGGAGGTGGTCAGCAGTGGTGGGCAGTGCTGTGCTCTGCCTGTACATGGACTCTTCTGCCCCCTCCCACTGCTTGCCCAGCTCTAAGCAAGTGAAATCTGTCTGGCTTGCAAAGCTTCTGGGATGAGGGAAGGTCCCGAAGGTGCACTGGAGCAGTCTGTAGGGAGATGCTGCTTAAATGGAGTGTAAGCTTGCTTTCAGCTTTTTTTTTCTCCTTTACTCCCTCAAAACGTAGACCTGTTCCTTCCACACATCATCTAAAACAGTACACGTGGATCAGGACACAGATTTTATGGTCTTTGCAGGCTTCCCTCTCTGCCGGAGGGAGACTTCCAGCAATGCCAATAATAATAATACTACAGTAACAGCTGTCCCTGCTGCATCCAAGGGAATACTCTCCCGCGAGTGCAGTGGGAACAGCACTGGGTCCTGTGGCTGTGTGTGGGAAAGAGGAAAGTGCAGTGGCAGGATAAATAACTAAAGCTGTGAAGGAGAAAAGTCCATCTGTTCACAGAGGACCAGGAAAAGGCCAAACATCTGCAAGGTCCCCCCAGTTCATCAGGCATCTGCTCTCTGCTTCCCAGTCTAAAAACCTTCCCGTTTGTGGGGAGAGCAGAGCCAGCAGCTTATCTGACACAGAGGACAGAGTCAGCAGAGCTGGGCTGGGACATGGTAAAGCCAGCTGTCTCCTACTGCACAGAAAAGTGTTTTCTTCCAGACTTTAGAAAAGGGCTCTTCTCTGTTTCTGTCCTTTGCTCCTTTTCTAAAAAAGCTTGCCAGTGTTTTTTTCTTTTGGGAGGAACGGACCTTCCAAAGGGGCAAAATGATACTTGTTTTGTGTTCGTATGAGCAATTGTTGTTTTCCCCTTCTGTTATGCAGTTGTTATTTTTCCCTTCTGTTTATGCACAAACCCGGTCCTTCTCCCTGTCTCATCCTCTGCAACATGTTCTCTACCTCGATTTTGCTTAGGTGTTTTGAAGGGTTGTAATAAAGCAGGAGTGTCTGACTAATGTGCTGTGCAGGGAGATGTGTCTTCGGCGTCAGAGCCAGGACTAACTGGAGAGACATCATTCGAAGTGTATTCTTCGGGAAGTAAGTGTTCACTGGAGTTGGATTTGTTTGCAGAATCACATTGGTTGGTTGGAGGGTCATTTTCAGAGCAAAGAAGAAAAGTTTACTTAGTTCTCAAACATGCCAGCATTTTTTTAGAACTAACACCAAGATATTAATTTAAAAATATTTCTTCTTTTTTTTTTACTCTGTATTGTATTGCATATGATATGAAATAAAATATTGGATTAATTATAGGGCAAAGAGGAGGATACTGCAGATGTTATTGTACATAATTTTTTTAAAAAAATCGATCTTGAACTCTGTAATATCATGAGCCAGTAGGTTTCATGGGATTTTATGTATTGAAGCAATGTGGTTGTCTTAAATTAGTTTTCAGTGTGTTGTTTTCGAACTGTTTTCATGCATCTGTATTTAGGATGATACTTTCCTAGGGATTCAGAGGGATTTTTTTTGAGTTGTATCCATGCTCACTTTGGGGAAAATGGGAAGAAATTACTTTCCTGGGAAATAAGATCCCTAAAAGTCCTAGGGGGAGTTTGTGCCTTTCAGAGGGAGATTTGAAATCAAAGAGAAGAATTTTCCAGGGCTGCACACCCATCTGCTTCCCATGGCAAACAGCATAAAGGTGGCGTGCCAGCAGCGCTGCCCAGCTGGTGCCCGTGCCTGGGGTGGCCTGAGCCCAGGGCTTGGGACCTGGGCATGGGTGGTCCAGAGTACTATGGGTCACTGGGGTTCGGCTGAGCACCCCTCTGAGCGGTTTGGATCCTGCTCCTTGGTGTCTGGGGATGGTGCTGAGGGCCTGTAGTGCTTGTGTGGCACTGTGTGGAGATGTGGCGGGTCAAGTAGGGAGCCCATGTTTCCTCACAAAAGGGTTAAAACCCTCCAAAAGCAACAGTTTATATATATATATATATGTGAAATATCACACTTATTCGTCTTGAACTTCCACCCCAGATGCTGCAAACATGAGGGCCAACAGCAAACAGCTCTACTTGCAGCATCAAGCTTTATGAGAAGAAATAAAAACATACCAGAGTGGTCCAAATTACAGACAACTGCCTTCCCAGGAGCCAAATCCAGTGCTAATGGCAAATGCCCTTAGGAGGTGCTTTCAGAGCCTGGTGTCCTGCTGCCTGCAGCCTCTGCTGCTCTGTCCTTGTTTTCTTCTTTGTGCTCCCACCTCCCATGAAGTTCTCAAGGAGACGTCTCCCATCTCTATGCTAAGCTGGATGGCTTCACAGCCAGTGTGCTGCTTTGTCTTGACATCAGCACTTCTGGAAGTTCAAGACAAGCAAATTAAAGTGTAGATATTTTGTACATCAGCCCCATGTAAAAAGCCTCCTCAGAGTTAAAAAATGTGGATGCTTCTGAGCTTGCAGCTGGTCCGTCACATGGTGGTTGTCACTGAGAAGAGCCTGTGATCTTCCCAGCAGTTCTTTACATGAAGCTATGAGGCCCTTATAGAAAGAGGGAGGTGCAAAGAGCATGGCTGCCTGCCAGCAGCAGGGATGCAGGAGATGGGCTGGTCTAGATTTTGGGCTCCAGCTCCAGCCCTCCATGTGTCCTCTGCAACAGGGAATCCCGGCTTTTGGACAGCATCCGATGCTGTTTTTATAGTGATCAAGAAGAGCTGGCATAATTTAGCATGCAAGGGGAGTGAATTGGGTGGGATGCATTGTAAGCCTTGTGGTTGCATGCAGCAGGTTTGAGATGCAAGCTTTGATCTGTGGAGCCCGTTGTTGGTGCCTTCAGGCTTTGTGGCAAGTCACCTTCTGCTGCAGGGTCTGAGCATCTCTAAGCAATCTGCCAACGTTACTGAGCTGTCGTAGCCATCTCCTGGCGCTGTCTGGGGTACAGCTGAGCATTAATGGTTAAACGATGTGTTACTGCCTGCGCCACAAAACTGATGGCAGAGTATTGCAGGGTTCATCCATGGCATGATGTGGGGAAGTGCTGGTCAGTCTCAAGCTCTCCCATTCTCTCTCCTAGGGGACTTCCTTCCTCCACCTCCACCTCCTGTGGATGACCTGGGGAACATTACATCGTCACAAGGTGCCTTCCCCTCACCGCCCACTCTGGATGATGTTACTTTCAATGTGCAGGTAAGAAGATGAGAATTTTACCGTTTGTTCAGAACTGATCCAAAAATTGTGGAAATGAATGGGTTATCACCCAAAATGAGGTGGCAGAGAGCTGTGGTTAGAAATCATGTGTCAGGAACAACCAAGTCAGCTTTAGCAAGCTGTGTTTCCCAAGTAGGGAATATTTCCATTCAAAACTTGCTGGGCTATTAAAGGATTTTTCCCATCCGGCTTGAATTAGAAGACTAATTGCTTGTGATGGCAGATGGGAGTGAAACCTTCCCAGAATGAATTGTTTGCTGGAAGGGCCATCTCCTTCCATGGACTGTGGAGAGACTTCAGGGCAGTAATCCGATCCGAAAAGTGCTTTGTTTAGATGCCTAAAATTAAGTGAAACAAATAAACCCTGGCCCAGGCTCCAGTGATGTCACTGAGACCCTTTTCACCCCGTTTTTGCTGGCTTGGATCCTCTGGATTTGCCATCTGGATGAAAGTGCAACTTCTCAGATGCATCAGGTGATGATGGCCTGTGCTGTGTGGATAGGGACATACCTTGAACACCTCTGAAAGGTACGAACACCTTTGTGCAGACATCGCCGGCTTGCCTGGAGTGCTGGGTACCCTTGTGTTAGCTCAAGCGCATTCAGGAGAGATGTGTTCAGACTGCAGGGACAGGCTGTCAGGGTGATCAAGAAGCAAGATGCTAGTCTTGCCAGTGGAGACCAGAAGAGTTTGGCTTGTTAGCTGAGCGAAAAGAAAGCTGAGGAGGGGGTATGGTTGCAAATTTGAAATGCGTATGGGGAATAAGCACCAAAGAAGAACAACTATTTTAGCTCTGGGTGAGTGTTGGTGCAGGAACAGGAGAAGCTGAGCTTGCCACAAGTACCTTTATGCTGGTGTTTCGAAAGTTTCTAATCACTGAGGCTGCGAAGGTCTGAAAGAGCCTTCTGGGAGGAGTAGTGAGAGCAAAGCAAGCGTGGTCTAGATTTGGGGCTGGTGAGAGTTGTATAACCACATACCCACAGCCATGGTGCTGCCCTTGGTGACCCTGGAAGTTTGTCCCTCGATGGATTTGAACCTGAGAATAGGCTGCTAGGCAGACATTAAACAGGATTCAAGAGGCCTGACTTGGTTCCTGACCCCGCCACAAGCTGTAGAGTCAATTCATCTACTTTGTGCCTCTGTAAAAAGAAGACATTTCCCTCCCTCGTGGGCTTCCTCTGATCTCTTGCCTGTGGCGAGATGTTCGGGTGCTGTCATAAAGTCTCAGCGTGTTCCTGCAGTGGGTTCAGTGTTATAAGCAGCCTTCGGGAGGGAAGGGGTTAATGAGGATTGGTTTCTCCCTTGCCAGGAAAGGCTGCAGCCGTCAGGGACATTAGCCAAGTTCAGAGCATGGCTTTTCCCAGCCTTGGGGGAATGAAGTAATTCCACAGCAAGTGTTGTTCTGTCTCTTATCTCTTCGAGAAGAGCAGACCCCATGGGAGCAGGGGAGCTTCCAGCCCGCCCTGGGAAGCGGTGAAGCCGCATGTTCCTGACGTGGGCAGGGTGCTGCCTGCGCATAAGCCGGGCAGTGGCAAGGGGTTGTGGGGCCTCATGGAGGGGCTTGGGCTTCCCCCTTGCCGGGTTGCCCGAGGAGGGGACCTCGCCATGTTTATTGCAAGGGGCTTGTGTCTTCAGCCCCTCGTGCCTGCCTCCTGCGATGGGTCCAATGATGTGTCTGAGCTGCTTGGGGCTGTCACTGGGATGTACCCCTTGGTAGAACCACCCAGCGGGACGGCTCTTCCCTGCTGAGCTCATGAAATTGCTATTTGTTACACCCTTTCTCTCTGGCTTTGGGAAGCTGGGGCTGGAGCCGTGTTCACAGCGTTGGGTTTAGGCAGGAGCTTGGTTAGAGTGAGATTCCTTTGCATGGCATCCTGTCTGGAGCAAGGCAAGCCTACCAGTTGTACCCCAGCACTGTCACCACCCTCAGATTTACTCTGCGCAGCAAACAGGAGTCCCTGCCTTTAATCTGTGCTCTCTTGTCACCTTTCCCCCCTTTCTTTTCCCTCCATCCTCTGAAGGCGATTGGGAGCAGACAAAAGCCAGGGCTGTCCGGAGCCGGCGGGGTCTCGTGTTGCAAGATCAGCTCCTTATCTTGCAGGAGCAGCAAAAGCCATGCTGAAGCAAGACGCAAGGCCCAAAAGATGCAGGAAAAGGGCAGGTGGCGATGAAGAATGCTGCTCGATGCCTTCGTGCATTGAACACAATCATTTTCATGACTCCAGACGGAGCTTCCCAGGATGAAGGAGCAGAATGAAAGGTGGCTGTGTTCCTTCTGGTGTGAATCCTTTCTCAGCCCTCAGGACATGGTTGCCTGAAGGCAGGAATCTCATGAGCATGTGTTGGATCAGGCTCCAACAAACTAAAGCCAAGCCTGATTCTGCTCTCCGATGCCAGGCCTTTTCATTTCCATGCCTCAAGTTTCCTTGTTGCTGAATGTAAGTGCTGGAGCAGATGATCCCATTCCTGAGCATGGACCAGATCTGAGGTTGCTGCCTGGCGTGGTTTGGCCCCTGCAGTCTCGGTGCAAGCCCTCCAGGTTTACTCCAGAGTTTGAAAGTTATCTGCTCCAGCGAATCAGCCCCTTTACAACAGAAATTTCTCTCTTGATGGCAGAGTGCTGATGGCAGCTTATGAAATATGTGTGCTGTGGCTCCAGGTAAAGCTTTTTATACTAGGTGTTGAAAGTTGAAGAGGGCAGCAGAATATGTATGTTTAGTTTATTATCATGCCGTGTATTACTGTTAGCAGACGGCCAAAAGCTGCACAGATTATTACAGTTAAAGTTGTAGCTTAAGAGCAGCAGTTAAAGTAATAATGCCCAGTTTTCATAGGCCTGTTTATCTCTGGATCTCTATTTGGACAGTGGAACTGGCCACTTAGGATCAGATCCAAAAAGGTACTTTAGTATCTGACTTCCCTTGCTGTGTCCATGCTCAGATGGAAATCAGAGGAGGACTGGGTCATGAAATACCTTAGCAATTTTCTTGTAGTTTCTGTTTTCCCATCTTGGTCCGCCATGTTCAGACTCACAGCAGGGCTGGGGAGGAAGGGGGAAGGAAATTTAAACTCTCTTCTCATTAACTGTATTGCTTTTAAAAAAAAAGGAAATGTTACTTTTCAAAAGAGTGCATTGGGGCTGGGGGAGAGTCGTGTTGGGAAGTTCCCCTTCGGCTGAAGTCAGCCAGTGAAGGCAAGGGCTTGTTCCCAGAATGGTGGTGAGGGTGCGGCGATGGCGTGTTTGACAAATAAGGACACGAGCAAAGAGCTTTTTGCCACGTTGACTTGGGCTCACTTTAAAAGAGAAAGAAAAAAAAAATCCTGGACGGGAAGAAAAATGAAATCACTGTTTGTCAAAGGGAAATAGATAGATCTGGGAGGGAGGGAGGCAGATTTTTATTAATTGTTTTTGCCTTGTAGTTTCGAAACAGGCAGAAATGAAAAACTCTCATAAGCAACCTCTCGAGTGCCCTGTTTGCTCATGGAGAGGGACCCTCACTCGTGGTGCCAGCAGTATCTTCCTTCCTCGCCAGGCAGGGTTGCTCAGGGATGAGTGCTCTGTGTAGCGGCGTGAAAAGCCAGTCGCTACCCTGTGTCCCATCCCCGGGAAGGCCGGCTTGGAGCCGCATGTACTGCGGTTTCTTCTGGATGAGCTGTGTTATGGGGGCTTCAGACCTCTGCTGGCTTTGAAATGTCCACTTCTCCTTAAAGGAGAGGTTCAGAGCCCAGCGTTTCATGTTGGGGCAGGACCTGGGTGGCTCACAGCAGATGTGACCCTCAGCTGCAGACCTGCCAAGGGCCACCTTGGAAAAACACAGATTTAGGAATTGCTGCTAATTACCCACAGGTGCTGTGTCTGCAGTAGGGGTCTGATTTTCATTTGGGATCCTGTAGATGCTACTGCAACACGAAAGGAGAGGATTGTATTCAGCTGGGAGACTGACTGTTTCCCAACAACACCTGGCTGTTATCAGTGTTGTTTTTATTGACAGGCCACAAAACACATTACAAAAGAAATACCAGTCTCTCCCTGATAAGGAAGCTGTAGCGGGGAAAGTGCTTTGCCTAGGTCACCAGGCTGGCCAGCAGCAGGCTAAAAATAGAACCCAGATCTCCTGTGTCCCAGAGCAATTCTGTCTGCTTCATTGCACTGCCTCATTACTGTAAAAACTGTGAAGTAATGAGTAAATACCATCAGTGGCTGAGACTAGAAGGAATTTGGGACATACCAAAAAGGATGTGCAAAAGGAGCTTAGGATGGGGTTTAGAGTGAAGAAACAATCAGACTTTGAACAGTTACATGAAGGGTACATTTAGATTAGATATTAGGAAGTAATTTTTTACCATGAGGGTGGTTGAAACAGTGGAACAGGTTGCCCAGAGGGTTGGTAGATGCCCCGTCCCTGGAAACACTCAAGGCCAAGTTCGATGGGGCTTTGAGCACCCTTGTCTAGTGGAAGGTGTCCCTGCCCATGGCAGAGGGGTTGAAACTGGATGATCTTGAAAGTCCCTTCTAACCCTGCTGTATCTGGGCAGGAGCCATTCTCATGTTCAGACCTACTGGACTCATGGACTGGGTTGTATCATCCTGTTTCGATGCGCCGGAAATCAGCCAAAGGGCTCGAATTCCTATTGCCAAGGAGTTTTGGGAGTAGAAAAGCCGAAACGTGGTCTGAAGGCATATGTGCCTTCCTCTACGGTTCTGTTCAGAGGAGACCTGTCTCTCTCCTCCCTAGCTCTTGCGCCTGGGAGAAGGTGGAAACGCGTTGATAGATGCGAGCAGCGAGAGCCTCATCCTTGTTACAGAGGAGGTTGCCAGGCGTTTTGCTATCTGACTCCCTCCCGGCGAGCGGCGGCGGTGGTGCCTCTTCGTGGGCTGTGACTCACCAGCTAAGGAAACAGCC
>Ga0181612_108313_pt1 | contig 11610 bp, 8 predicted proteins | sample HoacroProtozoa21_FD_119630 | JGI IMG/M metagenome (GOLD analysis project Ga0181612, IMG submission 119630) | Hoatzin crop microbial communities from Cojedes, Venezuel. Combined Assembly of Gp0051906, Gp0051904, Gp0051908 | reverse complement strand
GTTCTTTAAAAATTGGCCTTCATATTTGCTTCCAGCTGAAAAGGAGATGCTGTTACCTACAAATTAACTCTAAATTACTTCTAGATGATGAATGGAATGAGTAAGAGTTTTGGTTTTAAATACTGCTACTTGAATCTGTTTTAACTTCATGAACAGGCTGTTAACTTGACAAAGAGATTGGTGTGCCCGAACTTTCTGTGTGCTAATACACACACACACAGAGCCATTTATTATGTTTCTCCTCTGCTCTCAGAGTTAGGCAAAATACCCTGAAGACCTATAATAAACCCCTGATTTCTTGGAGGAACAATTTAGGTTATTTTTAAATGTAGATCTTAGAAGTTGTAGGATTACTGGATGGGAAGATATCAATCAAGTGATTCAAAATGTCCATTCTCCTTAAGTGAGTGATGGATCTTCTTTCTTCTTGGCTGTCTTCTCCTCTTTTCTGTGTCAGTCACACAACCAGGCTGCTATTCACCCTTCATTCACAATCCTCTGTACCTATAATCTCTGTTATTTTGCTGTCGACTCCTCATGCCTCATTAGGTATGTTTGACACCTGCACCTAATACCTTTTCACTAGCAATGCAGGACAGCTTTTGACAAGAACAGATATTTTTCCACAATGGCTTTAAAGAAGGTCTTCAAGTGTGTACCTTCTGTGTTTTATGGGGTTAATGCGATTTTTCCCCCTTAGTCAATAAACTTACATCTTACTCCACTCTCCTTGTTAGACACAACTGAATTTGCTTTGTCTTGGTTAAAGGCATGTGTGCACACGTCTGCAAGAGGGTAAAACAGCAAGAGTAAAGCAGTAATTTGGGCCAGTGGGGCCTGCATTAAGTACGTAAATCAACAAATGTCTGCGTATCTACGTCTCTATTTTAAAATAATATAAACCTAATTAACATGATAGCTTTTCTATATATAAGTATAGATGACATTACTCCTACAAGAAAACTATCCTATTAATTAGGCTTCAACTGCTCAAAATAGACTACTAAATTACTAGAATTCTTAGACTAATAAATTACTGTACCACTCAAGAGCACGAAACTAATTCTTTTGGGACTGTAATTTCATTTGTTAAAGTGCAACGAATAGTTGCTCGATGTCATAAATGAGCTAAAATCATTCTAAAAGCTACAGGGTCACGAGAAGCCAAATCTGATCCTCCATGCCGCTCGTTTAGGGAGGTCAGCGCCAGGTGCAGAACTCCCCCCTAGGAAGTACCAGCCCAAAACAGAGCAGGTACACACGCTGTGTTAGGCTGCTTGTGCTGTGGCTTGGGGGAGACGGGGAGCCTGGCGTGCCTAAATCAGCCTCGCCAGAGAAATTCCTGCAGGTAATAGTAAATACAAAAGAAGTTTGGAGGCCTCAGTATGAAGCTCTTATTTATGCCGATGACAATGATGACAAAAATCTGAGGATGAAAGGGCATTCCTCTCTCCAACGAGTTTTTCTCATTGCTTATTAGAATAAAAATTGTGAAGGGTAGCTTCTTTTTGGCTTGGCTCTTTTCACTTGCAATTGAGCAAAACTGGAACCGATTCTTCAACACTGTTCAGCCTATCTGTCAAAATACAGCTCTGTTTGTGCTGTAAACCAAGCAAAACCAGCCCAGAGCTACGGGGAAATGTATTCTATCCTTCCGCACCCTGAGCATAGACACATTTCCTCGTACCCGCCCTAACTGAGCTTGGGGTTCTCCACCTGAGGGAATCAGGTCACATGTTTTGAGAAACAGTGATTTTCGTAGATGCCAAGCAAGCTTTTCCTGCAGCTGTTTCGCAGTTCTCTTTGGAGCATTGGAGCAGCTGAAAAGAGACAACAGCGAAGCAGACTGAGCCCTTCCAGCACACCGTGAGCTTGGGCCAAGGGATGCATGTTTCCTGGTTTTTATTCTTTCAAACCATAGCTCTTTTGTTGTTGTTTAATTCCTCTTTCCGGTTCAGTGCCAATGTGAGGAAAGGTTGAAATGGTAACTTTAGAATAATAATAATAATGATAATAAAAAAAATAACAATCCACAGGAATCAAACATAACGATTCCAGCACAGTCCCTCCGCACCCGGTGTGGCTGGTCCTTTAGAAGACCTCCCCTGCTATGTTCTTATACAAAGGAAACTATCTGCTCCCCACATCTGGCATTATATTTGACTGTCCTCACATTAAAATTAAATTCTGATAAAAACGGGCATAAAGGCGAAAGGGTTAGTAGGAGACCGTTCGCAGCAGTATTGATGAGAACAGCTTGCAGCTGGAAGCCCGAGATAACACAGTTTGTCAGAACGCTGTCACACAGCTGCCTGCATAATGAGGTAAGGAAAAAAAAAACGCTCTTTCATTTGTTATCGGTAGAAATCTCTAAAAGAGATGCATCATTTAGAAGTAGCCTGACTAATGGTCAAGTTCAACGGGGATGCAGATGGCATGTGGAAAATATTCCCCACCAGCAAAGCCCTAGGCTCTGTCATCCTTCGCCACCCGCGCGCCGCTGCCCGTGTGAGTGGACAGGCCAGCAAGTACGTCCTTCTGCACAAAAGAGGATCTCAGATGCCGAGCTGGGGTTTTAAACTGTGGCAGTGGTAAAATCCAGTTGTTAAAAGTGATTTTGTTAGAACTGTCACCCTCATGCCTCTCTTTAAAAAGCTACACACTTAGGGCACAGGGTCTTTCTTCATTTGGGATTAACTCATACCAGCACCACTGCAGTAAAACGACTCCTAATTCACACCGCTGGCAGAGGAGACTCGGACCCGTAAATCTTTTAAATACGTAAGGCACGTTCTTGCAATGTATAAATTCATTCAGTTAAAAAAAATTGTTTAAAAGCACCATTTTTCACTTCTTTTCCAAGAAGCAGCAGTAGCTCAGAATTCCCAGTCACCGCTCCCGGTGGATCCGGATGGAAAACGAGGAAGACGCACCACAGGAGCTGCTGGAGCTGGGACCAAGGGCCCATCTGGCCCAGTGTCCTGCCAATGACTACTGCAAGAAGGCATCCACCCAAAGCCACCTGCCACTAACCTGTTCATTGGGAGAGCTCTTCCTTACCCCCACTACTCTGATAACACTCAGTCTGTGCGACTCGCACAGGAAAAAAATGTCTTTAAACAGACTTCTGCCACGGATAGTTCCCTCTGATGGACCACATCAGGGCAGGGAGTCAAACAGGAAAACCTCTCACCAATTTATTGCCATCGGACGTCAGATGTCTGGATACAAAATTTGAACCGATCCAAATATTTCCATGTGCCAGTTTGTTATTTGTGCAATGTCACCAAAAATAGCCCTGCGCTCAGAGCACCTGCAGCGGGGGTGGAAGGGTAGGACAGCAACAGAGAGCGAACACTGTCTTCACTTCCCACAGCAAGATGAACTGCGATTTGTTAAACTGGTTTTGACAGGTAAAACTGGGTACGTAAGACACAAAGGAGAGAGGACATCGCACCAAAGATGCCAAATATTGATTGTGACCTTTTGCAGAGAAAGACTTTCCTTGTGCGAACAAGTTGTCTGTGTAGTTAAAAGGCCAAGCAATGCTGAAGGTATTTTTTCTTCCCCTTGCCAAATGTTAATTTGCACCGAGCAATTCACAGGGACTTTACAAGGATCACAGCCTTCCACAGAAATCTCCTTCATACCTCCACTGAATTGTGAAAAACATCTTTTATGATTTAAAGGGAGTTATATGTATTATTTCCTCTGTCTCTCTCCATTTCTAAAGACATCAGAGATGGTTAGGTGATTTTGATGTGTCTCTCCCCTCTCTTTACATTCCTCATGTGTTGCTCATTTTCTCCATTCCATTTGGGTTACAAGCCATCCTCTGTCATGTCCTGTTTCATGATCCTTTACCCTTGTACTCTGGATTGCTGTTGCACTTCAAAAGGGGTTTCTGTCTCACAGAGGAGAGAAACAAGGGCATCTCCAGACAACACTGCACTGAACTACAAAGCTGTTACTACAGCAGAAGAAACTTGCCCTGTTCATATGTGCTACATTAGCTTCTGCAAACACCAGAATAACAAACATACCTTATTTTAAAAAGGCTTTTTTTCCTTGCTATCTTTCTAGACTTTTTGAAAGATGGATATAGATTTGAATTAATTTTATTTGTTTAAAATTTTTAGTTTTGAAGCAATGCATTTCTAAAAAGGGAAAATAAGAGGAAAACCAGGAAAACCGCACACAAAAATAGGAAAATGGCATGACTAAAACCGATTGTGGTTAAAGAATGACAATGTAAAAGCAACAGAAACGAAAACTTCATATTAAAGGGAGGCAAAGTCAATACAAATTCTGAATCATTGAAACAGCAACACAAAGCCCCCCTCCTTTCAATCAAATCTTGCAGACACTTCCATGCAAGTCCCTAATTCATGCTGCTCCCCGGATTTTTGCACTTTCCTTTATCGTGAATGATGCCCTGACTCTGCAGTACCTTCTACTATTCCACTTCTGGACGGAGCTATGCTGGCTGCAAGAACAGTTTCAGCGCGGTTTACAGACAAGAAGAAAATACCATGTGAATCCATGCTAAGGTTGCGCCCAAAAAATCTCTTGCACCATCTATTCCACCGCCTGCAGCCTGCACCCAACCCATCCATGCTGGACTTTACAGTTTTAGAAAAAATCCTGCGGCCTGAGTACCTCTGCCTCTGAGCTTGCCTTTCCCTACAGACCTGACGGAGGCAGCGGGGTGGAAGCCTCTGGAACAGGGAAATGTGACTTTGCTTCTGCTGCTGTTGCGCTTCACGTCTCCGCACGCAGGAGGCAGAGCAGGAAGGGGGATGCGGGCGGTATGTGCGGACAGGGTGATGTTGGCCTGGAGTGGGGCACGCAGCCCTTCCAGCACAGACACGCCCTGCACCATCTCCCAAACCCCAAAGTCCAAGGGCAACATGACAGCTGGAGCTCCTCGAGACCGTATGAGCTACTGCCCTGGGCATGCTTCGTTCCCGTGGAATTTCTACCCACTAACTTTGAGGTGTGCTTTCTCTGCCTGGCAAGCATAGCACTTGTTGAGATCACAGGGGCGAGCTGAACTGCGTGTAGGTGTGATTTAATGCTCCAGTGAGCTCTAGCACTCACTCAGCCCCTCACTGCAGAACAGAGACTCCCATTTTCCTCTATTGACACTGATGCATGTTGCCTTTGGGACAAAAGTGTGGAAACGGGCTCACATGAAAGGAAAGGCACAATTACAAACAAGTTCTACGTATATATTTTAAAGATGGTATCTGGGAGTTTAATCAACTTCCTGCATCAATAATACCGTCTCCCTGTAAAATCCCTGTGGGCATGGCAATCTGGTGGCCACTGGCCGCTGCAGGCAGCCCTTGGGTGAACACGGGGCAGTGGAGAGGACCAGCGTGGCAGGACTGCACGCCGGCTGCATGCAGGAGCGCTGCAGAGCATCAGGAGAAGGCTGTTCTTCCATTGCAACTCATGGATTAGGAAAAGGATGCCAGAAAAACCCTGTATCACTTTCTCCCCCGCCTTAGGCCATTGTACCCACTACTGACATTTGTCAAAAGTCTGGTCTGAGAAATGCAAAGATTCCCGTAACGCTGGTGAATCTACAGATCTTGAACAGTAACCTGTCCTCTATTCATCTGATTTTCAGCAGTGAGCAATAGCTGTTAGTATCTAAAGCTTGTCTGCACAACCCGTGTGACACCACACCTCCACAGCTCTGCCCTTCCTGCTTCACAGCAAAATAAATCACCCGCTCCCAAGGTCCCCACCTACGGCCGGAGGCAGACTGACTCCCTGCCGCACCACAGCTGGCTCCGGTGGCAGCAGAAACTTAACGCAGCTCTAAGTTACCTTGGCAGTCATGATTTACAACAGTATTTCAGTGAATCTAATCAGAAGTGTGAATACTCCCCTCCTATCTGGCACACATCGTTGGCGTTCTAATTATTCACACATTTTGGCAAGCATTATGGTGTTCCCCTACCAAGCTCCTAATCCCTGCAGATCAGTTAAAATAAATGAAAGAGAGAATCAAAAGGCACTTAAAAATTCAACGGTTCTCTAAATGGGTTTGAACAGGCTCCAGATTATCAGTGGTTGCAGTTGACTAGCACTTAAAATTAGGCCCTGCCTCTCCTCCACACCTCACATTTCCCCTTCTCATTTAAAGGAACTGTCTGCTATTCCGATTCCTGGATGCACCAAAATGTCTAAATGAGTAAAAAAGGAAAATCTATGCGTATCACCTACACTCAGTATACACCGCAGAACTCTGAGGTTTGTAATCTGCATTTGAAGCTATTAACTGCAACAAGAACGGATCACAACGTGGAAAACAATTATCGAGTGTGCCAATTCAGGAAAGCACGGCAACAACCCAAGTTTTCCTTCTGTTCTTTCTGTGTGGAAGGAATGCCCCAACACCGGCGGATGAGTTGCTGTCTTACGAAAGAAATGTAACACTGAGATCTACCCCATTTGCAGCCATTGAAGATGTATTTTCCCTCCCGTAGTGCATTCCTCCTCTAGCCTGCATAGGAAATCTCTGCGGAAGAGACTTCCTAACTGTGCCATCCTTTCAGTCCCTTTACTCCCTACACGCAGACGTTTTGCCTGCTCTCTCCGTAAGTCCCCTCCGCGCTGCCACAAGTCCTTTCCCCCAGCACACCCCAGGAACGCAGGCTTCATCCCCAGTTCACCCAGCACTGTTCCGCTCCAGCCGCCGGCCGCAGCCCTGCCCCTCGGCCTCCCCCTCGCAGCCTCCCGCTCCTTCCCGCACGCGATTTTCTGCTCCGGCTGCTCTCGGTGACCCCGTGAGCAGAGCTGGGAATACACTCTAACCTCTCCACTTCAGGTAGTTTAGCATTTAGGTCTCCAAGCCAGTTTTCTGGTGGACCTACCGTCACTCACACACACATCTGCACACACATCCACGCCTGCCCTGTCATATTTTTATATTTCACCATGTTGTTTTTCAGCCAGCTATTTACGAGAGAAAAGACTGCTTTATGCTGTGCAGCTCTTTTCCTTCTCCCTTACTCGCTCCCAGGTGCCCTGTATAACTGTGATGCTTTTGTTACGGCACCGGCATCATACCAATAAAAACAGCACCCACACATGTCTATTTATTAAAGACTCCAACTATTTCTGTACCTCTGCGCTCTGAGGAAACACCAAAGGAGCAAAAATGTTGATGTTTCACACATATGAAATGACACAGGACAGGTCAGCGCCTCGAAATGACTCTTTCTTAGGTGTCACCGTGGAAACGGGCCAAGACAAACCTCCACATCACTAACAACAAGGGTCTTGGAGTGACAATCACAGTGAAATGCAGAACTAAAAGGAACGGGGAAAATGTTAATGAACACCTAGACACTAATAAAAAGGATGTTTTCATGCTTTTGTGTAGTCTGCAACAATGAGAGACTAATCTCTCATTTGGTGTAAATCAATACAGTATCAAGCTCATGAGGATTTTGCAGATTTACACTGCATGAAGATCCGTACGGTATTGTTCTCGGTTTCCACTTGCTAGGAAGCAGAGATGGAAACCGTTGGTCACGCCTCAGTAACGCAGCAGCTCCAGCTCACCGGTGGCTGCAGGCCTGGTCTAGAGGACAGGAAAGCAGGAAAGCAGAAAAATTGGAAAGTCAAAGATGAGGACAGGGGGCAATGGGAGTGAAAGCGTGACATACAGCATCTGAGGGCTTTTCCCACATGCACAGTCTCCTCCGAGCTCTCCTAAGACGGCCTTTTTGTCTGGCAGTTTTAGTAGAACGTACCCACTCAATGACAAGAAGTTACTCACACAAACATTCTTTTCTTGAATGCTCTGAATCTTTTGAAATCAGATTGTAAAGGCGTTAATATATCCATTTATATTTACAAGTAATTTAATTATGAGGGCAAATGCTGTTGGCAACATCTAACTTTCAGGCTTCCATGTACATATTTCCACCAAGTAACTAGTCTCTATTCTTATTTTTAATGCTATTTTTTAATATTCATCAGAGGTCTGTTGTGTTAGGCACAGCGTAGCCAGAGCATTAAAGCCGAGGTTTTAAGCACTGAAGTCTTTACAGATTAGGGCCCCAATAACATGGCTTTTACGAAGCCTATACCCCATATCCCAGCCAGCAGCATATCCTTGCAGAATCTGGTTGACCTGAAGAAGAAAAGCCAGGGAGTGATATGGGGACAACAAGGAAGCAGTGGCAGCAGTTACAGGTAAAGCACACAGAGGGACCACGTTGCCATTACTGTTGCCTAAAAGCCCCATCTTTGTGGTCTTCTACAAGTACAATATCCCACTGTTTTACGGCAGAGCGCAGTTGTGAGGAAAGTAATTTCTTCTTCTTTGGTCTTCAAAACCAAATTACATTATTTGTCCTCTTGCAGCTTGCATAAGGCCAGCAAAACCCCATGAAACCGGTGTACATTCCACATTGTGCGTTCCAGTTAATATGAAAGCATGTGATTGTGCGTCCACAGATCTGGTATGAATTATTGCAGAACAACATTCCTCTTTTACGAGTGCAGTCAAAACATTCAGGAGAGTTAAATTTTCTTTTTAAGATGCACTCAATTCTAGTAGACCCTCTCATAAACTCCTTCTGGAATGATTTTTTAAGATTGTTAGCAACAGAACAAAGTTATCTAGAACACATCTGTATTAAAATTGAACCTAAATAGATTGTTAGATAAGATACATTAATGACTTGTATTTACACAGTGGCTCAAAGTGTTTCACAAATATTGATGAATTAAAGCCTCATGACAGACTTGCAAGCAGGACAATGTTAACATACCCTATTTACAGACGGAACTGTAAACTCTGTCAAGAGATATTCAGAGATTAAATGATTTGCTGAGGGTCAGAAAGTCACCAACAGCACTCTGGAGTCACATGCTGGCACCCTCGTCACAACGCGCTGTTCCCGTTAGGAGCGCCCAGCCGCAAACACAAGCACGCATAAACCCCGACTTGACTCCATGAGGTAACCACCGCATCTACAGGCTAGAAGAACGCAGGCTCTGCTCTTGTTTTTCCTCATTACATCCTATTTAGTTTGCAAACAAGAATAAAAAATAAATCAACACAACAAACAAATAAATAAATAAATAGATTTGCCTGCTGAATGGCAGTGGGCTTTATTTATGTTCTCTGCACCAGAAACAATGGCAGCCTATTATCTGCCCCTCAATATGATAAATGTATGTAAACTGGAAAAGTCTATAGCTCATAACAGATAACGGTTTGTACCTTTAGTGTCTTAAAGCAAGGCAACTTTATGCCATAAACGATTCCTTGTCTAGCAATAACGTTACATTACATGTTCTCAGGGAGAAAACGGAAGAGAAAGGGAAGGGAAAAAAACCTCAAGTTATTTGGCTAAAAACGCACAAGTTCTTGTAATGTATTCATCAGATGCACCGCGATGTCCAGCACGTCTGAGGGATTCTGGGAGTTCTCTCAGTAGCTGACAAACAACACCACAATGCTATCGTTGGACTGGACATAGGGTATTCCCCCACACGCCTGGTTCGTTATTGGATGTTTCTGACTCATTTACTCTTATTTTGCATTTTCTTCGGTTATCTGTGCACATTCAGATGTATTTTAAAATGGTGGTGGTGGGTTTAAACTGAAAGAGGGGAGATTTAGACTGGATATAAGGAAGAAATTTTTTACTGTCAGGGTGGTGACACGCTGGCCCAGGTTGCCCTGAGAGGTGGTCGATGCCCCATCCCTGGAAACATTCCAGGCCAGGCTGGACAGGGCTCAGAGCAACCTGATCAGCTGAAGATGCCCCTGCTCAGTGCAGGGGGTTTGGGCTAGACGGCCTTCAAGGGTCCCTTCCAGCCCAAACCATTCTGTAATTCGATGATTTGTAAAGTCTTCAATGGCCAAGGGCCTTCCCTGGAAAGCAAATGCGTGCGACCCTCCCAAAACACTGCCACGAGGAGGTGCTCACACCACGCTCCCCATTACACGCCTCAAACAGGCAAAGGAGGTTAACACAGAGAGAAATGAACTCAAATCACAGCAAAACGTGCTAAAGAGTCTCACAAAACTCACCACGGAACAGCCTTCAGAGTGACTGGCGTGAACCCTGGCCTGGTATAAGCTGAACCCACAGGCAGCAGCCAAACATCTGGGCCGCAGGCAGTCCGTATCTCTGCACGCGTTCTGCGAGGCGATCCGTACGAGTTCGAGCTCCTGCGTGAAACTCCAGGCACCGCACGCACTGTTGCGTGGCAGCAACGAACAGATTGAGCACAAACACCCCAAAGGTTCTTCCAGACAAAACCCATTTTAAGGAAAGACCCAGGGAGATGTATTTGCGTGACGTCTCCTACAGACCACAAACTCAAACCAAGGCAACCTCAGTCTCCGCACAGCTCGGTCGCAACCCAGAACCAGACTCCGCGGTTCTGGGCAAGGGTTGTACTCCATGATCTCCTCTGATCTGCTCGGGGACAGTTACACTTCAATCCCTCTCTAACTTTGTGTGTTGCAAGGGCAACGCTGCTGCCATGGAAGCACGGCAGGACGCCCACCCCGCGCGGCGGCGGCCGAACCTCGCTCTTAAGGCACCGCTTTGCGCAAGACCCTCAGCGGAGGGATCCCTGCATCTGTCACACCCGCGGCGTCTGACTCCTCTGCGCCAAACAAATGGGCTTGATCACAAACCCAGCTGCACTTTTTGATAGAAGCTGCAATTTTAAAACACTGCTTGCCTTTTCTTCTATGTGGGGTTTTCTTTTCTTCTTTTTTAACTTGGCAAATGCCATGGCGCACTCTCATTTTCGATTTTAATGGCTAAAGATATGCACGCAAAAAGCATCCTAATTACTGCTTTCCTGGCAGACACAGCCATTTCCTTGGGTTTTTATTGCCATTAGTTTTCCTCACCGATTTATCCTTAGCTACTCTCTTCGCATCTTCCTCGCCTCCCCTGAGCCCCTTCCTCCTCGCTTCTCAAGACTTGTCAGCACGCCTCCAATCCCCAGGAGAGATTGAAGGCCTTGTAAAACCCACTGCGCAAACAAGCATTCCTGTTCATTTATCACATTTAGCATGCGCACTTCCACACTCATCAAAACCAAGCCCGAGCTCGCTAAGTCATTTCCCTCTCCCAATTACAAATTAGTCCATTAGGCTGTCTGCAGTAGGCCCTCTGTTGCATCTTGGTAATGGCTTCTGAGATTTCCATCATAATCGTAATGGCTCCCTGTGCAGCCATGAGGGCAGATGGAGGCCGCTCGTGGGTAATGAGGTATCACACTACCAAAGGGCACAGCTCTGGGCTCATTATTTAGTCTTGGCTGTTTTGTGAAAACAACAACAAAGGTAAAATGCTGAAGGGAACACTTTAGCATATTAAATTAACACTTCTTGAAATTTCTCTCTGTAAACATGCCATATTTTTTCTTTATGAAACATCCCATGTGCCTGAGCGTGCGACGCGAGGGAAGAGGGAGGAGGGGAGAAGTGACCGTGGAGACGGTGTGCGCTGCCACGTCCCCGCGCACGCAGCACGGCTCTCCCCCGGCGCTGCGGACACCGGGCCGGGCAACGCGAGCACAGCCCCGGGGCCCTCGGCTGCCCACGGGGCT